>JAEEGL014951338.1_pt1 | contig 10842 bp, 12 predicted proteins | sample 9134231 | NCBI WGS metagenome assembly JAEEGL01 (sample SAMN16246548, study PRJNA631951) | gut metagenome | biome: gut microbiome; feature: rumen; material: fiber-attached | host: Bos | place: Iran: Karaj | collected 2018-10
TCACCGGAAACCTCTCACACTTCCCATCGTCGTCGTAATACGGCAAGGCCATTATCACGACCTTGTGTGTATCCATCAGCAGACCGCGCCCCCAACCGGGCGCGTTCTCCCATGTGATACACACAGGCCTGTGAGAGGGCCTCCGGTGAGGGCATGACGAGGACGCGCTCTTTCTTTCGCGCCATCTTCCCACGCCCTCGGCCCGCGATGCAGTCGCACCGCGAGCGTGAATCAGCAATCGAAAACAACACTCTCCGCTAAAAGCGCCCCAAAACTGGGCTTTGTCCGTGACATTCCCGAGTCGGACTTGCCAGGCGCCATCCTTTCCCTTCTTCTTCTCGACCATTCGACAGACAGAAATATACTCTGGGCTGCGGAAGGCTATGGCTTCGCTCCGGGCAGTGAAATGCTCGTAGAGCAGGTAGCGGTTCCAGGTGAACCTGTCATTCGCCCACGTGTTGACAAACCGAAAGACGTGCAGCAAAGCCGCGTCAAGAAACGCGCCGAAGTATTCACGCCATCCTGGCTCTGCAACGAGATGATCGATGAACCGGACAGGGAAATACACACGGAAACGGATAATGATTTCCGCGCCTATATCCACAAACCCGTTCTTGAAATCACCTGCGGCGAAGCTCCTTTCCTCGCAAACCGCTACGATGCCGTTTCCGGCGAGATGACTCCTGTTCCGAAACGAATCGGTCTCCTGGACCGCAAGATTCTTTCGATTTCGAAATACTGCCGGAAAAATGCTTGGCTCAACCATGCTCTAGCCGCAGTTCGCGCCACCTACGGCTTCGAATGGCAGGGGGACAACCTTCTCATCGCTCGCGAGAACATTCTTGCCTCAGTTGTGGAGCATTATTGGTGGCGTTGGTATGGGATAGAATCCACTGACATTGCCGAATTTCCCCATCCGGCTTTTCTCCGCGATGTCGCCAAGACGATTTCCTGGAATCTCTGGCAGATGGACGGGCTTAGGTTCGTCGTTCCCATGAGTTGTCACGATGTGTTGGAAACGGATTTGCTCGGAGACGGGAAACAGACGCCCTGCGAAGGCTGCGCAAGAGACAAACGCGGCCTCTCAGCAGCTGATTCTGGTCCTTACGGCGAGGGAAACTACATCCACAACGGCATCCAATGCAGCATCATTCTGGATTGGGAGACGCGCGAGGCCATCCGCTTTATAGATATCGTCCGTGACGGGAGACGCCTACATGGACGCTAGCATCATCGATTCTATCGTTCACGGCCTTGTCGAGCCGAAAATCTACGCGTTTCTTACAAAAACGGTTCCTCGCTTCGTAAAAGTGGGCGACACTTACCGCCCGGTCGCCGTTCGCATTGGGGAATGGCGCGAAAAGGGATTCCCCATAGAAGACTCGGATGTAAAATCGTGGCTCGCCACGCTTGGCGAAGGAAAGTATTTCAGGGACTATTCCGTACACGAATACCTCGAACGCATAGCCGGCATGTCCAACCTTTCCCGCGTGGAACTCGAAAAACTTTCTGGCAATCCCAGCGCCCCTTTTTCCAATGAGTTTTTCCGCTTTGCAAAGGATGACGATTCCACCACGACGGATATCGACAAAGCTTCTGCGAACGTCGATCTCGCAATTGACGACATTCGTAGATACGACAGTCACGCAGCCTCATCGCATCTGTCTTACACGGTTTACGATGTCTCCGCTACGGCAAAGGACGCCAATCCTGTCCGCATTGAGAAAAAACCACGCGACAACCAGAAGGACGCAGTTGACCGATTCAAGGCGGCAACGGATCACATGCCGAGAGACGGCAAGACGCTTCTCATGTATGCCGTCATGCGGTTCGGCAAAACTTTCACCTCACTCTTGTGTGCCAAGGAGATGAACTACGGAGAGGGTGCGGACCTGGTTGTCGTCGTCTCAGCCAAGAAAGATGTTGGGCAAGAGTGGAACGATGAAGTTAGGTTCACGGAAAACTTCAAGGCCTATACATTTCTCGACGCGGATGACCTCAAGCGCAATGATGCTGTGATTGCCCAAATCAAGGCTAAGAGCAAGAAGTTTGTTGTTTTCCTCACTCTTCAGACATTTTTAAAAAAGAAGGATTGGCTTGAACAGATTTTCAAGGCGAAGATTGATTTGCTGATTGTCGATGAAACCCATTTCGGCGCACGTGCGCCCAAACTTGGTGGCGTCCTCAAGGGTGAAAGGAAGGAAAACCGGGCGGAGAAAAAACTACGTGAGGACGAAGATTTCGATGATGACGTACGTGACGCGCCTACATCCGCCAAGGAAAAGGAGTCCGTTGAAGCCCTATCCCTCAACGCTCGGGTGCGCCTTCACCTTTCCGGAACGCCCTATCGTATTCTCATGCGCGGCGAGTTCGCGAAGAACGACATTGTGGCCTTCTGCCAGTATTCTGACATCATCGACGCGCAGGAGGCGTGGAACAAAGCACATCTTGGACATGTCAACCCAAAGACAAAGCGTGAGTACGCCGAATGGGAGAATCCCTACTTCGGCTTCCCACAGCAGGTCCGTTTCGCCTTCAATCCAAATCCAGCCGCACTTCGCCTCATGGAACGTCTTCGGTCTGAAGGACGCTCGTGTCGAATCGCCGACATATTCCTCCCGCAGCAGGACGCCGACGGAAACTTTACCGGCGACTTCGCCCACCCGGACGAAGTCGCCGAGTTCCTGCGCATACTCGACGGCTCAGACGAGGGAGAAAGTGAAGGTTTCCTGAGTCTTCTCAATCATCCACGCATCATTGAGGGAAAACTCTGTCGGCATGTCGTCATGGTTCTTCCCCGCATGGCTTCCTGCGATGCAATGGACACTGCCCTTGCATCAGGCTCGTTCACGACGCTTTCGCAGTATCACGTTCTCAACATCTCAGGCCACAATCGGCCGGCAAAATACGATGATCCAGCGGAAGTGAAGAAAGACATTACCGCGTACGCAGCAAATAACGAAAAGACCCTCACTCTCACCGTGAATAGGATGCTAACCGGCTCCACCGTACGTGAGTGGGACACGATGATCTTTCTCAAGGACACCAAGTCCCCACAGGAATACGACCAGGCCATCTTCCGCCTGCAGTCACCCTATGTCCAGACCATCCCCGATGCCTCCGGCGGTGGCGACGTCATCCGCCGCAACCTCAAGCCGCAGACGCTCCTCGTCGATTTTGATCCCGGACGTATGTTCGCCATGCAGGAGCTAAAGGGGCAGATATACAATACCAACGTCGGCGAGAAGGGTATGGAAAGTTTGCAAAAGCGCATCGCCCGCGAACTCGAGGTCTCGCCAATCGTATTTTTCAACAAGGACAAGCTCAAAAAGGCGGAATACATCGACGTCGTCAACGAAGTCCTCGCCTACACTGGCACTCGCGGCGTCGCGGAGGAGGTTTCCGAACTGGACGTCGACCTTGATTTGCTAGCCTCCGATTCAAAGCTCCTTGCCGCCGTCCGCCGTGAAAACCCGCTCGACTCTAAGAATGGGTTTGAAACAAAGGCCACGAAGGGCGACGGTGATGACTACGCCAACCCGTCTGACGATGAAACGGAAGGGGAGCACTCGGACGTGGACGGAGCCGACGAAGGTGGAGACTCGGACGAAACGAATAACTCTGGAGACGACACCGACAAGAAAACACAGGAACTTGCCAGTCGCGTTCGCGCCTATTACCGTCGTATTCTTTTCTATGCCTTCCTCGCCAAGACATCGGATGAAATCGGCACGCTGCAGGATCTCGTCAATTCTATCAAAGGCAGTGAGAATACGCGAATCGCCCAACATCTCGATGTCAAAAAGGATGAAGTCGCGCACCTCCTCAAACTGCATCGCGGCATTTTGGAGCAGTTTGAACTGGCCGTACGCCGCAAGAATCGTCTCGGACGCAGCACCGAGGGAAATGCCAACGGCATTCTCGTCGCCATACGCGGGTTCGACCGGTTCGGTCCTTCCGAAGTTGTCACACCAGAAGCCGTTGCGGACAAAATGCTCACCGCCATCCCTGACGCGGATTTCGTCGCGATTCTCGACGGCAACGGCCTCTTTCTCGACCTCGCCGGTAAGTGCGGTGAATTCGCTGCCGCGATTGTCCGTCGTGCCAGGTCTCTGCGGCCAAAATGTGACCTCTCGCGCCGTATCTGCACCATCCCGACATCGTGGCACGCCTACGAATTCACGCGCAAGGTGTACGACGCCCTCGGTCTAGATGGCGGTTGTATTGCCACCTTCACTTCCTACGACCTGCTCGATACGGTCAAGGCTGGCGACGCCAAGACCGTTGCCGATATCCTCAACCAGAAAAAGACCTTCGGGAAAATCACCATGAAAGATACACCTACTACGAAACCCCGCACGCGTTTCGCTCTCGTCGTCGGCAACCCACCGTATCAGGAAGAGACTGCGAAACGGAAGTCTGAAACTAACGGTCAAGCTCCGCGGCAAAACATCTTCCAGTATTTTCAGGTGATTGCGGATGCAGTTTCCTCAGAGAAGACCTCACTCATTTATCCTGGTGGCAGATGGATTCATCGCTCTGGCAGGAACCTGGAGGAATTTGGAAAGGATCAAATAAACGATCCGCATCTTAGTGCCATACACTTCTGGCCTGATTCGCAGGAGGTCTTCCCTTCTTCAGTGGCGATTGATGGGGGCATTTCAATTGTTTTAAAAGACAAAAACAAAGCCTTTCCTGGTTTTCGTTACTTCTTTCACGAAGGCGATAGTTGCATTGCAAAAGACATGCAAAATCCTGGTGAAAAACTAATGCCACTTAATCCGCAGGATATTTCAATCCTTGATGCTGTCCGTGATTTTTGTTCTAGATACAGCATAGGGTCGCTTCACAACGAAATATATCCTCGCTCGTTTTTCGGCATAGAAAGTGAATTTGTTGAACTCAATCCTTCGCTTGTTGAACCATACGATGCGTCGACTCGTTATGACTGGTCTCAAAAAACAAAGCTGCTTACAAACGATAGAGCAGGAAAAGCTGGCCGCGCCAAGTGGTTCATTGTTGATCGTTCCCTAATCAAAGAAAACAATTCCGCTATTGATTTGTGGAAGGTCGTTGTATCAAGCGCAAATGCCGGAGGACAGAAGCGAGATTGGCAATTGGAGATTCTTGACGACCATTCGGCCTTCGGTCGTTCTCGTGTCGCACTCGCCATGTTCAAAACGAGAGCTGAGGCGGAAAACTTCAAGAAATTCTGTCTTTCCCCCGTGATAAGGTTTCTGTTCCGCATGACGGATGAGGCCTTGACTTCTCTTGCAAAGGAAGTTCCGGATTACGATGGGTTGAAAGATCGACTCGACTTTGGAAAAGACTTGCATCCCCAGCTTTGCGATCTCTTTGGATTGAAGGAGGAAGAGTCGGCACACATCGTTTCAGTCATTGGAAAAGTCGACGCGTCTCGCGGCTCAACAGCACACACGGTCGCCACATCCTAGGGTCTGACCTCATCCGGCACATGACAGCGGCTGACGCAACGAAGTACGTGTCTGGCTCAACCAAAAGCTGATGGCGGAACTGTTCGCCGTGGCGAATCTGAACATTTCAGTGCTGATTTCCCACATTTTCAAAGCAAATGAACTGAACGATTCAGTTGTTAAGTATTACTTTACAACTGCCACGGACGGCAAGAAGTTCAAAGATGAACTTAGCATTGGCCTTGTTGCATAAGGATCTGATATAATATACCTATGAACTTGGAAGACGAAATCCTTGCTGGCGAATCCAAGGTTCCGTGCGACCTTGCGGCCAAAGTCCAGTCAAGCTTCGCCCCTCGTGCCGAATCAAAGCGGCAACTCGACCTCGCTACGCTTGCGGTTGAAATTGCGATAGAGCAAGGCGAGGAGAAGACAAGGATTATAATTGGGTGAGAACAAGGGAAGGTGATATGAATTGTTCGCGAAGGATTCCTGAAAAAGAACTTAAGAAACTCTGGGGGCTGGCTGCAGGAAGATGTTCCCTGTGCCACGATAAGGTATTACCTTTGATTAATAACAATGTTGATGTACTAGGAGACATGGCGCACATAATTGCTTTCAAGAAAGACGGTGCGCGCGGCGATGAAGACTGCGAATATGACAATGCATATTCGAATTTAATATTGGTGTGTCCAAAATGCCATAGGACGATAGACCATAATCCAGAAAAATACACAAAAGAAGTCCTATTGATGGAAAAGCAGACTTGGGAAGCTCGCGTTGAAGCCGCATTAGACGTTGCATATAAAACGAAATCAGAGGCATTGGGGATGATGGTTGCTTTGCTGGAGGAAAATCACGCAGTATGGTTGCATTGTGGACCAGAATCTGTAATTGCGAAGAGAGACCCAGGAAGCAACATGGCGGACTACTGGACTCTAAGGAAACTTGACACGATCGTTCCGAACAATCGGAAGCTGATTAGAATTGGCGATACATTCCTAGGAGAAATGCCGGATAAACTTCGCTTGTTGTTCAGTAGATTCAAGGAACATGCCCGGATGTTTGAACAAGGTTGTTATTCGCGCATAGACAATCCATTGCGTTTCCCAAAAGGTTTTGATAAGGAGTTGAAGCGATATGCTGTACAATAATTTTGGAGTATCTTTTTCAACCATTAGGTTTATGATGGAGGTTTTGGATTCCAGAAAAGAATTCGTCACTTATGAGCGCACAAACGATATTTTGTTTCATATTCACTTTGAAGAGCCAACAAAATATACATTTGTACTTGTAGCAGACTACATAACTTCCGCTGCAAAAGTGAGGGAATTTCATCTGGCATTTCCAGAAGCAAAGTATATTGTCATGGGTGGAACCTGGTGGAATGCAACTAGCGAGGCCTACTCGGAAGCAAATGACCTTGGGGTTAAGATTATGTCGTTTAAAGAGTTTCTGGCCGCTCTGCACAACAGGAGAATGCCATGAATTCTGCCCTTGTTGGTCTTTATCTATTTGGCTCATGTCTATATAAGCATTTCCCAAATGACATAGATTTGCTATGGATATACGATGGCGATCAGATGGATACACAAAGTGCTCTTGAGTTTGTAAACCGAAGAACAGGCCCTTTGCGACTTTTTTATAGTGTGCCAATACACAATACATTATTAAGTCGACAAGAGGAGAGAAGTGTTCAGTTTCTGACTACATCAAAAGCTGTATTATTGGCTTCCTGGAGTGACAAAGTGGGTGGAGAGCCAGATATATGCAGGCAGATTGAAAAGATGAGGCAGGAAAAAGAGTTAGTGGCGCTTTCCCGAAATGCCCAAACGGTAAGAGCGACCTGCACATAGCAGCAGGCATCCGAGAATCTTGCAGGTTCTAGATGCTGTTTGCATAATTTGATATGGGGTAGTTCATGTCTGACGAAGAAAGCAAAATCATGCCCTGCACGATCGACGACGACAAGGCACAAGTGTCTCTGATGTCGCGAGATGGGCGCGTTTGGCGAATAAAACAGATGTGTATATGAAACCCTTCTTTCGCATACGCTTTTCTCACGATGTGTATGCGAAAATGGCAAATCGTATACATGTTCTGAGTTTTTTCCAAAGCAAATGAACGTTTGGAATGGTACGAACCATTCCAAACGTTCATTTGCTTTGGTACTGACAATTGGGCGTGGGCTTGGCCCCGCATGCGCCGTGCCGATGCGGAGCTTCCTGAGCCAGCTGCCACGCCAGTGATTGCGCGGTGGATGCATCATGACTCGTCCACCGCGTCCTTCTCCGCCTCAGCGCGGACGTCAATAGAGGAAGCCGAAAAGCCAAAGCGGAATCTTTCCTCCAATTCCAAGGAAGTCTCCCTTGTCCCCAGGATAGTTTTTTGAAAAACTATTTTAGGCTTGTATTGAGTTGTTGAAACAACGTAATCAGGCCCTAAAATAGTTCTTTGAACAACTAGAATGATTAACCATCCTTCCCGCTGCACCTGCAACAAATCTGAGGGCGGCATGCCAAACCGCGCACCGTTGTGGTATCATGGAAGGACGAACGACAAGGAAGCAACTGCGAAGAGACACAACCATGAGAGTAGTCTGGTGTCAGGCTCCAGCGATTTTCACGGGAAGCCCAGGCATTTAACGGAAACAAGGAAATGAACGGAGAATCAACCACACCGTCGCCGATTGACGCGGGAAGTCGCCTGCAAGTGCTCTGGGACGACCATGTCGTGGATGCGGCGAAGACGACCGCGTCGCTCGTCGTCCACCAGCCTGAGTACGCAGGCGTGGCGATGACGCACGACAAGCCGTGGGAGGGCGACGGAAGCGACTACCACTGCATCGTGCCGGACCATGACGAGAAGGGCAATTTCCTCAGGATGTACTATCTGGGCTGGGCCTTCGCCTGCGGATGGAAGGACGTGAAGGAGCGCTTCTCCGCCGACGGCGTACGCGTCTGCTACGCCGAGAGCCGCGACAACGGCCTCTCGTGGACAAAGCCCAGTCTCGGACTCGTTGAATTCCGCGGCTCCACGGATAACAACTGCATCCTGGACAACCGGTCGCTCGGCGGCGGCAAGTGGGACAACTTCATGGTCTTCAAGGACGAGAACCCCGCCTGCCCGCCCGACGAACGCTACAAGGGAATCGGCGTGCATGGCGGACTCTGGTGCTTCCTCTCCGCTGACGGCATCCATTTCCGCAAGGGCAGGCTTCTCACGCATGCGGGCGCGTTCGACTCACTCAACGTCGCCTTCTGGGACAAGACGCGCGGCGAATACCACCTCTACTTCCGGGGATACCACAAGGTCGAGGAGGAGCGCAACGGCGACCTCAACGTGCGCGACGTGCGGCATTGCGCGTCCAAGGACTTCAAAACCTGGACGGAACCGCAGCTCCTCGACTTCGGCGCGGGCGCGGAGGACTACCCGCTCTACACGAACGTGATCGAGCCGTATTTCCGCGATCCGTCGCTTTTCGTGGGCTTCCCCTCGCGTTACGTGGAACGCAGGACCTGGACGCCAAACTACGACCGCCTGCCCTCGCCGGAGAAGCGCAGGTGGCGCATGGACAAGGAGCACGGCGGCCAGCCGCGCTACGGGCTCACAGTCACGGACTGCGTCTTCATCTTCTCGCGCGACGGACAGACCTTCTGCCGACAGGACGAGGCGTTCATGCGCCCGGGGCCGGAGAACCCGCACAACTGGGTGTACGGCGACTGCTATCCCGCCCACACGCTCGTAAAGACGCCGTCGCCACTTGGCGGCGACGATGAAATCTCCCTCTTCACATTCGACCGACACTGGTCCGGCCTCGCCTCCAACCTCAACCGCTACCGGCTGCGCCAGGACGGCTTCGTCTCGCGCCGTGCGACATACGCGGGGCAGAAGGTGGCGACGAAACCGCTCGTCTTTTCGGGTTCGGAACTGCTGGTGAACTTCTCTACTTCGGCGCGCGGACGGATGTTCGTCACAATCCGCGACGAGGCGGGAAACAGCATCCGCAGCATTGAGCTGTTCGGCGACAAGGTCGACCGCGTGGTGGACTTCGCCGACGACGGCAAAGTCGCAGATTTCGCGGGGAAACCCGTCACCGTCACCTTCGAGATGTCCGACGCCGACCTCTACTCGTTCCGTTTCGCCGCGCGGATGGAATAACGGACAAACGGCGTTCTATGAGTGGTGTCAGACACTGTCTGACAAGGTTGTTTTACCCGATATTGAGCCAAAAACCAAGGTTGTTTTGCCCGATATTGAGCCAAATGCCAAGGTTGTTTGGAGGCGAAAATACCAAATGCCAAGCGGGCGTAGTCAAGTGCGAACGCCTCTATGACGGCTGCGACATGCGGTTTTTCTGCAACTACCGATGAGGCTTACTCGTAATGACTCTTGCACTGGACAATGTAAAGAACGCGATTGTCGCCGGATTCCGGCGTGTTCGTTCCTGAAATCTTATAGACAAGTCTGTCCGCCTCGTTTATTCTGCGGCTCCAATAGCCTTCAAAATTACGGAGCGGCTCCGGCTTCCCTATGCCGGTATTTCCGTTGCGTTCAATGTCCTTTATGAGGGCGTTGATGCGCTTCAGTGTTTTCCTGTCTTCAAGCTGCCAGCCTGTGTATTCGTACCATGCGCGAGGCGAAAACGTAAGGTTCATGGAATCCCTCGCGTTCAGTCTTCAATCAACTCATGGGTTTGTCCCTCTCCACGCTCAATTGACGCGATGGACTCGCGCAGGGCGCGCTGGTTCGCCTCGGACCAGAAAGGGTCTGGATTTTCGGATATGACCTCAAAAGGAAGGCGGCGACGAATGACGGACTGGCGCAAAAAGAGACGCACCGCGCTGGACATGTCGAGCCCAGCTTTGTCAAAAAGCGCGTCTGCCTCGCGACGCAACTTGGAGTCAACGCGTATTTGTAGTGTGCTTGTGGCCATTTCAAACTCCTTTGTATTTCAGACAAATTATATTATAGCAGTATTTGAATCGAAATGCAATGGGGTGTAGTTTAACATCCAAATCGACTGAGATACCCACCAACTCCATCTGTCGTGTTTTGCAACTACGGTGCGGACACTTTTAACCCTCAATTTAGAATCATCCCTTACAATAATCTCCTTGCTGAATAATAAAGTAATTGATATCATTTTGCTGCGAAAAGGAAAGGATAAAACTGATATGTCTGAATTGGGAGAACGGTTTGCCCGCGAGGAAATGGAGCGGGAGATGCGCGACGAGGAACTGGCCGAAGCCCTTGGACTTGAAGGCAAGGCCCTTGAAGATTTCCGGCGGCGACGGCGTGAAATCCAAAGCATGCAATTCATGATGGACCTTGAGATGGACCCGGCATTCCAGTCCCCTGCTTCACAGAAGGTAATTCAACAATTGAAGATCAGGCGATACGAGGGCGA
>JAEEGL015148666.1_pt1 | contig 10842 bp, 10 predicted proteins | sample 9134231 | NCBI WGS metagenome assembly JAEEGL01 (sample SAMN16246548, study PRJNA631951) | gut metagenome | biome: gut microbiome; feature: rumen; material: fiber-attached | host: Bos | place: Iran: Karaj | collected 2018-10
CGCGGGAAGGGATTTCGCTTACAGAATGCTCTTCAGCCAGGCGTAGGCCTCCTGCACGTCGTAGTCGCCTTGGTGGCCCTTGAGCCAGGCAAACTCAAAGTTGAGGTCCTTCACGTCGCTGTTGTTGAGCGCGGAGTAGTAGAGGATGGCCTCGGTGGCCCAGGCGGTGTCGCGGTCCATCATGCCGTGGCGCACATACCAGTAGGGCGCGCTGTCGCTGGCCTCCGCGCCGTCCTGGAGATAGCTGGGGGCGCTGGTCATCTTGATCTGGAGGGCCAGGCGCTGGCCGTCCGGCGTGGCCATGAACTCATCCCAGCTCAGGCCGGTGTCGTCCTTGCCGACGCCGTTGGCCTTCTTGTCGTTGTCCCAGGCATAGGCGTTGAAGGGGCTGTATTCGTCCTCGCGGCTGCCGAAGAGGTTGTCCTCGTTCTGACCCGCGATCTCCAGACCCACGTTGCTGAACGCGGAGGGGACCTTCAGGGTCTGACGGGTGGCGAGGTGGTAGAGGTGCTTCTCATAGTCGTAGGTATAGGTGCCGTCGTCATTGACCACGAGCCAGCCGTTGTCCTCGCCGGCGCTCTCGGCGATGTCCTGACGCATCTGCTCGACGCCGAACTCGGTGACGGATTCCTCGATCTCCTTCTTCATCAGGGCCTCGATGTGCGCGCCCAGATTCTCGGAGGTGATGGTCTCGCCGCTCTCGTCCTTCAGGCCGAGGCCGTCGACATAGATCTCATACAGGGCCTTGAGCTGTGCGGAGGCTTCCAGCAGGGGGGCGTTCTCCAGCGGGGTGCCGGCATCCTGGCCGCCGCCGGGGCCGCCCATGCCGCCGTTGGGATTGAAGCTGTAATTCATCTTGCCGTCGGCGTCCAGCGCCAGGCGGGTGTCGTAGAAGAGCCACTCATAACCGGCGCAGGCGTTGGGGAAGTCGGTGATGGGGCAGTAGCCGATGACGGCGTAGACATCGTCACCCATGCCATCGACGCTTGCATAAGTGCCGTCGTCGTTTTTCTCGATACCGGCAGCGCCGATCTCGTAAAGGCTCTCGAAGTAGTCGGGGTTATTGCCGCTGGCGGCGATGACGGTGCTCAGCGCGCCGCCGCCGGAGGTGCCGGTGATGACGATGCGGTCGGTGTTGCCTGCGGGCAGCTCAGACGCATTCAGGCGCAGGTAGCGGATGGCCGCCTTGGTGTCGGTCATGGTGGCGGGGCTGTGGCCCAGGTACTCGCCCTCGGTCTGGCCGTTGTTGCGGCTGCGGCAGCCGTAGGACACGATGACGTAGCCCTCCTTGAGCGCCACGCCGACCTTGTCGTCGCCGGTGCTCTTATAGTCGCCGCCCATCCTGGTCTGCATCTGACCGCTGCGGCGATCCATTTCCGTGTACTCGCCGTAATTGCGGACGGTGTCGGTGGGATAGCTGTTGGCCTGCCATCCGCCGTTGTTCACATAGAACATAATGGGGCTGTCCTTGGTGGCGTTGGAGGGGATATAGATGTTGATGAACTGATCCTCGGCGCGGTTGGGCTTTGCGGTGTAGGGCGCCACATACCAGTCAACGGTGATATCCTCGCCGTCAAGTTTGGGGGTCAGGGTGGTTTTGGTGGCAACGCCGTTCGCCAAAGCCTCATCCAGCTCCAGCTCGAAGTCCAGCGCGGAACTGAGGATGGCGATGTTGGCGGCCTCGTCATAGTCCACACCGAAGCCCAGCAGAGCGCCCAGATCGCGCAGCTTCAGATAGTTGTAGCCGCCGATGTTGTAGGCGTTCAGCTCTCTGGCTCTGCCGTTGACGGTGAAGCTCTGGGTGGTGGCGACACAGGTGTCGGATTTGTCCTCGCCGGTCTCCAGCTCGCCGCCTACGGGGGTGTAGGCCCTGCCGCTGAGCACGGCGGCTTCCTTCTTCGCCTCGTCATAGGAGACGGAGAAGGAGGCCTCGGTGTTGGCGAAAAGCTGGGCGACATCGCGCAGCTTCAGGTAGTTGTAACCGTCAATGTTGTAGGCCTCGACGGTCACGTCCTTCCCGTCGAGGGTGATGGCCTGGACAGTGGGCTGTACCTTCGCGCCGTCCGCGGCGGACGCGGGGATCACCAGTGCCAGAAGCATCACGATCACGAGAAGCAGGGACAGTGTTCTGCGTTTCATAAGATACCTCCTTGCATTTTTGCAATTCCTTCCGGAATGCCTGTTTTTGCATGACCATTCTACCATTTTTGTGACTTGTGGATGAAAACAATCCTTTATCGGACTATAAACCGTGAATGTTGCACAGGAAACAGTGGGGGTTTGTTGTTGGATACGGTCAGGGATTTGTTCATTCGGCGCATGGACGGCTGGCGGGAGTTGTGCATTTGGACGGGAACAGGGGGCCGGGAGGGAGGCGTGATGCCGCTTTCCGCGAAAAGCAGACGATCCCCGCGCTCCGCGTTCAGAATCAGAGCTGTTTGCGGCAGGGCAGGCTCTGCGGCCGACCTCGCTGCCGAACACTGCAAACTGGCTGCTCAACGCAAAAAAGATATGCGAACAGCCATCTGGTTGATCGGTGTTCGCATACCTTTCATCTGTCTGAAAACTGCTTTTTCAACAAAACAGCTAGAATCGTTTGCTTTGAAAAATAAGACTACGCAGGATAGTACCAACAAAAGAACGCCGCAAACACATCTGCTCAGCAAAGACAGAGAGCCGCCCCCCTGTCTTGACCGAAGCCCCTTATTGCAGCGGGATCCGGATGCTGTATTTGGGATCGTTGGCTTTTACCTGACCGCCGACGTACAGCCCCGTATTGTCTCCGGTAACGTTCTTCCAGTATATGTCGACGTGACGATTATTCCCCAACGGATAGATCGCAATCATGACGACCGCCTTGGTATAATCCTCTTTGGCCATATATGACCCGCGGGTGTTCCCCATCGTGTATTTTGTTCCCCCGTCAACTCCGGTACCCTTGCCGTAGGGCTTGTTATTGCTGTCCCTGGAGTTGCGCGGCAGAAACTTCCCGCTTGCCGGGTCGTATACGCCGTAGGCGTTGGTTCCGTCTGCGTCTGCGGTGTTCCACAGCAAGCCTGCCTTGCGTGCGCTTGCCTCATCCATCACTCCCGCATAGTAGAGATCGATCGCTGCGCTTGCGGCTTGCCGCATGGTGTGCAGATCATAAGCTTCCCGGGCTTTCTCCCGGACGCTGGTGAAAACAGCGATCGCAATTGCGCTGAGCACCGCGATAATCCCAACGACGATCAGCAGTTCCCCAAGGGTAAACCCTTTCCTGTTTCTTTTTCTTTCCTGAATCATCGTCGCAGCTCCTCTCTCATGAGAATCAGGCGTAAGACTCACCGATCACTTCAACCCGACCGCTTTTTGATGATGAAGCAGACAGAGCCGTCCGTTTGCATGGTTTGGGTCCGTGAATCCTGCCGAATGCCACTTGCCAAGAATACCAGCCAAATATAGTTGTTGGTCTCAATATCTTAGTATACACGAATTGCCCCATAAAATCAAGTGTTTCGTTCTTGTCGGAAAGATTTGAGTCAGACAAGAGAAAAGAGGTGAAGGATGAAGCCTCATCGGTTTTTGTCAGGCTGTCACATAACAGATGGTCAAAGGGGGGCCCTCCTTCGTCAGCAACAGGATATCACAAGACACGGCATACACGCAGCAGCTTAAAAGCCTGCAAAAAAACAGGATTGCTGTCCTGTTAAAACAGCAATCCTGTTCTGGTGGAGGCGAGGAGAGTTGAACTCCTGTCCGAAAGCACTTCCTCAGGACCTTCTCCGGGCGCAGACGATCGTTTGCATTCCCTTACCTGACCGTGGGTCGTCACACTGAAAGGCTCGGTAGCTTCATGATGCATGGTACGCGCAAAGCTTAGCGTACGCACGTTCTCCGCTGATCGACGCCCCGTCCCGGGCCGCGGAACTCCCGGGCGGGACGGTCACTGCTTACGCAGCGGCAAGAACTACGTTGTCGTTGTTCTTTAATTTATAAGTGCCCATTTTATGGATGTTAGGCGCATCCGCCCGCTGATCCTGCATCCGTACCCCCGTCGAAACCGGGACGCCCCCTTGTTGAACGGGCCGAAAACGCTTCGCTTCCGCGCGAGCGCGAAAGGTTGATGATTCTCAGCCCGTTATTTCCGGGAAACGGGTCAAACCTTTTTGGGCTCGGGGTACTCCTCGCCCTGGGTGTCCACAGTGACCTTCTTCATGACCTGCGGGGTCTTGGGCCGGTCGCTGAAATCGCAGGGGGTGGCGGCGATGGCGTCCACGACGTCAAGGCCCTCCGTGACCTGCCCGAACGCGGCGTACTGGCCGTCCAGATGCGGCGCGTCCTCATGCATGATGAAGAACTGGCTGCCGGCGCTGTTCGGCATCATCGTGCGCGCCATCGAGAGGACGCCGCGCTTGTGCTTGAGGTCGTTTTTGAAGCCGTTGCCGGTGAACTCGCCCTTGATGGAGTAGCCGGGGCCGCCCATGCCGGTGCCGTCCGGGTCGCCGCCCTGGATCATGAAGCCGGGGATAACGCGGTGAAAGATCACGCCGTCATAAAACCCCTTGCGGACCAGGGAGATGAAGTTGTTGACGGTGTTGGGCGCGACCTCGGGAAAGAGCTCGGCCTTGATGACGCCGCCGGATTCCATTTCGATGGTGACAACTGGATTCATTGTGTTTCCTCCTGGATCTGATCGTTTTCAGTAGTTCTTGAGATTCCGGTCCATATCGCGCTGGGCGGTCCGCTTCGCGTCGCTCTCGCGCTTGTCGTAAAGCTTCTTGCCCTTGCACAGACCGATCTCCAGCTTGACGCGGCTGTTTTTGAGGTAGACGGAGAGGGGGATGATCGCGATGCCGTCAAGCATCACGCGCTGCTGGAGCTTCAGGATCTCCCTGCGGTGCATGAGCAGCCGGCGGTCGCGGTCCGGGTCGCGGTTGAAGATGTTGCCCTTCTCATAGGGGCTGATATGCATCCCGCGGACGAAGAGCTCGCCGTCCTTCACAGTGCAGTAGGCGTCCTTCAGGTTCAGCGTGCCGGCGCGCACGGACTTGACCTCCGTCCCCGCCAGCTCGATGCCGGCTTCGTAGCGGTCGAGCACGAAATAGTCGTGAAACGCCTTGCGGTTGGCTGCAACCTGCTTGACGCCCTGTTCCCTCGGCATGACCGCTTCCTCCTTCGCTGCGGGCACCCGCCCGCGATCCTGATGCTATTATAGCATAGAAATCCGATAAAGAAAGTATAATTTGTAAACAATTTCCGCGCCTGCGGCGTCGGAGAAAAACTGTGGCAAAACGCAGGGAAGTGTGTTATACTGAAAAATCAGAGTAAGAAACGCAGGGGAGACTGCCATGGATTACACGGAAAAACAACTCTCGCGCGAGGTGCTTTACGAGGGACGGATCATCAAGGTCTATAAGGACGGCGTGCGCCTCCCGAACGGCCATGAGAGCATCCGCGAGATCGTGGACCACCCCGGCGGCGTGGCGATCGTCCCGCTGGACGCGGAGGGGAACATTTACTGCGTGCGGCAGTACCGCTACGCCTACCGGACGATGCTGCTGGAGACGCCGGCGGGCAAGCTGGAGCCGGGCGAGGACCCGATGGACTGCGCCGTGCGCGAGCTCGGCGAGGAGACCGGCTTTACGGCGGACCGCTATACCTATCTCGGCGAGCTCTACCCCTCGCCGGGCTACTGCCGCGAGTCGCTGTACATCTATCTGGCGGAGGGCCTGCACCGGGGGACGCAGCATCTTGACGCGGACGAGTTCCTGAGTGTGGAGCGCCTCCCGCTCGCGGAGCTCGTGCGGATGGTCATGGCGGGGGAGATCCCCGACGCAAAGACGGTCGTCGCGGTGCTGAAGACCGACCGCCTGCTTCGGGAGCGGAGAAAGGAGAGCTGAAATGGGGAAGAAAGTGCTGATCGTGGACGATGAGAAATCCATCTCCGACATTCTCGACTATAACCTGAAAAAGGACGGCTATGAGACCTGCTGCGCCTATGACGGGCCCTCGGCGATAGACATGGCGCGCGCGGAAAACCCGGACCTGATCCTGTTGGACATCATGCTCCCCGGGATCGACGGCTTCGAGGTCTGCCGCACCCTCCGCGGGGAGGGGAACAACGTTCCGATCATTATGTTAACCGCACGCGAGGAGGAGACGGACAAGGTCTTCGGCCTGGAGAACGGCGCGGACGACTACATAACGAAGCCGTTTTCCATGCGCGAGCTGCTCGCGCGCGTGAAGAGCAACATGCGCCGCAGCGCGGTCGTCTTGCCTCCTGCCCCCGCGCCCGCGGAGGAGAACGTGCTGCGGTTCTCGGCGCTGCGGATCGACCTTGACCGCCATACCGTCAACAAGAACGGCGGGGAGATCGACCTCACCGAGCGCGAGTATGAGATCCTCCGCTTCATGGCCCTGACGCCCGGGCGCGTCATCTCCCGGCAGGAGCTGATGCGGGAGGTCTGGCAGTACGACTATTACGGCGACCTGCGCGCGGTGGACGTCGCGATGCGGCGTCTGCGCGAGAAGGTGGAGGACGATCCCGCCGATCCGCGCTACGTGATGACGAAGCGCGGCGCGGGCTACTATTTCGGCGGCTGACGCCGCTCACACGGATCCGAATCGGATCCCGCCTTCACGCGGGATCCTCTGCGAGGCTGATTGGGCATGACAAAGAGCATCTACACAAAGCTGGTCGCGATCATCCTGCTGCTGATCGTGTCGCTGACGGCGGTCGTCGGCGCGTTCCTGATCCGCGGTGTGCGAAACTTCTATGTCAACGAGTTTTACACGCGGATGCAGTCGGTCTTTTCCGACACGGAGCTCGCCGCCGACCTGCGCGCCGCTGCGGAGGCGGACAGCGCCGCCGCGCGCATGAGCGAGATACTCCGCGCCAACATGGGTCCGCTCGCCATCGACTCCAACACCCGGAACTATTTCGTCCTGGACGGCGTTACGGGCGCCGCGCTCGCGGGCTCCGACCCGGAGGCCGGCAGCCGGCTCCAGATCACGCCGAACATCCTGACCGCGATCAACGGGAGCGAGGGCTACGCTTCCCGAAGTGCGGACGACTATATGGACGTCGCGCTGCCTGTCCGCGGCGCGAGCGGCAGCTACATCATCTACATCATCGACAACAAAGGGACGGTCACGGAGCTGAACGCGGAGCTTTTCCAGATCGTCGTCGAGGCGATGGTCATCGGCTTCGTGATCTCCGTGCTGCTGAGCCTGCTGCTGGCCAAGACGATGGTGACGCCGATCCAGAACCTGACCCGCGCGGCGGAGAAGGTGGCTTCCGGCGATTTCAGCGAGACGGTGGACAACCGCTCGAAGGACGAGATCGGTGTGCTGACCCGCACCTTCAACGACATGGCCGGTCAGCTTGAGAACAACATTGAGCACCTGAAAAACGAGGAGCAGATGCGCCGTGAGTTCGTTGCGAACGTCTCCCACGAGCTGCGCACGCCGATCACCAGCATCCGCGGCTACGCCGAGACGCTGACGGACGCGGCGGGGAAGATGGACCGGGAGACCGAGCAGCACTTCCTGGAGGTGATCGTCGGCGAGAGCGACCGCATCACGAAGATCGTCCAGGATCTGCTGATGCTCTCGAAGTTCGACGCCGGCAGCATCGCCTTCGATTTCGAGGAGTTCTCCTTCGCCAAGTCCGTGCAGGACGTCTATAACGCGCAGAAGCTGGAGGCGGAGAAGCGGAAGCAGGAGTTCACCCTGCGCTTCAAGGGCGAGCTGCCGTCGATCCGCGGCGACCGGCAGCGGATCGAGCAGGTGCTCATCAATATGATCTCCAACGCGATCAAATACACGCGCGACGGCGGCGCCATCCACGTCTCCGCCGGCAGGAACGCAGATTCTGTCTGGTGCAGCGTCCGGGACAACGGCATCGGCATCCCGAAAAAGGACGTTGGCCACGTCTTCGAGCGCTTTTACCGCGTGGACAAGGCTCGCTCGCGCGAGTCCGGAGGCACCGGTCTCGGCCTCTCCATCGCCTATGAGATCGTGCAGCGCCACGACGGAAGGATGGAGATCAAGAGCCAGGAGGGCAGGGGCACGACCATCACGATGACGCTGCCCGTCGGAGGGCCGGGCCATGCGTAAGCTGCCGGTCGGCCACCTCGTGCGGCTTTGCATCATCGCGGCGCTGCTCGTCTCCGCCGCGCTCCTCGCGCGCGCGAGCGGCTATTTCCGCGGCGGGATCGCCTCGCGTCTCTCCGGAACGGAGGGGACGGGCGCGCCGCGGGACCTCGTCTCCGAATTCGCAGCGGGCGAGATGGTGCAGGCGGTCAGCCCGCGCACCGTGCTGGTCCGCATGCCGGACGGGGAGACGACCGCCACGGCCTGGGGCGGGGAGGAGACCGCAGCAGGGGCCCGCTGCTTCACCGCGATCCTCGGGGAGGCGCTCGGCTCCGCAGGAAGTCCGGAGCCGCTGGACGAATCATCCTTCCGCGCCGCGGTCGACGCCGGCGGCGTTTACTTCGATTTCTTCTGCCCGATGCCGCTCGACGCGCTCGCCGTCTGGCTCGGGAGCGACGGCCAGGGCGCCGCGGCAGTCTTCGCGCGGATGATCTTCCTCAGCCTCGCGGAGCAGACGGTCACGGTCTGCTTCCGCGCGAGCGACGGCGCCTTCCGGCGCTGCGCCACCGCGGCGGTCTCCGAGACGCTCGCCGCGCGAATGCAGGAATTCCAGGGCAGACCGGCGCGCTTCGCGTTCGAGGACGATACCCTCTCCGCGCCAGATCCCTACGCCGTCATTTTTTCCGAGCTGCCGACCGTGACAGCGGCGGCGTCCGCGCCTGTGCGCGACGCCGGGAATCCCGCGGCGCTGCTGCGCGCCGCCGGCATGAACAGCTATGTCACGACCTCCTATGTGGAGGCGGACGGCACGCACGTGTTCATCGACGAGGGGCGGACGCTCCGCTTCGGAACGGACGGCACGGTCCGCTTCCGCACGGATATCGCCGCGGGTGAGCGGCAGACAGGGGAGGGCCTCGCCGCCGCGGTCAGCTACGCGAGCGCCGTCGCGCTCCACGGCGCCGCCGACTATCTCGGCGCCGCGACCCTCCGCGTCATGGACATCCTGACCGACGGGGCGGACCGCTATATCGTCTCCTTCGGCTACTGTCTGAACGGGATCCCCGTGCACCTCTCTGCCGGGGACGCCGCGCGCATCGAGATCCGCAGCGGCCAGCTTGTCCAGTTCGAGCTGAAGCTGCGCACTTACGCGTTCACGGACGGCGCGGAGGAGCTCCTGCCGATGCCGATGGCCGCGGCGATCGCGGCGGAGGACGGCGCCGCGCCGGAGCTCGTCTATGCGGACAGCGGGGAGCGCGTCTCCTGCACATGGGTAAAGGCGGGCTGAGATGGACACGAAAAAGATCGAAAACATCATTATCGTCATTCTCGTGCTGCTGAACCTTGTCCTGCTGGGCCTGACAGTGTCCGACGACCTCCAGGACCGGCGTGCGGACCGCAAGACCGTTGAGACGCTGACGGCGCTGCTTGCGGAGGACGGCATCGCGCTCGGCCCCGAGGCGGACCTCCTGCAGGAGACGCCGGCGGTGTGCACGGTCGTGCGCGATCCGGACGAGGAGCTCGCGCGGATGGAGGCGATGATCGGCAGAGCGGACTATGAGGATCAGGGCGGATCGATCCGCTACTATTACTCGAACCGCGGACAGGCGCTGCTGCGCGGCACCGGCGAGATGGATCTCCTGCTGACGAGCGGGAGCGTCCGGATCAGGGGCGGCATGGAGCGGACGGCCGAGCGCCTTTTCCGCGCCGCGGACGTCGGGACCTGCGCGTGGAGCGCGCCGTCGCCCTCCGAGCTCATACGCTGCTGCCTCTGGGACGGTCTCCCGGTCTATAACGCGCGCGTCAGCTTCGACTTCTCCGGCGACTTCCTCACCATGGTCTCCGGCGTCGTCGTTCTGACGACCGAGACCTCCCGCAGCACGGAGGGCGTGATGAACGCCGCCGGGATCCTGGTGCGGTTCCTGGAGATCGTGCGCAGCGAGGGCTTCATCTGCTCCACGCTCCGCACGCTGACGCCCGGGTATCTGATGAGCGTCACCGTCTCCGGCGAGAGCACGCTGACGCCCGTCTGGCACATCGAGACGGACACCGGCGACCTCTACCTGAACGCGCTCACCGGTGCGGCGGAGACAGTCTCCTGAGCCGAAAAAGCCGGAAAACAGGCGCTTTGTCGCTTCCTGACGGACAAATGGTGATAAAATATGAACAAATGGGATTGCTTTTTTCAGACAAGTATGCTAAAATCTAAAAATATCACAGCGAATACCGAAAAACACTATCCCCATGGGAGGCGTTGTTTTGGATAAATATATCATTCACGGAGGCAGGGAGCTGCACGGCGAGGTAGAGATCTCCGGCGCGAAAAACGCGGCGGTCGCGATCATTCCCGCGGTGCTGATGGTGGACGGCGTCTGCCGGATCGAGCATCTTCCGGCGATCAGCGACACCGACAAGCTCCTGAAGATCCTGACGTTGATGGGCGCGAAGGTCAGTCTCGTCAACAAGGACACCGTCGATGTGGACTGCTCGAATGTCAGTCTCTCGGACAAGATCTTCGGACTGACGAAGGACATCCGCGCCTCCTATTATCTCATCGGTTCCATGCTCGGGCGCTTCGGCAAGGCAAAGACGACGATGCCCGGCGGCTGCAACTTCGGCGTCCGGCCGATTGACCAGCATATCAAGGGCATGAAGGCGCTCGGCGCGACCATGTCGATCGGCGGCGGACTGATCCGCGCGACGGCGAAGGACGGCCGGCTGAAGGGCGCCAGGATCTATCTGGACAAGGTTTCCGTCGGCGCGACGATCAAC
>JAEEGL015665787.1_pt1 | contig 10842 bp, 5 predicted proteins | sample 9134231 | NCBI WGS metagenome assembly JAEEGL01 (sample SAMN16246548, study PRJNA631951) | gut metagenome | biome: gut microbiome; feature: rumen; material: fiber-attached | host: Bos | place: Iran: Karaj | collected 2018-10
GGTTTGCCCGACATCGCTTCATTGCGTGCCTTTCCGCTTGAAGGTCAGGCCGTTCCCCTGCCGGTAGATGCAACAGTTGTGTCGTCGGCCTTTGTTGAGCCAGATGAGAGAGTGAATGTGTATAGCCTCTCGGGCGTGCTCCTCTATTCGACAAGCCAGTCCGCCTTAGGCATCGCCTTGGGCAATCGTTCTTCAGCTGTTGTTGCCTTGCCAAATCGTGCGGGTACCGCCACGTCATGCATAGTGCGCAAACGACAGAAAAAGTAAAAGACATTATCACTTCATTCATTTATCCTTAATAAACAACACATTACACATTATGCGAAAGTTATTGCTGAGCCTTGTGCTCCCCCTGTCGCTCACCGCAGCGGCACAGACTGAACCCATCCGTATCGACCTCGGACAGAAAGGCGCTGTGGTATCACCCAATCTCTATGGTATCTTCTTCGAGGAAATCAACCATGCCGGCGACGGCGGCCTCTATGCCGAACTGGTGCAGAACCGAGGCTTCGAGGAGCATGTACTGCCATCGGGCATGACCTACTTGGACGGCAAGGCCTGCGCCCCCGACGCCATGAACTATGAGCATCGCAGAAACCGCAACTGGAATATCCTTTGGAATCTGGAACAGAAGAAGATGACGGGCTGGCGCGTGACAGGCGACAAGGCCACTGTGACAGGTGAAGTCATTGAGACCAAGACACCGCTTCACGAGAACACACCCCATGCCATGCAGCTAACTATTAAAAAGGTGCAGAAAGGCGGCAAGGCCGTGCTTACCAACACCGGCTATTGGGGCATCGGCCTCAAGGCTGGCGAGAAGTACGACCTTCGGTGTTACGTCAAGAGCACTAACTACAACGGCACGGTCACCGCACGGCTTGTGAACGACGAGACAGGCGCTTCGCTCGGCATCGTTTCCTTCACAGACAAAGTGGCAAATGGACAATGGACAGAACTGACAGCCACGCTGACAGCCGAAGCCACTGCTGCCAAGGGTGAGCTCTCGCTGGAGTTTGACAAGCCTGGCACCGTGCTCGTCGATTACGTGTCGCTCTTCCCACAGGCCACCTTCAAGGGGCGCAAGAACGGACAGCGCGCCGACGTGGCACAGATGCTCGTTGACCTGCATCCCAAGTTCATGCGCTGGCCTGGAGGGTGCATCGTGGAGGGTGCCACCTACGAGAACCGCGTGAAGTGGAAGGAGACACTCGGCGATCCCATGACACGCCGAGGCGAATGGGACCTTTGGGGCTATCGCGCCACATGGGGCATGGGCTACCATGAGTTCCTGCAGTTCTGTGAAGACCTCGGCATGGATGCCATGTTCGTCAACAATGCCGGCATGTCCTGTTCCGTCCGTAACGGTGACTTCGTCAGCAGCGATGCCGACATGGATGCCGTCGTTCAGGACTTCCGCGACGCTATTGACTACGCTCTGGCCGACCCATCGAAAAACAAATGGGCAAAGATGCGTGCCGATGCCGGTCACCCAAGACCCTTCCCACTGAAGTACGTGGAGATAGGCAACGAGAACGTTGGGCCCGAGTATGTCACCCACTTCAACTATATCTTCAAGCGCCTGAAGGCCGATTATCCGCAGATTACGTTCATCAATACTCTCGGCCACACCGACCGCCTACTGGAGCAGATTCCAGGAGATTACATGGTGGATCCACACTGGTATCGAGACCCCAATTTCTTCTTTGCCAACAACCATCTCTTCGACGACGCGCCCCGCACCCACGACATCTATGTGGGCGAATATGCATGTAACGGCGGCGTGGGAGCTGGCAATCTCCTGGCAGCTCTCAGCGAAGCTGCTTTCATCATGGGCATGGAGCGCAACAGCGATGTGGTGAAGATGTCATCCTACGCGCCACTCTTTGAGAACGAGAACCGTCGCGACTGGCCTTGCAACCTCATCCACATCAACAGTTCCCAGGTCTATGGCCGTGCCTCATACTACGTGCAGCAGATGGCTGCCGGGCACCGGCCTACCTATAATGTATTCGTTAGCGAACCCACCACGGCAACTCCCGCACAACCTTTCGCCAGTGGAAGTGTAGGACTGGGCAGTTATGCCACTCAGTGCCAGTTCAAGGACATCAGCATCACCACCGACGGCAAGACCACTCAATACCAGCCTGCTCAGTTCACCACCCAGCGCGGCAAGTGGAAGGTTGAAGGGGATGTGCTCAGCCAGACTGGCGACGACCGCACTTCGCTGGCCATGCTGCCTGCCGTCAACAGCGACAACTACACCCTCCGTCTGAAGGCACGCAAGACAGGTGGCTCGGAGGGCTTCTTCATCTTCTATGCCCTGGATGAGAGAGGTCGCAACGGCTATGGTGTCAACATCGGTGGATGGAACAACCAGACCACTGCCGTGCAACCCATGCGCGACGGACGACTCACCGACGTGGTCAGCCCACGGGCGCGGCAGAGCATCGAAACCAATCGTTGGTATGACCTGCGTGTTGAAGTCACCCCCATGACTGCTACCCTCTTCGTCGATGACAAAGAGATCACTGTAGCCAAACCCGCTGAACCCACCCGTCATTTCTGTCAGACAGGCTTCGACGAGCAGACCTCTGAACTCATCATCAAAGTGGTCAACGGCACCGAGCAGCCCTATCGCCGCGCCTTCACCATCGACGGCGCCACGAACGTCATGCCAACGGGCCGCGTCATCACACTCAACGGCGACGCCACCGACGAGAACACTTTTGAACAGCCCACGAAGCTCGCGCCACGCACAACTCTTTATGGTAAGTTCGGCCGACAGTTCGAGTACGAATTTGCACCCATGTCCTTCACCATCATTCGGGTGAAAGTGGAAACGCCGGCAGCACCATCCCCTGCACCACAAAGACCACGTCGCGGTTCCCGGCGCGAGGCCTTTCAGACCGATTCGCCTATGGTCCACGACCCCGTGATGGCCAAGGAGGGCGACACCTATTATATCTATGCCACCGGCATGGGCATCCAGCAGATGACATCTAAGGACAGCAAGACCTGGACGGTGCTGCCGCAGCCTGTGATGACCGTCATTCCCGCGTGGACCACAGATTCCGTGCCCGGCTTCGGCAACCACGTCTGGGCGCCTGACGTGATCCAGTGGCATGGCCGATGGTGGATGGCCTACAGCTGTTCCACCTTCGGTCGCAACGGCTCGGCCATTGGTCTGCTCAGCACCCGCTCCCTGCATTCAAACATGTGGAAAGATGAGGGGTGCATCGTCACCTCCCACAACTGGCACCGCGGCAATGACGGTCAGATGAAGGGCAACAACTGGAACGCCATCGACCCCAACTTCGTCATTGACGACAACGACCGGCCCTGGCTCGTATGGGGCTCCTTCTGGGACGGCATACAACTGGCGCCCCTTGACTCCACGATGCACATCGTCAAAGGTGAAAAGCCTCACACCGTAGCCCGACGTTTCGACCCCAGCTACAAGCCCACAGAGCCCAATCCCACATCGCGCTTTGCCGGCACCAATGCCATCGAGGCACCATTCATCTTCAAGCATGGCGGTTACTACTACCTCTTCGTGTCATGGGACTACTGCTGTCGCGGCGCCAAGAGCAACTACCGCGTCGCCGTGGGACGCAGTAAAACCGTTGCCGGGCCTTATCTCGACCGCAACGGCAAGGATATGGCTACGGGTGGCGGAACACTCGTCATCGAAGGCGACAAGAAGGAATGGGAAGCCGCTGGCCACTGCGCCGCCTATACCTTCGACGGTCAGGACATCTTCATTTGTCACGGCTACAGCGCCACCCAGAATGGTGCCGCCATGCTCATCCAGCGCCCCATCAATTGGACGCCCGATGGCTGGCCCGAGCTGAAACAATAAATTGTTTTGTTTTTAACTTGTCTCCTGCCTTCATAGTTTTTCTATCTTTGTACCGCATTAACAGACGAAAAGATGATGAAGAAGCTTTTTATTTTCTTGTTGCTCCTGCTGGCGTTCGCGGCAGTAGCACAAGCACAAGCCCCAAAGGCTCAGAACTCCAAAGAGTTGTGGATTGAGAATGGTTGCCGCCGTATATATGGCGAATTGTTCACTCCGCAGAATGCCAAGACAAACGGCCCCGTGGCCATCGTCGCTCATGGCTTCAACGGCACGTTCGATTTCGGTCGCAACTATTTCGATATCATGGCGCGCAAAGGTTATCGATGCTACACCTTCGACTTTCCGTGCGGCTCAGTGCGCAGCCGCAGCGACAACAACACGCTGAACATGTCAATCCTCGACGAAGTGAGTGATGTGAAGGCTATCGTCAACCACTTCCGAAGACAAGGACATCAGCACATCGTCCTCATCGGCGAGAGCCAGGGTGGACTTGTCTCTGCCCTCGCCGCTGCCGAGCTGAAGGACGAAGTGAGCCAGTTGGTGCTTGTCTTTCCGGCACTCTGCATTCCCGACAACTGGCGAAAGCGCTATCCACGCGTCGAGGACATACAGGACGTCACGGAGTTATGGGGCGTGAAGATGGGGCGACGCTTCTTCGAGGAAATTCACGAAATGCGTCCCTTCGACATCATCGGCCAGTTTCGAGGCCCGGTGCTCATTGTGCAGGGCGACGCAGACCACGTGGTATCAATGGATGATTCGCGCCGTGCACAGCAACTTTACCGTGCAGGCACCTGCCTGCACATTATTCCGGGTGCCGGCCACGGTTTCAAGCCTCATGAGTTGCAGCAGGAAATGGAGCAATTGGAGCTATTTCTTCAAGCAAACTACGATTTCGTGAAGGGAGCAGACGTGGGCTTCCTCACAGGACAAGAACGGCGGGGCGTGGTATTTCACGACCGCAACGGCCGCGAGCGAGAGTGCCTGGAGCTGTTGAAAAACGACTACCAGATGTCGGCCATCCGTATGCGCGTCTGGGTGAACCCGCGTGGTGGAGACTGCGACAAATGGGCGCTCCTCGCCATAGCCAAACGCGTGAAGGCGCTGGGCATGGACCTCATGGTCGATTTCCATTATGCCGACTCCTGGGCCGACCCCAGCAAGCAGCCTATCCCTAAAGCTTGGCAGAACCACACGTTCGAACAGATGAAGCAAGACCTGCACGACCACACCGTAGAGGTGCTGTCGCTGCTGAAAGAGAACGGTATCACGCCGCGATGGGTACAGGTGGGAAACGAGACCGCAAATGGCCTGCTGTGGCCCATGGGGCATATAGAAAAGAATCCTGAACAATACGCGGACTTCATCCGTGAAGAGTATGACGCCGTGAAGGAGGTTTTCCCGGAGGCCGTCGTCATCGTGCATCTCGACCGCGGTCACAAGCAAAGCCTCTATGACTGGAACCTCGACATCGTGTTGAAATATGGCGGCAAGTTCGATATGATAGGGATGTCACTCTATCCCTATTGGGCTATGGAAGGCCACCCGGAGCTGAATGCCGACGACATTATTACCGACTGCATTGCCAACATCCGTCATTGCAGCGAGAAGTACGGCTGTGACGTGATGATTGTTGAGACAGGCTTTGAAGTGGATGAGCAGCATCCCGAGAAGATGGAGGAAGGACGTCGCCAGCTCGCACGTATCATACGCGAGTCACGCCGCGACACCAAGAGCCACTGCCGTGGTGTCTTCTACTGGGAGCCACAATGCTTGCCTGGAGGCTACAAGCTCGGCGCCTTCAACAGTAAGGCAGCCCCTACCGCCATCATGGAAGGATTCGTAGAAGAATCGTCTCATTGAGTCCACCCAAAAAAAGTCCTGAAAGGACAGTAAGCACCTAGCTCAGGGCATCTGCATGAATGATAATCAAATGATTAGAGCTATTCATTGTAAGAACAAAACATAAAATAGACTTTAAAAGTGAACTTATTAATAGAACACACCTCAACTTTCGCGGGTTTGACAAGAACAAGACAAGAGGAATTTGAATGAAATGCCAGATGCTGTTTCAACTGCCTCGGGCATGTCACTGACTAAGGAATGCTGCCGCTGCTTGCGCAGTCAAGCGCTTTTTCGCTCAACCGATGAGGAAGATGGCGGGTGTGTGTGAGAGGTCGGGCAACTTGTGACGTTTCCACTCGGAAACGCGGCGGGTGTGAATCCACTCTGCCTCTGTGGTGATTCCAGCGGCCACGCAGAGGCGTGTCTGGGGGCGGAGCGTCTGACAGAGCGTATCAAAGAACCTGTGGTTGCGGAACGGTGTTTCGATGAAGAGCTGTGTCTGGTGCTCTTGCACGGCGCGTGCCTCCAACAGCTTGAGGCGTTTGATGCGCTCCGCCGGGTCAATGGGCAGGTAGCCGTTGAAGGCGAAGCTCTGACCGTTCAGTCCCGAAGCCATTACCGCCATGAGGATTGACGAGGGCCCCACCAGCGGCACGACCTGCAGACCTCGGCTCTGTGCCAGCGCCACAACGTCGGCACCCGGGTCGGCCACAGCGGGACAGCCGGCCTCAGAGATAACACCCACGGGTTCCCCGGACTCCAAAGGTCGCAAGTAGCTGGCAAAGAGTTGGGCATCTGCGTGCTTGCCCATAGGATAGAACTTCAGTTCGTCAATATTGATGTCGCGGTCCACACGTTTGAGGAAGCGGCGGGCAGAGCGCACTTCCTCGACAATAAAATGGCGGATACCAAGGATGATGTCTCGATTATATGCAGGCAGCACGCGTTCTTGTGGCGTATCACCCAGCTCAACAGGTATGAGATAGAGGGCAGTGGTCAAGGGTTCAATGATTTGATATACAGTTCGACGGCATCGGGTACGATGTCCTCACGCGTCATGTGGCGGCGCTGTTCGGGTGTGAAGAAACGAGGATAGATCGGGAAATCCTGTCCCAGGTATTTGTCGAGGCTGATGCCTATCAGCGTGTCGGCTACCACGATACTCTGTCGCAGGCAGGCTATCTGCGCATAGACGTGTGGCACGGGGAACGAGGCATCCAGCGCCCGCAGGCTGTCAAAAGCATGGGCAAACTGCGTTTCCAAGTCGCTCAGGTCTGCATATTGATGATGCACCTCGTCCAGAAGCACCTGCACGGTCGAGTCCAAATAGTAATGCCGCAGCTTCTTCTCCACGTCCGCCTCGTCCACCCTGCCGATTTGCAGCACATTTTCTATCAGCAACTTCGTCTCCACTGGATACTCTGTGTTCAGGCGATGCAAGGCGGTGTAGCTACCCAGAGAGACATATTCATCAAGCACGCGGTCGAACCGCCCTATGCGCACGGCAGGCTCCTGCACCCGCTCATCATCAAAGGCGCTCCAGCTCCAATAGCCAATGCCGCAGAGCAGCACCAGCATCACACACAGGATGAAAAGAGTGGAGCGACGTGTCATGTAGCCTTTAATCTATGTTAAAACACGCGGCAAAGATAGTGAATATTTGTTTAACCGCCAAAGAAGATGCTAAAAAATTTAAGAAAACCTCCCTGTTGTTCATATTTTTGTGTAACTTTGCGCCCGCTAATCATGATTCATCAATCGTCATTCATCACTCATCATTCGCCATTCATCATTCGTCAAATCATCAAATCAACAAATAATGAAGCGTACAGCCAACGAAATTCGAGAGAGTTTCAAACAGTTCTTTGCCGGGAAAGGGCACACCATCGTACCCTCTGCTCCCATGGTCGTTAAGGACGACCCCACATTGATGTTCACCAACGCTGGAATGAACCAGTGGAAAGATATCATCCTCGGCACCAAAGATCCGGAGCCCCGCCGCCGTGCCGACTCACAGAAGTGTCTGCGTGTCAGCGGAAAGCACAACGACCTGGAGGAGGTGGGACATGACACCTATCACCATACAATGTTCGAAATGCTGGGAAACTGGTCCTTTGGCGACTACTTCAAGGAAGGCGCCATCGATATGGCGTGGGAATACCTCGTCGATGTCATTGGCCTCGACCCCCAAGACTTGTATGTCACCGTGTTCGAGGGTTCACCCGAAGAAAATATCCCACGCGACGACGAGGCCGCTTCATTCTGGGCCAAGCACGTGCCTGCCGACCACATTATCAACGGCAACAAACACGATAACTTCTGGGAGATGGGCGACACGGGACCCTGTGGCCCTTGTTCCGAGATTCATCTGGACAGCCGCACACCAGCGGAGAAAGCTGCCGTTCCGGGGCGCGAACTGGTGAACAAAGACGACCCACAAGTCATTGAGATTTGGAACATTGTCTTCATGCAGTTCGAGCGCAAGGCCGATGGTAAGTTGGTGCCATTGGGCATGAACGTGATTGACACGGGCATGGGCTTCGAACGTCTGGTGCGTGCCATACAGGGCAAGCACAGTAACTATGACACAGATGTGTTCCAGCCCACGATTGGCGCCATCGAGCAACTTTCCGGCAAGAAGTACGGCGAGACGGAAGAGGTGGACGTGGCTATGCGGGTGATTGCCGACCACATCCGCGCCGTAGCCTTCTCTATAGCCGACGGCCAGCTGCCCGGCAACGCCAAAGCAGGCTACGTCATCCGCCGCATCCTGCGCCGCGCTGTGCGCTATGCCTATACGTTCCTCGGCCAGAAGCGGCCCTTCATGCATCTGCTGCTGCCCACACTCACCGAACAGATGGGCGAGGCATATCCCGAACTGGTGGCACAGCAGAATCTCATTGACAAGGTGATGAAGGAGGAGGAAGAGAGTTTCCTGCGCACGCTGGAGACTGGCATCAAACTGTTGGACGGCGTGATGGCAGAGACGAAGGCCGCCGGCAAGACAGAGATAGAAGGCGTAGAGGCGTTCACACTCTTTGACACCTACGGTTTCCCGCTCGACCTCACGGAGCTCATCTGCCGCGAGAACAGCCTCACTGTTGACGAGGCCGGCTTCAACGTGGAGATGCAGAAACAAAAGGAACGCGCGCGCAATGCGGCGTCTGTGGAAACGGATGACTGGGTGGAAGTTGAGAGTTATGCTGGCTCACAAGAGTTCTCAACGGAATTCGTGGGTTGGGACTACACAGAGTACGAGTGTCGCATCCTGCGTTACCGCAAGGTGGTCCAGAAGAAGCAGACCTACTACCAGATTGTGCTGGACAAGACCCCGTTCTACGCCGAAATGGGCGGACAGGTGGGTGACCAGGGTGTCATCGTCAGCGAGTTCGACACCATTGATATTATTGACACCAAGAGCGAGAACGGACTGACCGTGCACATCGCCAAAAAATTGCCTGTGCATCCCGAGGCTCCCTTCATGGCGTGTGTCGATACCGACAAGCGACACGCCAGCGAGGCCAACCACAGCGCCACGCACTTGCTGGACCAGGCACTGCGCGAAGTCCTGGGAACCCACGTGGAGCAGAAAGGCTCGCTCGTCTCGTCAGAAGGCTTGCGTTTCGACTTCAGCCATTTCCAGAAGGTCACGGCCGAGGAACTGCGGCAGGTGGAACGGATTGTCAATGCCCGCATCCGCGAGAACATCACTCTACAGGACCACCGCAACGTGCCCATTGAGCAGGCTAAGGAACTGGGAGCCATTGCTCTCTTTGGCGAGAAGTATGGCGACCATGTCCGCGTGGTGCAGTTCGGGCAGAGTGTGGAATTCTGCGGCGGCTGTCATGTGAAGGCCACTGGCCAGATTGGAATGTTCAAGATTGTCGGAGAAAGCAGCGTGGCTGCTGGCATCCGACGCATCGAAGCCATTACGGGTGCCAAGGTGGAGGAATCCCTCTATCAGTTGCAGGACACGATGGAGGCCATGCGCCAGCTTTTCAACGGCGTGCCCGACTTGAAAGGAGCCATCGAACGCCTCATCAGCGAGAATGCCGGTATGAAGAAACAGGTCGAAGAGTTCATCTCTGAAAAAGCTCAGGCTTTCAAGCAGGAACTCATCAAGAACGCCAAGGAGCGTGACGGAGTCTGTGTCATCAACGGCCGCACCTTCCTGCCTGCCGAGGCTGTGAAGGACATTGCCTTCCAGTTGCGTGCCGAGGTGGCGAACGCTCTCGTTTGCATCGGTAGCATCAATGACGGCAAGCCGTTGCTCACGTGTGCCGCTGCAGACAGTCTGGTCAAGGAGCACGGCGTGAATGTGGGCAAAGTTATCCGCGAGGCTGCCAAACTGATGCAGGGCGGCGGCGGTGGACAACCCCATTTCGCCACCGCCGGCGGCAAGAACGTGGACGGCATCGGGGCCGCCATCGAGAAGTTCATTGAACTGACGCTGCAAGCTTAACAACAACGAGGCCTACTCAACACGTTAACACGTTAACTTGTCCACTTGTCAACCTGTCAATTAACACGTTAACACGTTAACTTGTCCACTCGTCAACTTTCAATTTTCAACTTCCTCACAGTACACTGGCGAGGCGCGAGAAGAACCAGATGTCCTCGGGGTTCGTAATCTTGAGGTTCACGCGTTCTCCTCGGGACTTGTAGAGCGGCCAATGCTGGAGTTCGGCCATGAGGGTATAGAGGGACTGCGAAGTCCGTATTCCCTTATCATCCGCTTCGTGGAACGCGGCCACGAGGTCTTGCAGATAGAACGTGTGAGGGGTCTGTGCGCCCCACAGCTGCTCACGGGGTATCATGCCTGTAGCCTTTTCGGCATCACCCGCCATGTAGGCCTCCTCGGTCTGCACGGCAGTGATGGCGTTGCCACGCAACTGGCAGACACGAATGTTGTCCGAGATAATGTCGGCGGACACCAGAGGCCGCACACCGTCATGAACCAGAACAATGTGGGAGGGGTGAGGGGGAGCTATTGACGTTATTGGCTCTATAGGGTCTATACCCTTTATGCCATAAATCTGTGAGAGCCCGCGGATTCCGGAACGGATGGACTCGAAGCTGGTACTACCCGCAAGGAAGGTACCGGCAAATTTGTTGAAACTGAGTTCGGAGGTGAA
>JAEEGL016048133.1_pt1 | contig 10842 bp, 3 predicted proteins | sample 9134231 | NCBI WGS metagenome assembly JAEEGL01 (sample SAMN16246548, study PRJNA631951) | gut metagenome | biome: gut microbiome; feature: rumen; material: fiber-attached | host: Bos | place: Iran: Karaj | collected 2018-10
CACATGGGCTATAAGGCCGGACTTCCCCATACGCCGGGACGAAATCAGCACCGTGTTCCGCCCGTTTGCGATATTGCTTTCCAAGGCTTCCGTCTCGGCCAGCCTGTCACAGAAATACTCAGGGCCGTAGTAATCGGCGGTAATGATGAATGGATTCGGCTGCAGCATCGTTTCTCGTTTTGGGCAAAGATAATATTCAGGATTAAATTATGCAAGATTAAATAATCTAAAATTGAATAATCCCGTTCCGCCCATTATCGGGGCTTGTATCTGAAGTCCGCAGAAGGCGTCTTAATAGTTAAAGATGGCCGTTCAAGTCGCTTTCCCTATAGGTCCTGATAAGCCACGAAAGTTTCACCTATGTTTCACCTGATGTCTTCTCGCGTTCCTATAAATCGCTGATTGTAAACACATTACAAGAAATAGTTCGAGTCTCGTTTTCCGCTCTATAAAGACTCTGAAGAAATTCAGGGTCTTTTTCTTTTACCATAAAAACCTTACATGCTTCTCAGACCCATTCTAACCGGTCTTTCAAGTTCTCAATAGCTAAAATGATAATGGGTTTTATTTCGGTATTTCGGCCATATCCTTCGTGTCTTTTGATAGACATTCCGGCTTTTGGCCAAAATGGAGAGGAATTGCAAGCAGCATGCAACACCTCTCCATTTTGATTGTTTTCGGTATTCGTTCTATTCTATCCAGCCAGTGTACTCATCCGCACCTTCATATCCTGGATTCTGCTTGAACTTGTACTCCTCGCCGGCACCTGCGGAAAGGTTGATCTGCTCGGTCGGAATCGGAGCGAAACCCTTTGTTATTTCGAAACGCTTCCCGTAGCCGCCATTGAAGTCACTTGCGTGGTTCGTGCTCTTATTTCCCTTGAAGTAGCAGACAACGCCTTCCTGCTTGTCCAGTGCAGCTTTTGCGTATTCCACTCCGTAGCGGCGCAGGTCTCCGAGTCTTACACCTTCAAAAGCAAGTTCCCAACGGCGTTCGTTGCGGAGATTCTCTTCAGTAAGGGCTTTAGCAGGAAGTCCAGCACGGGCTCGAACCCTGTCGAAAGATGCCTTGTTTCCGTTGATTTCGGCATCCATAAGCAGAACCTCAGCGAAACGGATCAGTACCATGTCGTCGCAGAAGTTGTACTGATAGTCATCCTTAGTCCATGAAAGGTTGTTGTACATGACCTGAAGATAAGACCACCTGATGGTTCCGTTGTTGTCCCTGCCCATAACCGGCATGACCTTGGTCTGATAATAACCGGTTTCCTGGCAATTGTCTCCTTTCACTCCGTATTTATAGCCCCTCACGAAATCATCCGGGTACATGATGGACGCTTCGCGGCGAGGGTCATCCGGTTCGATGGTTTCCCATTCCTTGACGAAGGCAGGGCTGACGGGGCAGTTGCCGTATCCGTAGCTCAGAGGGAAGGTGTCTCCGTTCTGGCATTTCTGCTTGTTGCCGCGGACGCCGCCGATGAAGAGGGCTGTCTGGTTGGAATATCTCCTGTAGGGATCATTTGCGCTAAGGGCGTTGAACTTGATGACGAACATCGATTCAGGGTTGACTTTTCCGTCATCAGCCACATACTCGTATCCTTTATCCTTCCACTTGACCGGGCAGAGTTCATCGGCCAAAGTGATACGGTTGCTGTAGGGCCACAGGTTGTGGAAGTCGGGAACCAATGAATATCCTGAATTCTCCACACAGTCCTTGATATATCCTCCCACTTGAGCCTTGGTAAGTTCCGTACCGTCAGGAAGGGTTACGACTTCGTCATTATAGAATCCAGAATAGAACAGGTAAACACGGCCAAGAAGGGCTTCAGCACAGTATTTGTCAACATGACCATCTCCATTGGACCTCTTTGAAGGCATGATGCTTATGGCAGTTTTGAGGTCAAGCATTATCTGTCCCCAAAGTTCTTCTCCTGAAATCTGGGGAAGAGTGGGATCCGCCACTGTAGTCAGAGGGCAAGGGACATTCCCGAACTGGCTCGCCAGCTCGTAATAGTAATAGGCACGCAGGAAAAGAGCCTGACCAGTGAAATCATTCTTCTTCTCCTCGGAGATGAAATCGCAGTCTTTCAGCACTTCGAGAGCACTGTTTGCCCTCGCTATTCCCACGTAGCGCTGTTTATATACACCGTTGTATCCATCGCCTTGCTTGAGCATCATATCAGCAGCCTGGATGATGGAGACGTTCGCACCATCGCCCCCGAGGCACTCGTCGGCTGTCGCCAACGCCCAAGGATAGTGCCAAGTGACTTTATTCGCTTCCTGAATGGCGTTCAGGTTATTGTAGATACCGGTCACCATCTGCTCCACCTCTTCAGCGTTCGAAGGGAAGTCGGCCGTTGTCTTTGACATATAATTGGTAGAATCGAGAAGGCTCTCACAGGAGGAAAGCAAAAGCGTCAATGCGGCAACAGCCGTTATTTTCAATATCGTTTTCATTTCAGACACTGTTTTTAGAATTTGATGTTAACACCCACGAGAATGGTGCGAGGCTGAGGATAGAAACCGAGGTCGATGCCCTTGGCCCAGGAATCGAATCCGCTGGAAGTTCCAACTTCAGGATCCATACCCTTATATCCCGTGATAGTGTACAGGTTCTGGCCCTGGACATAGAGACGGAGCTGACCGAACGGGGAGTTCTTCCACAGTCTGTTGAAATCATATCCGAACGTAACTGTCTGGAACCTGAAGAAGTCACCGTTCTCAATGAACATATCGGTATTGAGACCTTTGCTGTTGCTGGAATACAGGATTGGCAGCCTGTTGGATGTACCCTCACCATGCCAGTAGTCAAACACTTCTGTGGTATAGTTCTGATAAGGTCTGTGACCGTACTGTCTCCATGCACGGAAGATCTGGTGACCGAACATACCATATCCGCTGAGGTCGAAATCAAATCCCTTGTAATTGATGGAAATGTTAAGACCTGCCGTGAAATGAGGGTTGGGATCACCGGTCATGGTCTTGTCATCGTCCTGATTGAGTGTGCCGTCACCATTGAGGTCAAGGACCTTGAGGTCGCCAGGTTGGGGATTGTCGCTGATAGTAGGTTTGCCGGCTGCCAACCATGCGTCAAGTTCTTGCTGGGTCTGGAACACACCGTCCGTGACATAAGTATGGAAATATCCGATCGGATAGCCCACCTCGGCACGATACAGTTCGGATGCCTGCTCGACGACCGCACGGCCATGGATGACACCCTCCCCGTTAGCGATACGGGTAACGGTGTTTTTATTGTAAGCCCCGTTCACGCCGATGCTGTAGAAGAAATCCTTGTTCACCTGGTCGCTCCAGGTAAAGGCAAGTTCAACACCGGTATTGCGCACGTCTCCGCCATTGATATAAGGAGCGTCGGCACCATAGTGGCCCATAATAGGGGCTTTCACCAACCAGTTCTTGGTATCCTTCTGATACCAATCGAAGGTCAATCCCAAGCGGCTTCCGAAGAAACGGGCGTCCAGACCGAAATCAAGCTGTTGAGAGGTCTCCCAAGTAACATCGGGATTGGCAAGCTTGTCGGCATAGGAACCGTTGCTGAGCTGGTCGGTAATGCCGTGGGCGAAACCGTATCGTCCGTCATTCGGGCCGACCTGAACTGTTGCAAGATACTGGAAGTTGTCAATTGCGCAGTTACCGTTCTGGCCCCAACTTCCGCGGAACTTCAGGAAGCTGATGGTATTGCTGAGTCCTGCCATCCAAGGCTCGTTGGTCATCACCCAACCGGCGGAAACAGAGGGGAATGTGCCCCAGCGGTGACCGGGAGCGAAATTGGATGAACCGTCACGGCGAAGGATGAAGGACAGCATATACTTCTCGGCGTAGTCATAGTTGATACGTCCGAAGTACGAAAGCAAGCCGCTGTCACTCCACGGGGATCCTTTGACCTTGCTTTCCGTGATGAGACCAGTCATATTGCTTACATAGGCGTGAGTAGGATCGTTAACCCATTTTCCGCCTTCCCTACCGGCACCGACAGTCGCACCGTAGCCGGAGTGTTCGATGGACATACCGGCCATTGCGTCGAAGTTGTGCTGGCCGAAATGGAACTTGTACGCTGCAGTATTTTCCCAGGACCAGTTCCATCCGATGCCAGCCTCCTGCGATACCTTGTCAACATCGAGGAAAGTGGTGGAATTGGCCTGATAGGTCATATCGTAGGAGCGCCTGCTGTTGGCACTTGCCTTATAATTGAACTGGCTCTTGACAATCAAGTCCTTAATAGGCTGGACTTTAACGTTGGCGGACATATTCAGCCCATAGTCGCTTCTCCAGTTGTTGCCTTGGCTTGTTTTCGATATCACATACAGCGGGTTCTTGGCGTCGCCGTCGAACTTGAAAATGCCGTAAGCAGAATAGTCGTCAAAGGACGTATACTCGCCGTCGGACCTGCGCATGGGAGCGAGAGGATTCGCTGTCAGCGCGTCGAACATGTTGTTGGAGTACTGGTTGCTGAGGTTGATACCGCTCTTCTCGCTGTAGGAGAAGGTCAAGTTTTCACCTATAGTTATAATGTCGAGGTCGTCCTTCTTGAGAACCACGTGATCGGAGTTCAGACGGACCGTAGCTCTCTTGTAATTGGAAGCAGCCGGTTTGCCGAAGATACCTTCCTGGCTGGTGAAACTGACACCCATCGAGAACTTCGACCTGTCAGATCCACCTGTGAGATTGATGGCGTGATTCGAAACTGGAGCATTGTCGTTATGGAACTCGCGGATCCAATTGGTACCTGTGAAAGAACCGTCCATAATGCTCTTGTAAAGTTCGGGGCTTAGAACGGAAGAGAAATCAGTAGGAGTAAGCCTGTTGTTTTTCTCTGCGGTGTTGATCACCTCGATATACTGCTTCGCATTCAGGACCTGCGGAATGATGGGCGCATTCTGCCACCCGACATAGCCGTCGTAACTGACCTGAATCTTGCCTTCCTTCCCCTGCTTGGTGGTAACCAGAATGACTCCGTTCGCAGCTCTTGCGCCATAGATGGCCGCTGAAGCCGCATCCTTCAGGATATCTATGCTTTCGATGTCGGAAGGGTTGAGGTTGCTGATGTCTCCGCCGGCAACACCGTCGATGACATAGAGAGGCTTATAAGAGCCGATGGTACCCATACCACGGATGTTTACATTGAAACCGTCACCGGGCTGACCGGTATTGGCTATGATGCTCACACCGGGCGTCGAAGACTGCAATGCTCCAAGTGCACTGGTGCTGTTGAGCTTCACAATGTCATCACCCTTGACCTGGATGGTCGAACCTGTGACAAGTTTCTTCTTCTGGACGCCATAGCCGACGACAACAACATCTTCGAGAAATTCCGAGTTGCTGCTGAGCACGACATTGATGACACTGTTCCCGTTCACGGCCACTTCTTTTGTATCATAGCCGAGAGAAGAGAATACCAGAATCGCGTTAGCATTCGTGATAATAGTGAAATGGCCGTCAAGATCGGAAACAGTACCGTTGTTCGTTCCCTTTTCCTGAATACCGGCTCCAATCACCGGCTGGTTTGTCTCATCGACAATACGGCCACTCACGCTCAGAGACTGAGGTTGGGCGGATGAGCTGAGAATTGCACCGAAGACAAAAGCCAACGAAACGCAAAATCTCATCAATACAGTTTTTGGTAATAGCTTCATAAGTGATTTATTTTGAATTTATTAGTGTATATCTTCCAATGTTCTGGCACTCTCGCAAAGGTTCCGGTAGAACTTCCGGAAGTCACTCCATCTGTAATAGGGATAAAGGTCTCCTGGCAGGGGAAGCGTCACCTCGCGTCCGCACAGGAGCGCCTTGACAAGGATTTCAGCACCAGGTTTCCTGCTTTTGTAGAAAATCAGTTGGATATTTCCGGCCATACAGGTGTTGTAGTTCTGATACACGTACTTGAAATCGTCCGGATCGGCTGGGACCGTCAGAGAGCCGTCAAGGCCCAGGAGGATGTTGAGCGGACCCAGATAAGAATCGTGCCCGAAACGCAGATCCGCGATTTCAGAACTTCTGCCGGAAATCACCGCATCCGCCCTGTCCAGGATGTCCTCGACGATAGGAACCGCTATATAGCGTTTTGACCAGTAATGACGATAGGCGCCTGCGTTTGACAACTCCCACCGGCTGAAAATTTCATCCGGAGAATAGGGTTCCCCCATCATACCCTCGTGTCCGATGCTGGGAAGGGAGGTATAGAAAGTGCTCATCGTAGACTGAATTCCCGTTGCTTCCATTTCGCCCAACGTCCCTTCCTTGAAGAACATATTCACGAACGGCTGTTTCCTGGCGGCAGGGCTGGTGGAAACGGAGGGCTCGCCCGATACGGGGAAAGGCTCCGGATCGCAGGTCCATTGCCGGGGATTGTCCTTCGAATCCGGGACGACAGCTCCGAGCGTCTCTCTGGAAGCCCTCTGGAAAATATCCAGTTTACTGTTCAATCCGGCCAACGACTGGCAGAAAGCCGCCATGCTGACGATGCATCGGCCCTCAAGGGAGGAAAACGCCTCCACGTGTCCGCCTTTCTTGAATATCTCAGGGAAAGAATCGTACATCGTTTTTGCGACGCGCACGTGCTGATCGTATCCCAATGGTGTCAGTTCCGTGACTCTGGCGGTCAGCTCCGGAAGGATGGAAGAAAATTGCCGATAGAATGTCTCCCCGGCTTCCGTGAGAATCCCTTTGGTGTGCGCCTCAGTCATAAGCGAGTCTATGCGCTTATATAAAGAAGTCTCCCAATAATATCGGGATCCATGACGGCCGTAATGACTGATGTAAAACGGCTTGTACCCTTTGGGTGAAGGGGTTTGCCTGTAGGTTTCGGCAGGATAAGGAAAATCATTGCCGTATGACCTCTGCGGATTCGCAAAGACTTCCTCGCGGACATCAGCTCTCTGCCCCCAGACAAGCAGGAACGGAAAGAGCAATAATACGATCAGTAAAATCTTTTTCTTCATGTCGCAAAATTATCCAACACCCATGTCAACGATGGTAAATTATGTTGCAAACTGGTGCCATCCACGTCTCATTTTGTTATATTTGAAGCATGAAACGCCTGTTACCAAGCCTTGTCGCTGTATTATTCCTGTTGATCTGCACATCTGTGGATGGCGCGGAGTTTCGTCGTCTGACCATAAACGACGGCCTGTCCGACAACAGCATATACGTAGTATTCAAGGACTCACGAGGTTTTCTGTGGATAGGCACACACGTAGGGCTCAACCGTTATGACGGTTTCCGCTTCAAGCATTTCTTTGAAGGGCCGGATGCGATTCCTGACAATTCCATCAATGACATCTTCGAAGATTCTGAGGGACACCTTTGGATCCATACGCCTCTGGGATACTCCTATATGGACCTTGCCGATGAGCATGTAATCCAGGATCCTTCCCCTTGGTTGGCGAGCCACGGGATCACGGATAGAATCGAAATCATGAAGGTCGATGCCCTCGGTGACATATGGGCTATGTACGGTTCTACCTTATATAAAATAGACCTCCGCTCGGACAAGACCCAATCGTGGACCATTGAAGGCAAATCCGCCGATATCCGAACTACCGACCTGATCTTCTCTGAGGATGAAATCACTGTCTGCTGCTTCGACGGACGCATCATCCGCATCGACCCTGCCACGATGAGGGTCTCATCAGTGGAGTCCAATATCACTCCTGGAATTGATCAGCTGGACCACAACTACCGGCTTTTCAAAGACAACGCCGGCCTGGAAATAATTTACACGGGCGAAGTCTCCTGGACCCACAATACCGTCACCGGCGAATGGAAGTCGCACAGTCTGCTGATAAAAGATGTGGCGGCCGACGCTTCAGGGCGTGTCTGGATCGCCACTGACCATGACGGTCTGCTGACTTACACCCCTGGAGAAGACACTGATGGCATTTTCAATCATGAACAGTCTTCCGAAACTCCCTTCATAGGTGAATGCATCCAGTGCATTTACTGCGACGACAACGGCGTAATGTGGCTAGGCACCTATAAGAGCGGGCTGAGCTTCATTTACGACGGCAAGAACACGTTCGCACTCACCCCTCTTGAGGATGTCACCACAGTCGTGGAAGACAACTCCGGAATAATCTGGTGCGGCACCGACGGGGATGGTATTATCCGCTATGATCCTGAAACCGGGATGCGTACAGATTTCCGGCTGGGTCAGAACAAGCTGCTTTCCGATATCATGGTGAGCAGCACGCTTGCCCCTGACGGTTCCCTCTGGTTCGGGGCTTTCCGTGGAGGCCTCACCCATTTCAGTGGCGGCAAATGGACTTCCTACCACACGGCCTCAAGCAACCTTGCAAGCAATGACATCTGGGATATCAAATGTACCAAGGATGGAATAATCTATATAGGTACCCTCGGGGCAGGTCTCCAGGTAATGGACACCACCTCGGGCGACTCGGAAATCTACAATCATGAGAACAGCCCGCTGAGGGAAGACCACGTCAGTTCGCTGTGCTTCTCCGAAAACGGGCTACTATACATCGGGCACGCCAAAGGTGTCGATGTGTTCGATCCGGGAACCAAGACCATCAAGGCGATCGGAGCCGAACAATTGGATGAATTGCACGTCAGGGATATCTTCATTGACTCCAGAGGCCTTCTTTGGATTGCCTCCAACAAGGGTATCCACGCCTACGACACCTCCTCCGAAAAGACATATTCGGTCGATATCCGGGGAAACTCCACCAATTTCCAAACCATTTCAGTTGTTGAAGACTCCCTGGGCGCTCTTTGGGTATGCTCCAACAATCTGCTCTCGCGCATTCAAGTGAATTCCAAGGACGATGGCTGGGAATTCTTCGCCACATCCTACGGAACGGACGAAGGCGTACCGGATGTCCTGTTCAACAAGAACTCGATAGTCAGCCTCCGAAACGGTGACATCCTGGCCGGATGTCAACGGGGATTCGTAAGGATTGTTCCAAAGGACATCATCCAGGACCATGACTCCACCTATGTCATTTTCAGCGGTATCGTCCTGCCGGAAGGAGAGAAAAACATTAATCCCCACATGGTGCTCTCCTGGAAACAGCGCTCCTTCATAATCAACCTGGCATCTTCCGCAACCGGAAAGCCAGGCCAGCCTAGGTTCATCTTCAGCACGGACAGGAGCCAATGGACCCCTACACCGGACGGCATGCCGGCGGTGCAGTTCGCCAACGCAAAATCCGGCAGAATAAAACTGGATGTCGCCATTGCCGATGCGGAAGGCAACGCTTCCGGCCCCGTGAGCAGTCTGGACATAACCGTCCGACCGCCTTGGTACAGAAGCACTCTGGCTATCCTCCTCTATTCCCTCTTGCTGCTCGGATTCCTGTCCGTTCTCTACCGGATAAGCCAGAAGCGCAGAAAAGAAAGGGAAGAGAAGGCGATTTCCGAAATGAAGCAGAACTTCTTCATCAATATCAGCCACGAGCTCCGTACCCCTCTCTCCCTCATCCTCTCTCCACTTTCCGAGGCTATCGGAAAGGAGCAAGACGCGCAGATAAAGGGTAATCTGAACATCGCCAAAAGGAATGCCCGCAAACTGTTGGACATGGTGAACCAGATGCTGGACCTCAGAAGCCTGATGATGAATGCACAAAGCGTCCATTTATCCAAAGCGGACCTCGTAGAAACGGTCCGAACTTCCGTAGGACAGTTCCTTGCCTTGAAGGAAAAGGGCATCACTCTGACCTTCCGCACCTCGAAAGACCATATTGAAATGTTGTATGACGAGGACAAGATATCGAAAGTGGTGACCAACCTCTTGAGCAATGCAATCAAATATACCGATAACGGCGGAAGGGTGAATGTGGACCTCTCATTGGATGGCAATGACGCCATCATCAAAGTATCCGATAATGGCAAGGGAATCCCCGACAAGGAGAAGCCGCATCTCTTCGACCGTTTCTGGCAAGGAGAAGGCTCTGCAAACAAGGGCGGGAGCGGAATCGGGCTCAACATCGTCCAGGAATATGTCCGTATGCACGAAGGACGGGTGGAGGTTTCTGACACCCCTGGAGGTGGCGCTACATTTACGGTAATCATTCCTGCAAAAGAATGCAACGCCTCAGGAGAGGGATTCGTCAAAAGTTCTCTGTGCCAGAAAGATACTCCTGCAGACATCGACACAGCCCAGCCCGCTGCCAGAAGAATCAACCTGCTGCTTGTAGATGATAGCGAAGACTTCCTGGATTATCTGTCCTCCGTCCTCTCTTCCGAATATAACGTAATCACGGCCACTGACGGGCAGACCGCACTGGAAAAAATGGAAACCCATCGTCCTGACATCGTGCTCTCAGATGTGATGATGCCCAATATGGACGGTAATGAACTCTGCCAAAGGATCAAAGCCAATCCGGCGACGACCCATATCCCCGTCGTTATGCTGACGGCGAGGCTCACCGACGAAAACGAGAAGAAGAGCCGCGATTGCGGGGCGGATGACTATTTCACCAAGCCTTTCGACATCAAGGTTCTCCAGGATCATATAGCCATATTGGTCTCCCGGACCGGCATCGACACCTCCGGCAAATTGAAGGCCCGCATCGAGGAAAGGAGCGTGGTATCAGTGGACCGCAAATTCGTTGACAAAGTGACGGCCTTTATCGAAGAGAACATCGTCGAAAGCGAATTGAGCGTAGAGCAGATGGCCGAAGCTATGGGAATGTCGAGAGCCAATCTCTATCGTCGTATGGTCTCCGCCACCGGCAGTACGCCTTCGGAATTCATAAAGATCGTGAGGCTCCGCCATGCTGAAAGACTGCTGATTCAAGGGGGGCTTACCGTCTCGGAAATCTGCTACGAAGTCGGCTTTACTTCGCCGCGCTATTTCAGCAAGTGTTAC
>JAEEGL016279179.1_pt1 | contig 10842 bp, 7 predicted proteins | sample 9134231 | NCBI WGS metagenome assembly JAEEGL01 (sample SAMN16246548, study PRJNA631951) | gut metagenome | biome: gut microbiome; feature: rumen; material: fiber-attached | host: Bos | place: Iran: Karaj | collected 2018-10
CCCTTTGAATCTGGGAATTGACGAGCCATCTCCATCATGAATTGCTGCAACTCATTAGCCTCAACTTTTCCCTTCCGATGCATCAGATAAGCACCGCCAACTACCGCCAATCCCAACGAGAACAATGCCCCCTTATGAGTATTCACACCTTTAGTGGTTGCAAACATATCGTTTTCGGCTCGTAAACCTATCGTTCGGACATCGTAAACATATGGTTTATCAGTATTCCATCCTAACAACGCCAATTCATCGAAATATGGACGAAGTGCACAAATGCTCTTTTTCATCAATTCGTAATCCATATCCGTATGCGCACCATTATCATGTTTGTCCACCAAACCAGGTTTCGGCGTCAAGTCAAGTTCTTCTTGAAGCGATTGACAAGCAAGGTCGGCTATCAAATACGGAATGCTTGTGGGATAAGCTAAAGCAGAAGCCTTTTGCAAGGAATGTGCTTTCAAACACTCACGAAGTGCAGATGCACTCACATGAACATTGTCTTGATGCAATCGAGAAACTTCCTTCACCTCAATTCCTTGCGTGGGTAAGTATTCTTTCATCAACTCATTATATCGCTGAGTGAGCGCATCAGTTGGTTCACTACCAACGAATCGAACTTGAACATTCAACGTTGGGGCGATATGAGTAGCGAATAAATGAAGGTCGAGCATGATTTGCGTATCCGTAGCCATGCTGATTTCCTTCAGGAAATAAGTGGGAAATGTTGCGGAAGATACCGCATAACTACCCGTAGAGCACACCGTTACGTTCGGCAAATCACGACATCCCATTTCTACCATCGCTTTTCGCTCTGCGTAAGAGAAACGAGAAACATCTTCCTCTACCACCATCACAATGAGATGTTCTACTTGTTGGGCGGCTTGTTCAATGAGATAACGATGCCCTCTGGTAAAGGGATTGGCATTCATGATGATGATTCCCGTAGGAACATCCTTTTTCAACGAAGCCAATTGACGTTTATACGATGCAAGTGAATTATCATTCTCCTGCAAGATAGCATGTTCTGACTTCGCTATCGTCTGGAAACCCAAACTCTCAAACATCTTTTGGTTTTCGGGTTTGGTAAAAATCTTCAAATGATGAATACCGTATGAAGCAGCCGTACTGATGAGATGAGAGATGATAGTTAAGCTTAACTTCGCATCACGCAATCCCTGTTTCACAGCAATACACTTGATGACGTTTCCATTGAGTCCACCTCCAGCCAACATCTCTTCACCACCATGTGCAAACACGGCAGCATAGTAATCCATAGACTCCAGTCGCAGACCATTTCTTTGCAGAAAAGCCTCCACCTGTTGTCTTACGAATTTAACCGACAATGGCATTTGGCGAATCTCGTACTCGTCATTGTGCATAGGCATCAATCATTTGTTGTATTCTCTGTTGCAACTCCTCTCGCGAATGGGTGTGATTTCTCATGCAATAGCGGGCTTCATGTTCGCAAAGAAGACATTTGCGCCCTTCTTTACCGATTACGTAACGTGAAACGGGTTCCACATTGGAATCAATAACATCAATGTCAAAGAGTCTACCAAGTGGATGGGCATCTTCTATTTTACAAGCGACGCGCTTACAATCAAGCATGGGTCTTTGAATGAGAAAATACGCCTCATATCCTGTTACCAAATCCTTCTCCTGTTGCCAACGAATATCTTTATCGAATGCATCTTGCACCGATTGAACGGCAGCATGAGCCACAACGAGAGATTGAGTATTACGCTTGACATTACCTGGCATAATCACGGTAACGCACACCAACGTCAACTCAGGATGTTCCTGAATCAACTGACGTTGAAAGTTCCAGCGTTTCTCGCGACTTTCCAATAGCATGTCAAGCGTAATCTCCATATTCTTCTACTAACGACTTTAAGGACCTTAGAGTCTTTAAGGTCCTTAAGGTCCTTAAAGTTTTAATCAACAATATTCTTAATCACATCCTGTACTGAGCCTTCACGGTTCAGTACGATTCCCACAACCTTATCACCGAATGGTAGAGGTGCTGGTTTACCGATTATCTTCTCAGCACGAGCTTTGAGGTCGTTGATGTCTACTACCTTCAAGCCTGCCTTAGATAATCTTTCGGCAATCTCTGGACGACGCGGATTCACGGCTATACCGTATTCCGTAACAACCACATCTACCGTAGAACCAGGAGTGATAAGCGTGGTAACCTCATCTACCACACAAGGAATCCTACCGCGCAATAATGGACAAACAATGATAGACAAGGCTGAATCAGCAGCTGTATCTGGGTGTCCACCAATGGCTCCACGAATAATACCGTCGCTTCCTACCAATACATTGACATTGAAGTTGACGTCAACTTCCAATGCCGACAAGATAACAATATCCAAGAAATGTGTTGCAGAACCTGGTTCGTCGGCACTGGCATACTCGATACTGGAGATTTCCTTGTGCATACGGTCGCTCTTCAATGACTCTGCTGCCACCTTATCAAATGATTGCACATCCATCAAGCGTTCTATCAGTCCTTCTTCGTGCATCTTCACCATGTGCGCGGTGATTCCACCCAAAGCAAAACTTGCCTTGATGCCTTGGTCGAGCATACTCTGGCGGATGAATTTCACGGCTGCTAACGACGCTCCACCAGAACCCGTCTGTATAGAAAAGCCTTCCTTGAAATATCCACTATTGATAATCACCTTGGCAGCTTGTTGCGCCAACAAGATATCGCGTGGATTCTTGGTGTCGCGAATGGCTCCAGAAGAAATCTTCGATGAATCGCCCACGCTATCTACAACTACCACATAATCCACATCCAACTCAGAGATACCTGACGGACGGTTAGGATATGGCACAAGATCATCCGTGAGAATCACTACCTTATCTGCATATTGCGCATCGGGCAATGCATAACCGATACTACCGCATATACTCTTGGCATTGGGTGAACGCGAGTAACCACAAGCATTTCCCATCGGGTCGCTCGATGATGTTCCGAGGAATGCAACATCTATATGCAACTCACCACTCGCAATCGCACTACCACGAGAACCGTGAGAACGGAAGATAACAGGTTCTTTCATCAATCCATGACTGATTTCCTGAGCCAACTTACCACGCAATCCCGATGTGGAAATACGCGTAATCACACCATTACGGATGTGCTCAATCAATGGTTCATGAACATCAATGAGGCTCGATGAAGCAAGATGCAAGTCCTTATAACCCATCTCAGCCAACTTATCTACCACCATATTAATCACCTTATCACCTGCACGGAAGTGATGATGGAATGAGATAGTCATTCCGTTTTGCAAACCACTTCTGCGAATGGCCTCCTCCAAACTCACTACCTTGTGTGAATTGGTCAGTCCATTGGTGCGAGGAGCAACGTTCTTGCTCTGTCCACTATCTTGGTAAATCTCTTTATTGAGTTTCTTGGCAGCGTCCTGAATCAATGCTGCACGTTCTTTGATGCTGTTCATAGTAAATCCTCCTCTTTTAATATTCCTGATGCAATCGCCAAGTCAATGGTACGCTGAGCGCGCAATACCACGGGGCGGTCAACCATCTTGCCATTGACGGAAATAACACCACTACCACGCTTCTCGGCTTCCTTGATGGCGGCGAGAATGGTCTGTGCTTTCATGATGTCTTTCTCTTTTGGCGCAAACACTTCGTTGACGACCTCAATCTGACGAGGATTAATGATTGACTTACCATCAAAACCAAGCGTCTTGATGAGTTCCACTTCCTTGCGGAACGTTTCCATATCGTTCAGGTTTGAATAAACCGTATCAAGAGCATCTATACCTGCGGCACGGGCAGCAACAACAATCGTCTGACGAGCCAGCAACAACTCCGCTCCACCAGGTGTACGTTGCGTCTTCAAATTGGCGCAATAGTCTTCAGCACCCAATGCAATACCCATCATTCTCTTCGAAGCAATGGCAATATCGTAGGCATTCACGATACCTAAAGCACTCTCGATGGCTGCCATAATCTTTGTACGTCCGAGACAACCAATCTCTTTCTCCACGTTCTCAATCTCACGTTCAACCTCACGAACTTCATCAGCCGTTTCGGTCTTAGGCATACGAATCACGTCAACACCAGCCTTCACAACGGCCTCAATGTCTTTCTTTCCGTATGGTGTATTCAAAGGATTGATACGAACAACCATCTCGGTATCTCCGTAATCGATGGTTTTCAAGGCATTGTAAACCAACAGACGAGCTGCATCTTTCTCTGCCATCGTCACCGAGTCTTCCAAATCAAGCATGATAGAATCGGGACCATATATGAATGCGTCTTGCATCATTGCCGGGTTATTTCCCGGAACGAACATCATGGTTCTTCTTAGTCTTTGCATAATTTTTTACTTTTAAACAAAATTACTTCCAAACGTCTTTTCCAGTTGCCCTAACGGCAGCAGCCGTCACTCTCGCACGTATGGTGCAATCGAGCGCACCTTTGTCTGTAGCTTTCACCTCAGCCTTATCAATGCCCAAGCCATGCAAGGTTTCGGCAATAACCGTCTTGATTTGCTCACCAAACTGGTAAGCCACCGTACTATCCAAGGCTATTTGCAGTCCATCTTCCTCGGAAGGAGCAATCTGAATAAAAATATCCCCAGATTCCAGAGTACCTGCGGATGCTTTTGTCATTTGGTTCTTCTCTTTTGAATCACCTGTTTTCATTTCCATGTTAATGTGTTTTTATGGTAAATTCGTTAAACATATATATTATAGTGCAAAGATAGTAAATCTATTCCAATAAAAAAACATTTTGACGAAAATCTATAAATTTTCATTTTTTATGTACGTTTTTCATCTATATATTTCCAACAACTTGTCCGATTTCATAAAAATAGCAAATTACAACACAAAATTTGTGAGTTTCAACTCTTTGAATTACCTTTGCACAAGTTATGAGAATACGACACAGAAGGTTTGTTGCATGGTTGTTGCTTTCGGTTTTCATACCGATGATGGCACTTTCCATTCTTCATCATCACCATGAGGTGGTGAATGATGATGTGGAATGTGTTCAATGCGCCCATCATCTACCTCATAGCGGTCATATCTCTTGGCATTCGGTTTCATTGGATAATTGTGTGCTTTGTCAATTCAACCATGTGCCATACGATTATTACCAAGCAGAAACATTGTCGTGTTTCATAACGCCAATACATTTTTTTGTTCCAATTTGCCAAGTGGATATTCCATTGGCAACCATTTCATGTCATCTTCTTCGAGCACCTCCCTACCTTATTTAATTATAGCATACAAATCACATTTCTATCATTAAATAAGGAATAACATGAAATACTTATCAATAATTTTATTCTTGATTTGGATTCCAATATCAGGAATAGCTAAGTCATTCATGGGAACAACTGAAGAAAAAGACACTATTCCCGTGGATATTTGGCGAACAAAAACCATTAGCGAGGTGGTTGTTACTGGAGTGACAGGTCTCTCGCTTATCAAGGAAACGCCACTTCCTTTTACATATATATCAAAGGGCGAAATACAATCAACATCATCTACCAACATCATTGATGCCATTGCTCACCAACCAGGATTGGCACAAATCACGACGGGAAGCGGCATTTCCAAGCCCGTTATTCGCGGATTGGGTTTCAATCGGGTAACTGTAGTGAACGACGGCATTCGACAAGAAGGTCAACAATGGGGTGATGAGCATGGCATAGAGATAGACGGACAAGGTGTAAGTTCGGTGGAAATCCTGAAAGGACCTGCCAGTTTGATGTATGGTTCTGATGCAATGGCTGGTGTCATCATCTTCCATAACGACCCCACCTTACCACAAGGAAAGATGGAGGCAAATGTTTCCACGGGTTATCAAACCAACAATGGATTGATAGACTATTCATTTAATTTTGCGGGAAACAAACAATCTTTCATGTGGAACTTGCGTTATTCTGAACGAATGGCTCATGCTTATAAAAACAAATATGACGGATATGTCGTCAATTCGCAATTCCACGAACGAGCATTGTCTGGTTTACTGGGAACATACCGCGATTGGGGAAAATCGCAAATCATCTTTAGCTATTACCATCTCACACCAGGAATCATCGAAGGAGAGAGGGAAGCAAATGGCGAATTGGCACTTCCCTATGAGGGTTATAACGTGAAAACCTATAGTAAAGCATTGCCTTTTCAACAAATATACCATTACAAAGCAGTATCTGAAAATACGTTATATATGGGTGAAGGCAACATGAAATTAATTGTGGGTTATCAACAAAATCACCGTCAAGAACATGAAGAGAGTATGAATGAAGCCGATCTTGATCTCAAACTTCACACCATCAACTATGATTTGCGCTATACTTCTCCTGAAAAGAATCATTTGAAGTTTGCCGTGGGAATGAATGGAATGTATCAGAAATCCGTAAACACAGGCGAAGAGTTTCTGATTCCCGACTATAACCTCTTTGATTGGGGCGTGTTTTCTACCGCAAGTTGGTCGTATAACAGATGGACGGTGAGTGGTGGTGTTCGTTTTGACATACGACACTTGCATGGTAAGGCATTGGAAGAGCGGTTTATCGACTTCACCAAGAATTTCCGAGGAGTGACGGGAAGCGTGGGAACTACATATTGTGTTTCAGATAAATTGCATTTACGCATGAATATATCGCGAGGATTCAGAGGACCTAACATAAGCGAATTGGCTTCCAACGGTGTTCATGAAGGAAGTATCAGATATGAATTGGGCAACACAAACCTTTCTCCGGAATATAGTTGGCAAGCCGATGCAGGACTTGACTTCACTTCGAAGATGGTTTCAGCCTCTCTTTCTCTCTTTGCCAATCACATTGAAAACTATATTTTCACGCAACGTTTGCCTGGTATCATAACCGATGGACGAAACACTTATCAATATACTTCTGGCAATGCTCGGTTGTGGGGAGGTGAAGTAAGCATAGAAATCCATCCTTTAGAAAGGTTACACTTCCTTAATACTTTCTCCTACGTTGACTCTCGACAATTACATCAACCAGAAGAAAGTAAGTATTTGCCATTTATTCCCGCTCCAAGATGGACCTCTGGCTTGAAGTTTGATATTCCAACTGTAAACTTACCATTCAATAACGCATACGCATCTATTGGGTTGGAATGTTATTTGAAACAAAGCCATTATTATAAACACGATGATACCGAGACAGAAACACCATCTTACTCCTTGGTAAACCTATCGTTTGGAACAGATATCTCTTATCATAAGAAAAAGATAGCCACCCTTCATATCATCGCTAACAACATCTTTGATCGTGCTTATCAGAATCATCTCAGCCGACTGAAATATGCTGACGTGAATCCCATTACAGGAAGACAAGGTGTTTTCGACATGGGTAGGAACATTTGTATGAAACTTTTAATTCCCATAGCATTATGAAACTATTTCACCCTCTTCACACCAACATAGAGAAACCGAATGAGATGAACAATCCATTTGATTATGAACCGCATCCTCTTTGTATGTTGGCGGAGGAAAAACTCTTGCCTCTCATCCCTCAAAACGATGAGGGCAAGATGTTTGGGGTGTTAGTTGTGGAAAACCAAGAAGGGGAATTGGGGTATTTGGCGGCTTATTCAGGGCAGATAAATGGAATGGATGATGACGAGATTTTCGTTCCTGCCATCTTCGACTATTTGCAACCCGATGGTTATTTCAAGACTCATGAGGCGGAAATCACGAAGATCAACCATTCCATTCATGCATTGGAAAACGACGAACGGTTTCTGAATGCGGAGAAAAAACTGAATGAACTCAAGGAAAAGCGTGAAAAAGCGGTTGACGAATACAAACTTTTGATGCAGAAAAGTAAGGCTCTGCGCGACGAGAGACGCAAGAAAGGAAACGTGTCGAAAGAGGAAGATGAAGCCATGATTAAGGAAAGCCAATTCCAAAAGGCAGAGTTAAGGCGCATAAAGAGTATGTTTAGCCAACCTATAGATACTCTTTACGGTCACTATACACTATATTTACAAGAGGTAGAGGAATTGAAGCATTTGCGCAAGCAATTATCCGACGCATTGCAAAGTTGGCTCTTCTCGCAATTCAACATTCTCAACCTGCATGGTGAAAGCAAGAATCTTTTGGAGATTTTTGCCGATACGGTTCAGAAAATTCCACCTTCTGGGGCAGGCGAATGTTGTGAACCCAAACTCTTACAATATGCTTTTCTCCATCATTTGAAACCCATTAGCATGGCGATGTTTTGGTTTGGTCCTTCTCCAAAACAAGAGATACGACATCATTTGCATTATTATCCTGCATGTAGGGGGAAATGTTTGCCTATTCTAACATGGATGTTGGATTTAGGAAACACCGCTTCCCTACCCTCACAAGTAAACGACAAAGACGGAAACATGCTTAACGACCGTATTATCTATGAAGATGACGACTTGATAGTGGTGGACAAACCAGCGGGAATGTTGAGTGTACCTGGGAAAACAAATGAGATTTCGGTTTACGACATTATGCACGAACGTTGTCAAGACGCCGAATGTCTTCAAATGGTGCATCGTTTAGACCAAGCAACGAGTGGTTTGCTCGTAATTGCGAAAAACAAGAAGGCACACAAACACTTGCAATCGCAATTTGCCAACCATCTTATCCAAAAGAAATACGTGGCGTTGCTTACACATCCCATGACTTCAACGCAACGAGAAGGTACAATTACTCTTCCCATACGACCAGACCCACTCAACAGACCTTATCAAATCATAGACGAAAAACATGGGAAAACGGCAATTACGGAATACAAGATGATGGATGAATATAGGATTTGGCTTTTTCCACATACTGGTCGTACTCACCAATTGCGTGTTCATTGCGCCCATCAATTAGGTTTGAACAACCCCATCAAAGGAGATGCTCTCTACGGAATGAAAGACGAGCGTCTTTTTCTTCACGCAGAGAGCATTCAATTCATTCACCCTTCAACAAACGAAATGGTATATTTCGAAGCTAAAGCTCCATTTTGATGTTTACAAAGCAGGTGTTTGTTATTTCACAACCACTTTCTTGCCGTTTTGAATGTAAATTCCATGAGGCAAAGAAGCATTGTTTTTCACCTTCATACCTTGAATATTATACATCTCACTCTTCTGTTGAGCATCATTCAACACACGATTCACGACCGTTAACTGATTGGTCAAGTCATTCACCTTGTTCTTTCCACCATCTGTTTCGTTAGAGATTTCAAAATAAGCATCTTGCTTTACGTCGTTAATATCTATGGTTTGCGGACTTCCTGAGTTTGTACTGAAAACGAAATTCACGCAATCATCCAAGCTATTGATAGTATATGAAGAACGATACCAATTCTTTCCGCCAATCGATACGGTCGTTGTCACGGCATCTCCTGGCCAATTGCCATTCTTGGGAGCATGACTACCATCTCCACCCCATGTCCAGAAGTTCACTCGGTTCCATCCCACCTTATCGGTATTTACATATACATTAATAGTATAGGGATTGAAAGGAATCTCCTCTGTTACTTCGTATTGACGAGAAACAATTCCACTAACCACGCCACCAATCAACAATCCCACTTTCAATGTAGTGGTTCCGATAGGAATCGTGATGGTTGACCCAGAGGAAACCTTTGCACTATTAGCTGTAGGATTGGTTCCGTCAAGTGTATAAACCAATTGCGCATTAGCTGACTCGCTGATAGCCGACAATCTCGCGGTTTGTTCACCTTCATAATTGCCAGAACTTAAATCCACCCAAGCCGTTTCCATAGATGGGGAAAGATAATACGCATACTTGTAACCACTGAGCACCTGAACCCATTGGCCATTAGGAACATAACTTTGTGCGCCAGGACCTACCACGCAAAGCAACTGTCCTTTGGTTCCCGTTGTACGAACGGCATAATAAGTAGAGGTACTGGCAAAGTTGAGCGTTGCACTTTCATTGTGAATGCCAGCCAACTTACGAACTTCAATCATGGATTTAATGGCTTGTTTATAAGCTTGCCAGTGCGTCAAGAAAACACAAGGAGTACCTGGCATTGCCAACAGATAAGCATTAGCCGCCAAAGTATCTTTGCGAATAGGGTCTTGGTCAGCATTACTACGCTTCTCTGTATCGTGATTTTCAACGAAAGTCACCGCATATTGACGATAACTGCCATTTGCAACACTTGTACTAATCAATGGCCAATTGCCATCATTCTGCTTACCCAAATAACTCCAGTCGTTCCTGTTAATGGCGTTGCGTACGGTGTAACGGAATTGGAAGTCGAAGGCTGCAGATGTCTTGCTCGTAGCATCAATCCAATTCTTGATAGTGTTCGTTCCATCCCAACACTCACCTACGGAATATGTCGGTTTTGATGATTCATTATACATCTTCGTGTATGAACCACTATATCCCTTCACCATATCATAGCGGAAACCAACGTATCCTAAATCATTGAGCAACATATCCAAGTATGCCTTGACGTTAGCTTGCACATTGGCACTGGTGTGATCAAGGTCGCGCATTCCGCTCCATCCTTCTCCTGTGTCTTTACTGGAAGAAAGAGAATAGCCGTTTTGCCTTGCCCAGTTCAGCGTAGCACCACCATCATCGTCAGAACAAATATCAGTAGATTTCAACTCGTAAGTAACGCCCTTATAGGTTTCACGAGGGAAATCCACCCAATTGGAAACGTTCTTACGGTGATTGATGACTACATCGGCAATCGTTCCGATACCATTAGCCTTGAATGTTTGGATTAATGAACGTAATTCTGCCTCTGTTCCGAAAGAACTGTTGTAATTGGAAAACCAATACAAATCATCATATCCCATGGAAGTACCA
>JAEEGL016889024.1_pt1 | contig 10842 bp, 6 predicted proteins | sample 9134231 | NCBI WGS metagenome assembly JAEEGL01 (sample SAMN16246548, study PRJNA631951) | gut metagenome | biome: gut microbiome; feature: rumen; material: fiber-attached | host: Bos | place: Iran: Karaj | collected 2018-10
CAAAACGAAAATAACAAAAATAAAAACACATCTTTTTATATTAATAACAACATTATAGAATGTGTATTAAAAGGAATTGACATGTTTTCATGGTTATTCAGCGAAAATAATAGCGAATCAATAAAAAATTTTTATGAAAAAGCAGAAAATTCAATAAATTTATTTTTATTAGATAAAAATGAAAAAGAAAATAAATACATTAAAATATTTAAAGATATTTTAAAAGAAAATGAAAAATTTGTTATGAAATATCATAAAAATGGTTTATTTTGGGCGAATAAAGGCGATGATGATATTACAAATTTAATATTAAAAATAGGCGATACTTATAGAAATAATTTTAAAAAAAAATGTATTAAAAATGATAATCCATATTTTTCTGAAGGAAAAAAAAAAGAATTTTCTCCTAAACATTTACTTAAAGAAATTGAAGAAATTAAAAAAAAATTAAAACCTATTAATAATAATAATAAAATTTCTATTTTAATTGAATCTAATAATATTAATATAAATGAAGCAAATTTGAATAATAATAATGTTTTTAATCTTAGTAATATAAATAATGAATCTATTTTTTCTTCGAGTAATTTAAATGATTCTTTTTCGGATAGTTTGATTTTTAATAATAATAAAAAAGGAAAAAAAAAGAGTTTACATTCTTATAGAATTAAAAATTATTGTGAAATTCAAGATAATGTTATGTTATATGAAAATTTTGAAGGAATTAATAAAAATTTAAACTCGGATATTAATGAAGAAACTATAATTAAATTTATTAATTGTTTGTGTTCAACTTTTAAAATATCAAAACCAATTCATAAAATTTCAGTTATAGATTCTTATGATTTAAAAATTATTTCTAATGATTTGTTTGATAATGTTGAATTAATTAATAATTCAAAAATTAGATTTCATTGTTGTGGTAAACTTAAATCTGTAAATATAGATGGTTGTACAGATATAAAACTTTATTTATTTCCTCCATGTAAAAATATTCCAGTTTATGTTGCTAACAGTACGGAAATTATATTAAGATTAGTTAAAGAAAATAAAGAAAATAGAGATAATAATAGTAGTCATATAGAAGATTTTACTGATTATGTTATTCCTGAACAATTTGTTTATAGGATTAATGATAATGGAAAGCTAGAAACAAATGTTAGTTTTTTTTATAGTTAAAATTCATTTTATGTCTTAAAATCAATTTTACTATTTGTATTATATATAATTATTTATTATTTTAAATATAATAATTGTAATATTATAAATGTTATAATATATAAATTATTATTATTTTTAATCATAAAAAAATTTTTTTTTCTTATAAAAAGAAAATACTTTTTTATTAAAATAATATTAATAAAATAAAATAAATTAATAAATATACTTTTTATTATTAATTAAATATTATTATCTATAATAACAATAAAAAAAATTATTTATTTTTAAAAGGATGATTCACAAGACTTTTACTTATATTATAACTTTCTATATAATCCCCACACATTTGATGAACTTTTCTGAAAGTAAATTTATTATTTTCAAAAGCTTTTTGATAATCTTCATTAATATTACAATTAGTTTTTCTAGTTTTGTCATAAAATTCACTTAAGCCTTTAATTTTTTTATTACTTTTAACATCATTTTTACAAATATCAAGATAATTTTTAATATTAGGAGCAATAATATTATATTTTTCATTTGTTAAATTATTACTATTAATTTGATTAACATTATTAATTTTATAAGGAACAAAATCACTTTTTGAATCAGAAATTTTAGAATATTTTTGTAAATTAGTTTTATTAAATAAATATTTTTCGCTGCTTTTTTCAATATCATAATTTGTTAAATTTTTTGTATTAAAAATATTCGATTGTAAATATTTATTATTAGTATTATTAAATGTTTTATTATTAATATTATTTTCTTTTTTAACAAAAAAAATATCACTATAATTAATTTTATTTTTAATGTTATTATAATTTAAAATTTTATATTTTGGAGCTATTTTTAATATTTGTTCGTTTTTCATTTCATTGTATAAAATAGGATTATTTAAACATGTATTATAATAATTATAATTTTTAGGAAGAAATTTATCATTTTTTTTATTAATCATGTATTTAATTAATAATTCTTCTGCTTTTTTATTTGTATTATAAATAATTTTAATATCTTTATTTTTATTATTATTATTTTCATTATTTTTATTGTTTTCTTTTGTGTTATTATTTTCTATATTAATTTTTAATTTTTTTTTATTTAAATTTTTTGCAGAATTTGGTCTTTTATAATCTTTATTATTATTATTATTATTTTGTTTATTTTCTTCAATTTTTTCTTCATTTTTTATTTTATTTTCATTTGATGATGTTATAATTTTTTTTAATTCATTATAATTATATCTTTTAAAACTATCTGGAAAATCAGTTCCTCTTTTATTAGTAACTTTATCATTAATATCATTTAATGAAAATAAATTATTTTTTATATATTTATTAGATTTGTTTTTATTTTCTTCTGTTTTAAATACTCTAAATTTTCTTGAACTAATTTTTGGACTTTGTTGAAGAAGAACATTTTTATTATTATCAGTTAAAATATTTTTATTATTTTTATTTAAATAATGTGATAAAGGTCTAATATAACTATTCATTTTTAATATTTATTTTATAAATTTAATAAAAATAAATAATATGTTTTCCAAAATATTATTTATAATTTTTGGAAATATAATTATTATTTTAATATATTTTTATTTTTATTCAAAATTTTTTATAAATTATTCACATATAAATTTTCCTTTATCAATATTAAATGTAAATAATAATAATAATAATAATAAAAATGTTTTTTTTTTAATTTATAAATATTCAAAAAATTTAGTTTTATTAGAAGATCAAATTAATAGAATTTCTTTTAGTTATCATAATAAAAATAATAATCAATTATATTCAAATTATTTTAAACAAAAAAATCTTTGGAATAAAATTGAAAAAAAAATTAAAAATCATGTTTTAATTTCTGGTTATCATAGTTTAATTTCTATTCAATTAGGAAGCAATTTTGGAGAAGTTGATAAAATAAATGTGGAATATTTAAATAAAAATATATTTAATAATAAAATATATTTATATAATTTGTTTGTGTTTTTTAATAATTTTTTTAAAATATTTTTAAAATTTGAAAATAATTATAAACAATTAATATTTAACAAAAATAAAAATTTTAATAATAATAATAATGAAATTGATGATTATTTAAATTTATTAGATAAAATGTTTAATGATAAAAATTTAATTGAAATTTTTAATTTTTTAGATAATAATTATTTTTATAATAATGAAAATAATAATAAATTTTTTTGTTCAAAAGAAATAAATGAATTTTATATAATTATTAATGAAAGTTATTTAAATATAAATAATGAAGAAGAAAAAAATAATTATAATTTTATTTATAAAGATCTTAAAGTTTTTAATATTATTAATAAAAAATTAAATAATGAAATTATTAATAAAGATGAATTAATAAATTTATTAGAATTTATGAGTAAATTATTTAAAAATATTTCTTTTATTAATGAATATGAAAATTTATTAAGAAAAAATATTAATAATTATAAAAAAAAAAGAATCATTATTACTATTTTATTTTTATTTATATTAATATGTTATAATTTAATTATAAAAGGAATATTTAATATAAAGAAAGTAAAAAAGAAAAAAAAATAATTTAAAAATAATTAATTTTATATTTTCAAATATAAAAAAATAATAATAATTAAATAATAATTTTATTAATATTAAAATTCTTATAATTATTATATTATAAATATTTAATTATTTTATATTTAAAAAATTTTTTAATAATAATATATTTAAATTATTTATTTTATTATATTATTAATATTTTTTAATTTAGAAATAAAAATATTGATAAAAAATATTATATATGTCGGAAAATCAAAATAAAGAAAATGACATATCAAATAACAATAAAACTTTTAATATAAATTCATCTAAAAACACATCAAATCAACATAAACCAAACAATAATAATCAAAAAAAAACTCCTCCAGACAAAAAATATAAAATTATTTTAGTGGGAAATTCGGGTGTAGGAAAAACTTGTTTAATATTAAAATCAATAAATAAAAATTTTCCATATAATAATCCAAGCACATTAGGTTTTGAATATTATGATATTTTAGCATATTTTTCAAACAAAAAAATATTATTACAAACTTGGGACACATGTGGTCAAGAAATTTTTAAATCTATAGTTTCTACTTTTTATAAAAGAGCAAAATTAGCAATTTTAGTTTATTCAATAGATGATGAAATTTCATTTAATGACATAAATTTTTGGTTAAATGAAATTAAAAAAGAATCGAACGATGACATAAAATTAATTTTAATTGGAAATAAAACGGATTTAAATAATAGAAAAATTACTAAACAATTAGGCGAAAATTACGCCAAAAAAAATGGATTCGATATTTTTTTAGAAACAAGTGCAAAAGAAATAAATACTGAAGAAATATTTATTAAAGCCGCTGAATTATTATGGGAATATGATATAAAAAAAGAAAAAGAATTAAAAGAAAAAGGTGAAAAATATGTTGATTATGAAAATGAAAATAATTTTCATTTAAAAGAAGAAGAAGAATTTTATAAAGATGATGAAGCAAAAAGTTGTGGTAATTGTTTTTAATATTTTATATAAAGGTAATTAAAAATAAATATTATAAAATAAAAATATAAAATATAATTAAAATATAATAAAAAAATTATTGAAAAAAGTTTTTATCCTTTAATGTTTTCTTATTTTATTATTTTATATATTATTAAATTAAATTATTTATCTTCATTTTAAATATTTTTTTAGAATAAACCACCTAAATCTGCATCATCTGATTCTTCTTCTTTGACTGGTTCTTTTTTCTTTTCTTCTTTTTTTTCTTCTTTCTTTTCTTCTTTTTTTGGAGCTTCTGCCTTTAAATTTTGAGTTTGAGGAATTAAAATTCCAGTTCCTAAAGATAAACCACAAATATTTCTGAAGGCATTTGCTACCATTTGAGGAGCACTGGCACTTGTTGGAACACTTGCACCTAATGAAAAACTAAGTAAATTTTTAATACCTAATTCTAATTTTTGTTTCATATAATCGTTAGTAACTTTTAAAATTCCCTCATCATAAAGTTTTCCATTTAATAATAAATGTTTGATAGAAACTAAATGTCTATATGGTTTTATATTAAATTTTTTCATTAAATTAATTTCAGAAATACTAATTTTTTGACCAACTGATAAAATTTTTGTTGAATTAGTAATTTCTAATTGATTTCTCATAACTTTAGTAGGGATTTTTAAAGCTTGGAAATATTCAATTTGTGAGGCATCCATTCCAGTTGGTCCAGCAGGAATAATAACTTCAATTGGACTTAATTGACCAGGTTTAGCTTGTTTTTCAATAATAAATTTATTTACTATGTCAGTAATTTCTGAAAGTTGTCTATTAGTGAAAATGAGCATTACTTGTAAACCTTCTAAAAATTTTGAAATTTGATTTAAATTTTCTTCTGATAAATGAGATGGTAATTTTCCTTTATTATTTTCTAAATAATCCGCAATTGTTTTCATTATAACTGTTGTTTTTCCACAAACACATTCAGTTTCTATTCCAAGAAGTAAATGACGAATTCTAGCTACAACATCTGCTGGAAGATCTTTTATATCGCATATAAGGATATTTTTATATTTTGGTAAATTTTCTGTTACTTTGTTGTAAACTTTTACTTTATTTTCTTTTTTATTTGTAGGCATTTTTAAATTAAATATATTTATTTAATTAAGATATGATAAATTTTATTTATTATTAAAATAAAATAATAAATAAAAAAAAATAAATTTTTAATTAAAAAATTAATATTTTTTTTTATTGAAAAAAAAATTCTTATTTTATTTATTTATATAATATAAATTATATATTTAATTTTGAAAATTATTTTTATTATTAATTAATTTTAAATATAAAATGAAATGAAATATTAAATTCAAAATAATCAAAAATATTAGCTTGGTCAAGTAGTCTACCGGTAGGATATATGTTTCGGGAACATATGAACCGGGTTCGATTCCCGGCTTGACCCAAAAAATTTTTGTCTTTTTCAAATAAATATCATATTAATTATATATATAATTAAAATTAGTTAAAATAATAATGAATTTATATGTTTTATTATTAAAATTTTTTGTTTTAATTTTAATTAAATAAAATATTATAATATTATTTACATAATAATAAATAAAAATTGGTATTTTTCTAATGAAATACAATTAAACTATTTATATTTAAAAAAAAATAAAATGACTAAAATTACAATTAAATTAAAAAATTATTCATTATTTAAATATTAATTAATAGAAAATAAATTATCAGAATTTAATTTTTTATTACTTAAATGATTAGATGGTGTTAAAAATGTAATTTTTTTTAATGAAAAATTATTTTGTAATTTATTTTTATTTAAATTATTAGGTGAAAGAATATTATTTTTTAAAATTAATTTTTTAGATTTATTATTATTGTTATTTATTAATATTGAAATTGAAGATTCAGATTTTTTTAATTTAAGTAAATTTTTAAAATTATTATGATTATTAAAATTATTATTGCTATAAAAATTTTTATTAAAAAAAAGATTCATTGATTTCTTTTTATTTGTTGAAGAAGGGTTATTAATAGTTTTATTAAAATTTAAAAAATTTGAATTAAAATTATAATAAGATTTTGTTCTAGTTTTTTCATTTTTATATAAAATTATATTATTCTCTTTATTATTACCCATTTTATTACTTTGATTATTAACAATATTTGAATTACTATTTTTATTACTATTATCATTTAATAAATACAAATTTAATTTCTTTAGTTTTAAATTATTATTATTATTTTTTGATTTTTTTATAAAACATGAAATATTATTAAAACTATTATTTTTTTTTAATGTATTAGTTGATTTTGTGCTTTGTAAATAACTATAATTATTAATATTATTTTTATAATTATTTATATATTTTATTTGAACAATATTTTTATTATCATATTTACTCCAAGTAAAATTATTAAAATATTCATTATATATATTAAAATTATTTTTTATCATTTTATATCTTTCTAAAGTTTGATTATCAATATTATCTTCTTTATTATTTTCAAGTTTTTTAATTCCTGAATTTTTATAGTAATTTACTAATTTTAAAAAAGGACTAATTTCTTTTTTTTCTTTATATTTTTCCCATATAATATCTTTAAAAAAAGGATGTTTTTTAATTTCAGATATTCCATTATATCCTATTCTTTTATTAGGTTTTCTTTTAATTAATCTGTTTATTAAATCTGCTAATTCATAACTATAACCAATCGGAATTTCATTCCCTTTAATTTGAAAATTTTCACTTAAAATTTTTTCTTTAATTTCTTTTTTAGGAAGTCCTTTATAAGGAATTTTTCCAAATAATAATTCATATAAAGTAATTCCTAATGAATAAAAATCAACAGTAAAATTGTTTTTTTTGTTATTTAAAACTTCAGGAGACATATAACCTAATGTTCCTAAATTATTTGTTTCATAATTATTATTATTATTTTTAACAGTATTAACATATATTGAAATTCCAAAATCAGTTAAATATATATATCCATTTAAATCTAATAAATAATTATCAGGTTTAATATCTCTATGAATAATATTTAAATTATGAATATATTCCAAAGAAATTATTGAATTTATTAAAAAAAATTTAATCATTTTTTCAGAAAAGGTTTTTACATAATTTAAATGTACTCTTAAATCTCCTCCTTCAAAAAGTTCCATAACTAAATATAATGAATTATAATCTTGAAAAGTATAATATAAAGTTATTATAAAAGGATGAGAAATTTTAGATAATATTTCTTTTTCAGTTAATATTGAATGAATATATTTTTTATCAATTATTCTTAATTTATTCATTTCTTTTATTGCATAATATTTGTTATTTAATTTACAATAAGCTTTCCAAATTTTTCCAAATCCTCCTCTTCCAATAATATATTTAAATTTAAAATTATTTCGAGAAATTTTTTGATTTTTTAAACCAGAAGAATATTTTTTTATTTGGAAGTTAGAATTTTCATTTCCCATTAATTATAAAAAAAAATTATTTATTATTTTTGTTATGAATAAAAATATTTTTAAATATATTAATATTATATTGCTTTTATATAATAAAAAAATTTAATTATAAAATAAAATTTGTTTATTTTATATTTAAACAAATAAAAATAATTAATAATTTTAAGTTTTTAAATAAATTATTATTATTATAATAAACATATTTTAAATATATAATAAATGAAAGATTATCATATTAATAATTATTTTTGTAATGACTCTAATAATTTATGTAATAAATATTTAGATGATATAATATATAATCAAAAAAAAGAAATTAATAAATTAAAAGGAATTATTAATCTAAAATGTAAAAATAATAGTAATTATTATAATAATAATTATGATTATAATCTAATAAATAACTTAAATTCAAAAAATACTTTACTTCAAAAGAAATTAGAAGAAAAAGAAATTTTATTACAAAAATTTCAATCTATTTCTAAAGAAGCATATGAAAAAATAAAATTTTTATTAAACATGAATCAAAATCTAATAAATGAAAATCAAAGATTAAAAAACAAATTAGGAATACATATTAATACTAAAATAGAAAATATTAATTACGATGATGATAGTGATAGTGAAAATAATAATGATTATTATTCATCAAAAAATGATGATATTTTATATCAAATAAATTCAATAAAAAATGATTTAAATAATATTGAGCAAAATTATAATTTTCAACTATCTGAAAAACAAAATGAAATTCATGATTTACAAAAAAATAATTTATTTTTAGAAAAACAAATAATGAATTTAAAGAATAGAAAATATCAAAATAATAATAATAATAATTATAATCTTAATGATAATATAAAACGATTTAATTATTATAATAATAATAATAATAATTTAGATACTAATAATTATAATAATAATGTTATAGATAATGATATTTTGGAAAATAATAATAATTTAAAAAATAATAATTTTATTAATAATATAGACAATAATAGCAATGAAATTAATAATAATAGTAGTTCTCGTTATAATGCTCAATATATTCCAAGAAATATTCAAACTTTAACTAACATTGATATGAGCAATAATACAAATAATAACATTTATAATGAAAATTCTAATACAAGAAAAAATATATTAAATAATATTAATGAAAAAAAAGAAGATATAAATAACAATGAAAATGAAAATAATTTATATGAAAATAAAAATAATATTAATAATTATAATAATGATGAATTTAAATATAAAAATAAAAATGAAAATAGTAATCGAGATTTAAAAAATATAGAAGATAATTATGTGAATAATAATATAAAATTTAAACATAATAATAATAATAAAATAAAAAATATTAAAAAAATTATAAATCAATCTCCATTAGAAAATGAAGTAAATTATTTCCCTCCAAATTATGCTGTTAATAAAGAATATATAAGATTGGAAAATAATTTAAATTCAGAAAAAGATATAAATAAATATTTAGATAATAATGAAAATGAAAATAAAAATTTAATAACTAATAATAATAATTTTAATAATAATTTAAATGAAAATAAATATAATAATATAGTAAATAATAATAATTTTCCAAATGAAGAAAATTTTTTTGATAATAATAAATTAATAAATTCTCGAAATATAAAAAACAATAGCAATAATGATAATATAAAAATTATTTATAATAGAAAGAATTTAATAAATAATAATTATAATAACTATAAAAATATGAGCAAACAATTAAATATAAAGAATATTAATAAAAATTCATTAAAAAAAAATTGTAATTATTCTGGAAAAGGAAGATCTTTTGAAATAAATACTTCTTCAACAAATTATGCTACAAATTTAAATAATTTCATGAAAAATTCGTTTAATAATATTAATAATAATAATAATTCAGTTATAAATAGATCAACAAGAATATTACAAAAAACATATGAAATAGAATAAATAAAAAGATATTTTTATATAAATAAAATAATTAAAAAATAAAGTTTTTAATTTTTTTATAAAATTAATCAAAATTATAAAAACAATAATTTAAAAACAAAATTAATATATTTTAATATTATTTATTTTAACTTTTATATAAATAATTTATAAAATTAATATCTATTCAAAAAGTAAATAAATATTTTAGTTTTAAATTTTAATTTTTAATAAATAAAATATGGATATTAAAAATTATGATAATCTTGATTATATTTTTTATCATATATATAAATTAAGAAATTATTTTATAGATTTAATATCAATTTTTTCAAAAAATGAAAAAGATAAAATGAATGGAATAATTAAACAAATATTAGATCATATTAATAATTTAAATAAAAAAAGTCAAATAGCAACTAATTTTTTTATTAATAATAATCAAAATATCACAATTCCTTTATCTGAATTTAATAAATTTCTTGAAATAAAATATGAAGAAATGTTAGAATATAATAAAATTAGTTATTTAAATAATTATTCTTTGTTTGTAAATCAAACTTGTTTTTTATTATTTCAAAAAAAATTTAATGAAACAATGATTGATTTAATAAAAGAAGATAATTTTAATCAAATTGAAAAAAATTTAGAACAAAAAAAATTTTATGATAATAAAAATAATGAAGCTATTGATAATAAAATTTATGAATCATTAAAAA
>JAEEGL010212834.1_pt1 | contig 10841 bp, 8 predicted proteins | sample 9134231 | NCBI WGS metagenome assembly JAEEGL01 (sample SAMN16246548, study PRJNA631951) | gut metagenome | biome: gut microbiome; feature: rumen; material: fiber-attached | host: Bos | place: Iran: Karaj | collected 2018-10
GTAGTACTTATTTCACCCGGCATGAAAATGGTAACAAGTATTCCGGTTATATTAAAAAAAACATGGAAGCTTATACAGCCTGCTATCGTTCCCGAATAATGCTTAAGAAGTCCTATCAGCATGCCGAGGAGAAATGCATATATCCCCTGAATAATACTCATATGATATATTCCAAAGACCAGCGCCTGTATCACATTGGCAGCCGTGAATCCTGTCTTTCTTTCCAATATCCCCAGCAAAAGAAATCTGAAAACCGCTTCCTCAAATACAGGGGAAAAAAAAGCCACTATCACAAAGCTCATAATTCCGTCCGCCAGCTTGGAATTCATCTGTCCCTGATAACCGGCAGCGGTTTCCGGGAAAAAAGATAATATACTGCCAAGAAGCAGAGCCGCAGCAAGCTCCATCGTAATCCCCAATACCGCACACAGGCAAATGCTTCGCAATCGTTTCAATGTTTCACCGGTCATATATCAGTAGGCTCCTACGGTACTGGCCGGAAGAACCACTCCTCTCTCCTCGGCCTGATATCTCAGATAATAAATAAACTCGTCCCTGTTTTCCTTTGTTACCTTTACTCCGAAGCCCTGTTTCCACAAAGCATCATCCTTCGCATCGTTATACACTATATCCATCATTTTATTTGATACCGAGGGTCTGAAATGGCTGGTCTCATAATAATTGTTATCATCAAGTGTTATATCCGAAAATGAACTGAAATTCCAATAGTCCACCTCACCCGCCAATGCATACAGGAAATCAAGATATCCGTTCTCTATATCTCTCTGATAAGTAAGGTAATACAGAGGATTGGTCATAATACGCAGATTTATACCGTTCTCTTCACAAATGGATTTAAGCTCTCTTATGTCTGCCATTACAGCATCGACTCTGAGTTCGTAGTAATCCGCCCAGTATCCGACATGGCTCTCATCCTGGAACGGCCGGTCATTATCCAGCCGCTCCGATCCGCTTCGCCTGTATCTGTCGGTGTAATCCGGATCTGTAGGCACGTAGTCCTTAACCTCCCCGTATGCTTCCCATATCGTCAGCACATCACAGTATTTTACATAAAAATCAAACCATGAGCCAACGGTATCATCGGGATATGGAATACGAAACAGCATGGTCTTGTGAAGACTGTCGGGATCCACAAAGCATGAGATATCATCTACCATCACAGTCACATTCTTCGGAACGAATCCATGCTTAATGAGTGTCTTAAGGAGCCTCACATGTTCTGCCGGCAGTGCCTCCGATGAACACATGTTGTAATATTTCCCGTCAGGCAGTGCCTCAACATCTGTAAATCCCGCCCTTGACGATCCAAACAGAAGGGAGTCGAACTCATCCTTGTGATGCAGGATATACCTTGTCTTTATGAAATTCTTATTTGCTTCAATGCCGTTGTTCCTCGGATATTCGTAGTGAAAGATGTTGTACGGATCGATCACAACGCCTATCACTATAAAGAAGGACAGCACGACCACAGCAAATATTGTGAATTTAATTACAAATTTCTTCATTTTTAAATCCTTAAGATGCTCGCATCTAAAACTTAAAGTAAATAAATTCTTGTGCATATGAATTATTCACCTTCAGCGCTATCACCACGATAGCGGATACCACATATACCGCAAACCTGAATACGGGATTCAGCCGGTTCATCTCCTTAAGAAGATCCTTCCTTTCATTGAAATGATCATAGATCATAAGAAGGAGGATCGCGCCCGTAGTCTTAACCACAGATTTACCGCTCATGGTCATCTGAGCCATTGCGCCCTTTAATGAAAAGTCGGTAAACATGCTCCTTACAACAAACAGAGCCTCAGATATCGAGTTCGCCCTGAAAAACATCCATGCATAACTTACAATACAAAAGGTCAGCAGGGTGAGGAGCAGCTTCACCGGTCCCTTAAGTGTCTTTTCCTTTTCTTTGGTAAGGCCGACAGCCTCTTTTATTCTGTTCTCAACGATCTGACACACTCCGTGGATACCGCCCCAGAGCACAAAGGTCCAGCTGGCCCCGTGCCACAGTCCGCTGCATAAGAAGGTTATCAGAAGGTTCATATCGCGCTTAGCCTTTGAACACCTGTTTCCTCCTAGCGGAATATACACATAATCCCTGAACCAGGTTGAAAGTGATATATGCCACCGTGCCCAGAATTCCTTAATGCTGCCTGCCAGATATGGCTGCCTGAAATTCTGTATAAGATCAAAGCCCAGCATCCTCGCCACTCCGACCGCCATATCTGAATATCCGGAGAAATCGCAGTATATCTGGAAGGTGTATAAAAGAGTGGCCCATGCAAAGCAGATACCATAGTGCTCCGGCACCTTATTAAACACTTCGTCAACATATTTTGTCATCATGTCCGCTATGACGATCTTCTTGATAAGGCCCAGGAGAAGCAGCCTCGCTCCATAGACTACCGAATCGTAATCAAATGATTTTTCCTTATCGATCTGAGGGATGAAATGTCCTGCTCTTTCTATGGGACCTGATGATATATTGGGGAAAAACGATACAAAGATCGCATATTTTCCAAAATGCCGCACAGCTTTTGTCTTTCCCTTATATACATCCACTATGTAACCGACTGCCATAAAAGTGTAGAAGGATATTCCGACAGGCATTATAAGCTTAAGCGTTGTTTCCTGCATCGGAATACTGAACCTGCTTAATATTTTAGCAGCCGTATACAGGGCAAAATTAAGATATTTAAACACAAGTAACAGGGATAATGTTACCACTACCCCTGTTGCCATTACAGTCTTTTTCTTTTTTAACTCATTATCCTGCTTCTCTATAAGGATCGCGCACCAATAGGAAGCAAGCATTGTCACGAGTATCACAGCCAGATACTTTATATCATAGCTAATGTAAAACCATGCATTTGCGGCAAGTATGACCACCCATCTGTACTTATGCGGCATGAGCCAGTAAGCAAAGAAGACCGCCGTCATAAATACCGCAAAGGCCGCCGTGCTGAATAACATATCAGGCCTCCGAACTAAACGGCAGCTACGGATTTCAGCCTTTCTCTTTCCGCAAAGCTCATTCCGCCGCCTCTTAAATCTATTATGGGACCTCCGGTCCCAAGAATATAATCCTTCGTTATGACCACTCTTCCAATATTGTCATCCTTGGGAATCTCATACATTATATCAAGCATCAGATCCTCGATGATCGACCTCAGTGCTCTCGCACCCGTATCCTTCTCCATTGCCTTCTTTGCAATTTCATGAAGTGCCTCATCATCGAATTCAAGCTCCACCTCATCCATTGCAAGCAGCTTACGATACTGCTTTATGATTGCATTCTTAGGCTCCTTCAGTACATCGACAAGCATGTCCTCCGTGAGTCCCTCCATGGGGGCTATGATCGGAAGCCTTCCGACGAATTCCGGGATCATTCCGAACTTCTTGATGTCTTCCACCGTGACATCCTTAAGTATATCCTTCCTCTTATCAAGCGCATCCTTAAGCTCCGCGTTAAAGCCTATGGATGTCTGCTTACGGAGTCTCTGTTTTATTATCTCGTCAAGATCAGGGAAAGCGCCTCCGCAGATAAACAGAATATTCTTGGTATTGACTGTGGTAAGAGGCACCATCGCATTCTTCGAATTGGAACCTACCGGCACCTCTATCTCACTGCCTTCAAGAAGCTTAAGCATTCCCTGTTGTACCGATTCTCCCGAAACATCTCTTGAATGTGTATTCTGCTTCTTAGCGATCTTGTCTATTTCATCTATAAATATTATTCCGGTTTCTGCTTTCTCGACATCATTGCCTGCTGCCGTAAGGAGCTTGCTTACCACGCTCTCGATATCATCGCCTATATAGCCCGCTTCCGTAAGGGATGTGGCATCAGCAATCGCAAGCGGAACATCCAGAAGCTTTGCCAGTGTCTTAACAAGATATGTCTTTCCACATCCGGTTGGACCTATGAGGAGCATATTTGATTTCTCTATGTCTACTCCTCTGAATTCCTCTCCATAACGATCCTCTCTGAATTCCTCTGCAGCAATCCTCTTATAATGGTTATATACGGCAACAGATATTTTCTTCTTGGCGTTCTCCTGCCCTATTACATACTCATCGAGCATCTGCTTGATCTTATGAGGCTGTGGTATCTTGCTGAGATCGACTAAGGGAGTTGTTCTCTTCCCCTTTTTCTTCACAACGGTCTTCTGACCGAATAAGCCCGGAATATCGGACATATTAAGAAAGCTTATTCCGGGAATGCCCTGGAATAATCCTGAACTTCCTCCACTCTTTTCTTTATCATCCTGTTCCGGTGTATCGTCATCACCGTTTACCGTCACAATGCTTTCACTGTTTTCCGTTCCGTTATCTGAAGAGACGGTATCCTCTGTTTTATCCGCATCACCTTCCTGCTTATTATCTGAGGAGCTTTTCCCGGCTTCCTTTGCCTTATGCTCCTTAAGCGCCTCTTCGGAATACTTATTCAGATCGCCGAATATACTTCCGAGAGGAGTACCTGTTTTACCGCCTGTACCTTCAGATGTATCCGCTCCCGGATTGGTGTTAAATCCGTTAATGTTAAACGGTGTAAGATTAAACGGCGAAAATCCGAACTGACCCATCGTATCCATTGTCCTGTGCATGCAGTCCGAACATACATACATACCGTCAAAAAGTTTGAACATATCACTCACCTGGCTCTTGGGACGGCGGCACATCTGACAGAATACTTCATAATTGTCATTATTATTATTGTTATTATTATTATTGTTTTGTTCCGGCATTTCTATATCTCTCCATTTACTTATACAGGCCAGAAGAAAAATCTCCCGATTCACGACCGGTTCATTCCGGCTTCTCGAAAAAAGCTTTATTCATTGCACAGGCTTTTACAAGCTTCTTTGGAAGCTTATCATATTTTTTACCCAAAAGATAGCCTGCGTATTTAAAACAGCACCCCCATACAAAAGGAACTATAAGATACCCTTTCCCCGCTTTTTTGAAATATACATATGCTGACTTAATATATTTAACACCCTCTGATTCCGATGAGACTCCTTTAAACACTTCGGGATGCATGGCCTGAGAAACTGCCAGATCGAAATTCCGGTGAAACTGCTGCATGGGTGTATAATCATGTGTATGGACAACTCCCGCATCAGCCGCATAATATATCCGGTATCCATTCATAATGATCCCGTGCGCATATATCATATCTTCATTGAATATCGTCTTCTCTGCAAATCCTCCGAGCTTATCATATACATCTCTCCTGTACACTGCACACACATTGGAACAGAAGAAGGTTTTGATCCCCAGCTTTTCAAGATCATATCTGCTCTTTACAAGCGGAGTTTCGGGATAATTAAAACCACGTGTGAATCTCTCTGCAAGGCTTGAACCGGCATCCGGAAGCTGTCTTCCGTAAGCCGCCGCAACATACATATCCTTCTCAAAAATGTCCGTAAGCTTCTCTATAAGATACTCATCGGCCGGAACCGCATCCATGGTCATCATAACAAAAAGCCCGGCTTTTGAATGAGAAACAGCGGCTGCTCTTGTTCCGCCATGGTCAAATTCATTCCTGTCAATCTCATATACCCTGAGATTTCCTGCCACAGCTTCCATTCCGGCTTCAATATACTCCGACCCAAGATGATCATCCGCTGATGCCCTTGTGTACATCACTATAATGTTGTCAGGCTTAACCGTCTGTATCGATATACCCTTAAACAGACGCATAAGCTTTTCATCCGGTCTGTATACCGGAATTATCAGATCCAGCGTCATATAAACACTCTTATTCTTTAATAAGCATTCTCATTTATGAATCCCCTGAAAAACGTAAGAAACAGGATCTTAATATCAAAACCCATAGTCCAGTTTTCAAGGTAATAAAGATCATATTCTATTCTTTTTTGTATTGAAGTATCACCGCGCAGTCCGTTTATCTGTGCCCATCCCGTCATTCCGGGGCGAACCTGATGTTTGATCATATACCGTGGAATCGTTTCCCTGAACTGTTCCACAAACATGGGGCGTTCGGGACGAGGCCCGACAAGACTCATCTTACCTGCAAATACATTAAACAGCTGCGGAAGTTCATCGATACTTGTCCTTCGAAGGAACTTTCCTATACCTGTCACCCGTGGATCATCCTTAACTGTCCAGCCCTTATCATCCTCTTCCCTGTCCTGCTGTTCTCTCATGGTTCTGAATTTATACATTTTAAACGGCTTATTATGGAGTCCCACTCTCTCCTGAATAAATATGATCTTACCGGGACTGCTCACCTTAATCGCAATTGCACAGAAAAGCATTAAAGGCGAGGTGATGATAATACCGAAGAAGGAACCTATAATATCCACTATACGCTTCATAACAATATTTACTGTATTCGTCAGCGGAACATGTCTTATATTGATAACAGGAAGTCCCTGCAGATCCTCTGTATACGGTTTATTGGGTATGATTCCCATATAATCCGGAATGAATTTTGTATGCACGCCGGATTTCTCACACATATTTACGATCTCTTCAAGACGGCCGTATTCCTTTAGACTTAAGGTTATCGCAATTTCATCAAGCTTGTTTTCTTCAAGGATCATCTCAAGGTTATCAATAACTCCCATAACCTTAACACCCTTATACATTGTGCCTCGTTCCACATGATCATCCAGGATGCCTCTCACAACATAGCCCCATTGCGGATTTAATCTTATCCTGTTTATATAGGATTCCGCTGATTTCGAATAACCCACCAGCAGAACATACTTAAGATTGTATCCCTTCTTCCTGAAAAATCTCAGGATATATCTTATGATATTACGTACAAAGGTCTCAAAAAATATATCAAGTGCCCAGAAGATCAGTATCATCTCACGTGAGAAGTGAACCTGTCTCATCATATACATTGCAATGATAAGAGCAAGCGCTCCCACGGTATTGGCCTTAACTATATTATAGAATTCCCTTTTTCGCCCCGAAGCACGTTTGCTGTTATACAGATTGAAGAAATAATACAGTAAAACATATGCAGGCACGACAAAATACATAACTCTGCGAAAATAGCTCACCGGAAGACTCATTGAATAATCAATAAGTCCGCTCTTGAACTTAAGCCACCACGCCAGCCAATAGGTTCCCGCAACTATGCCTGCATCTATAAATACATGTATTCTGTTAAATAACGTCTGATTATCCTTTATCATTATCTTTTACCAGCAGACCACTCAAAATAATCTGTACGATCATCCTAAAAACCGGATAAAAACATTTCTCCACAGCTCAAGCTGTATCTTAAGATAATTACCCAGATTGGCATTTTTATAAGGATATTTTTTCCCCTTAAAACACATGGAAACACCCTTGCAAAGCCCTTTGATATAGGTTAGACCTTCTCCTTTTTTTATAAAAAACAGCGTCTTTATGACTGTACCCGCCATAAGGAACGGCAGATTGATAATAAGCTGAAGAAGAGGCATATTCTTATATACCACATAAACATTATTCCGTGATGATAAGTCTATCTTGAACTTATTATATCTTGATCCGCTGCTGCCGCTTCCTGCATGTAGAACAACGGCTCCGGGTTCATATACATTCCTGTATCCGTTGATCCTTGCCCGATAGCCTGCATCCACATCCTCAAGATAGGCAAAGTGGTCTTCATCAAAATATCCGATCTGCTCAAAAACCTTTTTTCTGTATATGGCTGCACCGGCGCACGACGAAAAAATATCGCATTTCTTTTCATATAAGGACACCGGTTTATCTTTACCGCGTGCAAAGGCCCATCCAAGCGCACAGTACAGATCTCCGGCATTGTCTATCTTATCGGGCTCATACATTTTCAGCATCCTGGCACTTACGGAAAAAACGGTTTTATCCTTCTCTATTGTTTTTGTAAGCTTACTCACAAAATCCGGATAAACCCTGGTATCGTTATTCAACAGTATAACATATTCCGTATCCGCTGATTTTATACCCTCATTAACAGCCCTTGGAAATCCGTAATTTCTGTCAAGCCGGATAAGCTCAGGCCTGCACCGTCCTCCGGTCTTTTCTGCCATATCGGCCATAGCATTATTTATAATATCAATGCTTCTGTCCGTAGACCCGTTGTCTACAACTGTTATATCAAAGTCAACAGCATCGGAAGAGCCATCTGTTACCGTAATGTTTTCCATAAGGGAGTTAAAACAGTCATTAAGAAACCTTTCTCCGTTGTAATTGGGTATGACGATCGTTACCTTAGCCATATCAGCCCTTCCATATAACTTTCAGACAATATTTTTTCTTTTCTCCGGCTTATTTCTGCCCTTTCTCTTAAACTTTGCAAAAGGGTCATAAACAGTAATATATTTATCCGACAATACCGGCTTATCCAGGAAATTCACAGCTTCCTTCTTAACCATCATACAGTCACCCGGAAGACCGTCCACCTTATGCTGTATAGATGCCCTGTGCAGATATCCCGAATAGTGACCGTTCATTCCCCTGTAAACCGGCTTTAACTTTCCCTCTTCATCATACATATATCCTGCGCTGTCTATACGTCCGTGCCTGTCAAACACCTTGCCTCCTGCAGCACCCACTTCGCTTCGTGAAAGCATCCCTGCAAGCTCCTCAATATAATCCCCGCCAAGCGGTTCTATATCTCTGCCTAGTATCATTATATAATCTTCTTCAATACCTTCAAAGACTTCTCCCGTAAGATGATCCCACTCTTCCTTTGTCATGATCTTAACTCTCGGATCCTTTACTTCATATCTTACTCTGTAGAATCCAAGATGAGAAGTATCCGTAACGGCAGCCTTCAGCTTCATGCGTTCCAGGTGTGATCTTACCGCTCTCTTGCCTGCTTCATAGGCATACAGTTTATTATCAGGGTTCTCGGCGGTCGACTGCGGTGTTGCTCTCCAATGATACAGTACTCTCGGAATATGATATATCTCCGACGGTTCAAGCTGTTCCAAACATCTGAAAATAAAATCATGATCCTGTGCACCGTTGAATTCACTCCGAAACCCTCCTGCACGTCGGGCTGTCTGTGTCTTTACCACAAACAAATGACAGATATAATTATTGCTCCTCAACAGATCGATATCAAAATCCGGCTTCCTGTGATGATCAAAAAACCGTGTACACTCAAGATCCGTCTTATCTTCATCGGAATATACAGCCTTATATCTGTTGGAGTAAATATTCCCATCCCTTTCCATACCCTTATCAAGTACTTCCATTATACGGAAAAGAGCATCCGGTGTCAGAATATCGTCATGATCCAACAGACCGACATAATCACCTGTTGCCATTACCAGGGCGCCGTTTGAATTTCCTGCTATCCCTCTGTTTTGGTTAAGTCTCTGATATCTTATTTTTGACCTGACTTCCTCTTTAAGTCCCGAACAGTAACCGGCCACAGTCTTCTTAACAGTATCCGTATCGCTGCCGTCAGCAATGCACAGCTCCCAATGTGGATATGTCTGTGCCATGACCGAATCCATCATCTGTCTTAAAAGCACCGGATCCGTATTATATGCAGGAACAAGAAAAGAAAACCTGTAATTGTGGAAAAAGTTCTTCCTTCTCTGTCTCTCCAGTTCCTCTTCAGACAGTCTGCTGTTTAAGACGTATTCGGTATAATCCGATTCGTCGTTATCCCTGTCAAGACGTTCCATTACCTTATAATATGTTTTACCGACACCGTTCCTTTTTAAATAGCTCAGGGCACGTTTTAAATTTAATTGGTTTAATCTGTCATTTATCCCCATCACACCTGCTCTTTACACATATTTCCTTAAGTTCGTCCACTGTCATGTTAAGAAACTCATCCGGTCTTACCGTCCTGTCATCCACATAGAAACCATTGTGCCCTGGCCAAGGTTTTCCGTATATTATTTCATCATACGGAATGTCCCATTTTTTTAGCCACTCAAGGATCACCCCGGCGGTATTGGCGTTAATAAGTCCTATATTGCCCTTGTAGGTATTCATGTTTCTCGACGTATAAAGAATTATCTTTGCTCCCTGCTCCTTATAATCCCTGATCTTTTCGATCATCTCCGGATACGGAACAACATCTTCATAACGTTCCTCCTTTCCTTTTATCGGACACAGGGTACCGTCTATATCAAATATAAAAGTCAGATCATTGTATTCCATTTTTTAATTCTTCTCCAATTCATCCATAATATTTATAGCATTTAAAATAAAACCAAGCACCTTCCTCTCTCTGTCCATATGAAGAGGAAGCATGGACAAAAACAGTGATGCTTCGTAAATCCTTATCAGACGCGGATCAATACCGTTCCCACTAAGATATTCATAAAAGATCTTTATGTATCTGTCATTGTCGCTGTCCACCATAAGCTTAAGCTTCATATCCGAATCCATCGATATCACATACTGATCACTGTTGAAATAGTCATATGAACCACAGATAGAATGAGACAACTTGGCTATATCGTAATATGGATTCATATACAGCTCATCTTCTGTCTCTGCGCCCTTTGGATCTATAAGCTTTAACAGGTTTACATCATGATTATACAGTATATTCGAAAAGCACAGATCCCCATGGGCTACCGTCAGAACTTTCTCAAATCTCCTTCCGGCTGTTATTTTCCGGTACAGGTCCTTATATCGTGAGACTATATCGTCAATATCATCATACTGCGTTCCTATCGCGATATAATCCCGTATCCTTTCATAACCCTTTAGCTCTTTTAACTGCCGTATCCTTTCATCGACCTTGTCTATATACAGTGATCTCGCATTATCATCATATTCACTGTCGGTTACCTGCCTGATCTTTCGTATGGAGATAAAATGAAACAGTACTCTGCATA
>JAEEGL011001050.1_pt1 | contig 10841 bp, 8 predicted proteins | sample 9134231 | NCBI WGS metagenome assembly JAEEGL01 (sample SAMN16246548, study PRJNA631951) | gut metagenome | biome: gut microbiome; feature: rumen; material: fiber-attached | host: Bos | place: Iran: Karaj | collected 2018-10
GATAGCCTCATAAAAGGCTTTCTTGCAGTCGTCACCCACGAAATGTATGAGCCCCGATTCTACACCTGTGGCAAAAGACATGGTCTTTGCACCTGTGAGCACATCGGTCTTCTGTATCTCATCATATACCACAGCCGCAGCGTCATCTGTCATCTGGCAACCGTCCGGGCCGTAAGCCTTGTAACCGTTATATTTTGAAGGATTGTGCGATGCGGTCACCATGATGCCCGCTGTACATTTGTAGTATCTTGTGGCAAAAGATAAAGCCGGCACCGGCATGATGGCATCATAGATGCGTACCTTTATGCCGTTTGCAGCCAGAACGCCTGCTGCCTCCTTTGCGAAAACATCACTCTTGAGACGGCTGTCATAGGCGATGGCTACCTGCTTGTCGCCCTCCTGTGCTAAAACCCAGTTTGCAAGTCCCTGAGTAGCCTGACGTACAACCCAGATGTTCATCCTGTTGGTACCTGCTCCAAGTGTTCCGCGAAGTCCTGCCGTACCGAACTTAAGGCTCACCGCAAAGCGGTCCTTTATCTCGCCGTCATCATCCTTTACCTTTGTAAGCTCCGGCAAAAGATCCGGATCCTCAAGATCAAATGAAAGCCAACGTTCAAATTCCTCTCTGTACATGTGCTGTCTCCTTTCCGTATGCGTAAAATGAATATTCATCGTTACTGTAAACAGTAACCTATCCGTCTCATCCCGAGCCGGTAAAAATCTCTAAAACGTACTTCTTCAGTATACCGCAAATCTATTACACCCGCAAACTTTTTTTATATGTATACACAGAGTATGTAATCGTACCGGCATATAATCAAATTAACTGTTAATAGTTACAAACGATTAAACAAATACATATTAAGTTTGATCTTTATCCTCAAGCTGTCCGTTCAGCATCTCCTCGAATATCTCGCGGCTTGTGAAAACATAATCCACCTCGTGACCGTCCATGTATTTTCTGGCTTTATCCATGTCCGCCACAAATGTCCCCCTGTAAATCCGGCTCGTCTTTTCTTTAATCTGCTTAAGCGAATCCCTGTCACGATCCACCACCAACATGGTCTTCGGTGTATCGGCCTGAACGCCGAATATTCTCGTGGTCTCCATCTGACTGTCTATATCTTTGAAAAGGATCAATTTCTGCGGAAGATGTTTCAACAACGCATTTTCCAGAGCATCCGGCTTGACGGGTTTCGCAAGATAGTCATTGAAACCGTTCTCCAAATAAAATTCCCTGGCTCCCGTCACTGCGTCCGCCGTCAAGGCGATCACCGGAATTCCCTGCATATCAAACTCAGACTTCATCTTTTTCAAGGTCGTAATTCCGTCCATTCCCGGCATCATCTGATCCAGCAGGATGATATTATATCTTTTCTGACGCATCAGCTCTATGCCTTCAAGTCCCGACTGCGCCAGATCCACTCTCATGCGGGTTCGCTCCAAAAGACCTGATATGACCTCAAGGTTCATCTCATTGTCATCGATCACCAGTATCCTGGCTCCCGGCGCCATAATGTAAGACTCGTCGGTCTCTTCCGTCTCACGCATCTCCCTGATGCTTCGTGAAATATCGCCTATCGGCGTACTATCCACCACCTTCAGCGGAATAGTGACCGTAAACACCGATCCTTCGCCGTAAACACTGTCAACCTTGATATCGCCTCCCATGAGTGAAACATAGGTATGCGCGATATTAAGACCAAGTCCCGTGCCTTCTATGTTCCTGTTCTTGGTCTGCTCAAGCCGGTCGAAGGGCTGGAAGAGTTTTGCTATGTCCTCCTCACGAATGCCGACACCCGTATCTTTTACGGTGAGTATGAGCTTTGTCATATCATCGTGAAGATCTTCTTTGCACAATGTCACTTCCACGAAACCGTCGTTTGTGTATTTTACGGCGTTATTGATGATGTTCAGCATAATCTGCCTGATCCTGGTCTCATCACCGTGATATCTCGTGGGAATGTCCGATGCCACATCAAACGTGAAATTCAGGCTCTTGTCCGCAGCTCTCTTTTTTACGATATTTACCAGATCGTTTATGACAGATCTGATGTCGAAATCTATCTCTACAAGCTCCGCCTTGCCGGACTCGATCTTGCTGAGATCCAAAATACCGTTTATGATCGATAACAGCATGTTGCCCGCGGACCTAATGTCCTGGGCATATTTCATAATGCGCGGGTTGTCTTTTGCCTCCCTCAGTATCATCTCATCCATGCCCAATATTGCATTCATGGGCGTGCGGATCTCATGCGACATATTGGCCAAAAAATTGGTCTTCGTCTCACTGGCTCTCACAGCCATGGCAGCTTTCTCCTGCGCCTCGCGGACAGCATAAAGCTGATGCAGAATACCCAACATTATGGTCCAAAAGAGACCTATGATGATGAAGGATCCGTCCTGCCTATCCTCTATGAGCATCAACAATATCAGCTCTAAAACGCAGGATACAGCCATTCCGCCGACGCCTATGAAGCTTAAAAGATATTTTTTATACAAGCCTTCCCTGAAATCCCTGATCATTGCATACAGCACAACGCCTATTGCGGCGCACTCTATGATACCTATGACAGGCATCATGGACAGAAAATCCAGCGCACCGAAAACGTGGATCAAAACGCAGGCAAGGGAAGCAGTCTCCAAAAACAGGCAAAGTTTGATATACAAGCTTCTGTACCTGTTCTCCTGCAGGACATCCAGATAATATATAAAAGGATACGGAATGAGAAAGATCATGAAAAATGACATTATCCCGTCTATGTAGTAGCGGCGGAATACAAACTGAAACAGCTGAGAGTCAAATATCAGCCACAGCGATGCGAACAGAACGCCTATACCCAATGATGTAATAGGCGTTTTCATCTTCTTGGAAATGCGTAAAACAGTACCTATGGTGATGGCCATGAGAGATATTATCAAAAGAGCAACGGTGAGGATCAGGTTTGTCAAAGACATTGAAACCATCTTTTCCACAACACCCAACTCAGTGCCCACATAGACCGGTCTCATAGTGAGACTGCCGAACTTTCCCGCCGCCCTTTCTATGCGCAGGGTTTTGGCTGCATCACCGGGATTCAGTTTTATAAAAAAATATATACTCTTGACCGCACTGCCTAAAAAAGCATTGCCACAGGGATCAAATTCTCCTCTGAGCTCGCCGTCCACATAAATCTTCGTATCGCTGTATCCGGAAAGACAAAGATATTCTTCCTCGTTTATATCTTCCGGAAGCACCGCTTCGCAGGAGAACAGTTCACCGCCTTTAAGGCTTGCACGGTAGGGCAGATCTATATGCATCTTCACTCCGTCTGAAACGGTCGTGAAATCTTCTATCTCGACACAGCTGTAGCTCACCCGGTCAGCGCGGGGGCTCTTTATAGCAAGACATAAAAAAACAAGCAGGGAAAAGAGTAAAAACCCTGCAAAAAATATCTTTGTGAACAGAAAAAGCTTCTCATGCGCTGTTCTCATATCATATTCACCCCAAAACATCTATGATCCTGGCTACAAGCTCGGATTTTTTGGAAGGTTTGACAACATAACCCTGTGGTTTAAGCTCCACCAAAAGGTTAATGACCTTATCACGATCCGCAAGGCCTGTCAAAAAGATCACCGGTATGTCATTAAGCTTTGGATCTGACCTCATGGTCTTCAACATCTCCGGGCCGTCCATCTCCGGCATCATGTAATCCAAAAGCACAAGATCCGCCTCCTGTTTTTCAAGGAATCTCAGCGCCTGCTTGCCTCCGTTCACCAGTGTGACATCATAGAATTCCCTGAGATGGTCTCTTATCATTGCAAGCTGCTGGGGATCGTCGTCCACCACCAGAATGCGCTTGCGGCGTATGGTTTTTTCATTTACATACTCCGTGATCAGTGGCGTATCTTCAAAACCGTGGTTGGCAAAATACTCTTCCAACTCCTCCAGTTTCATGTACAAAGCCACAAGCGAAACCGGTCTCGCCAGAAGAAAGAGCTTTTCTATCTCGGTCTCATTGATGAAGACCTTTCTGTCAGCATCGTTGGCCACCACAAACACCTTAAAGAACGAACCTCCGGTGCTGTCGCATAAAACGTTGAAGATCTTAACCGATTCCGGCGTCTCGTTGCCGAGACATATAATGATGATATGCGGCATCTCGGTGAGCACGGTGTCTATCAGCGCCTTCTTTGACGCTGCGCACTTCATGGGCTCATAGCCTCTGTCCTGTTTGAGGTGGTCGCAGATATCATTTGCGATCCGCCTGTTTTTACCTGTCACCAAAATGCGTAAATTCATAAACAACTCCTACTCGGTTTGCGCGAACTAAACTTCTCTTTTATTATAATCGTGTTAAGCCTGCTTTTTCAACATGTTTTTCAAAAAGGTTTTCTCTTGACATATTACGCGCCCAACACCCTTGCTATCTCACGTGCTCGCTCTTCTTTGATCCCGCACTTTTCGGCGTACGACATCCAATCAGAAACAACTGCATGAGTTTTTTCTGTCACTCTTTTACAGTAATTGGATTTCAATCCCATCTTTTTGCCACATTCTACAAGGTCGCTGTCCGTAACATCATTTCTTTTTCCGTTTATGGTCATCTGATGACCGGATATCCATCTGTTGCCGGGATTGTAGGCAAATGTGATGTCATAAGCCGGAGACAGCGACCAATTTCCGTTTCTGTCCATCAGGAAAGAAAAATTCTTTACATGGTCATCACAATTCATCGATATAGCCGCAAATACCATTCGAGCATAAATCTCTTTGACCTCCGGCATTGAAACACCCAGTCTTTTTGCGTATTCTACATACATTTCATAACTGCAGCTCCCCGGGTTGTTGAAATCCGAATGTATAAGCGCTGCCAGTGACTGCATATATATCTTACGACCATTCACTCGATCAAATCTTTCCGTAAGGAAATGTTTGACCCCATCTTTCTCATAGATCCTGCATTCTTGCATTTTAATACCAAGATCTTTTGCCATAAGGTAATATGCATATTCGATCTGAGTATACTGTTTGCCGTCAGCAAGACCGTGATCACCGTTTGCGGATATCTCGCCGAATTTAAGCAACCAGTATCTGAAACCGTCACCCGCATTGATCTGTCCTGACCTCACCTCACCGGTAGACTCATTCCATGCAATCAAAGCCTTGGCACGGGCACCGCCTGCTGATGAACCGATCTCCACCAATTGCGCAAGATGAGCATCGTGCTCGTTTATCACAGCAGATTCCCTTTCGGAAAGAATCTCTGCTGCGAACTCGCTCATTTGGGATATGTCGATCTCTTCCCCGGAAAAATCAGGTCCCGTAGCCGGGTAGTATTCAAGCGCCCCCATTCCTCTGATCCCCGTGTAGCACAACCTGTCAAGTGCGGTAAAGCTCTCTGGCGACCTTCCTGTCGACGCCAGCCACTTATTGATGACAGTATTGCCGAATCGGTCCGGCAGAGAATCTGCGATCATTCCGGGAACGCCGTGAAAACTTTCATCCGACAGTTCCGGAAAAGAGTACAATCTCGAAGACAGCGGCATCATAAAAGGGGACACTTCTATCCCGCTCTTAACAAAATCTTTATCATATTCAAAAAGCACCGGAGAAAACATATTATCCTGATGCAGAATCCCGATTCGGCTTCCCCAAAGGTATACCTCTACAGACGTGATCATCTTTCGTCACCCCATTTCCATCCCGTAGCATTATCCACCGTATTTTTATGCCTCACACGTTTTCTACCTTTTCTCTCCGGCAGATGATATGACGGTCTGTCGTCAGGATCCGGTATCAGAAGATTCAGATTATCCTGCAGATCAAGAGCATAGACAAGCTCTATAAACGCTTTCATGCTTATATCATTACCTTTCTCGAATCGCCCCAATGTGCTCTTGGAGATAAACGCCTTATCAGCCAGCTCGCTCTGCGTCATCTGATCCGAGATCCTGTATTCTCTGAATCGCCTTACAATCTCTTCGTATATGGCTTGCGGTCTTATATTTCGATCTATGTGCATTTTTACACCTTTATCCCTTTCGCGCTATTCTGTTACTTTTTATATTTAACGCGTCATATTTGAGTATTTATGTTCTATTTTCAACTATAACGAATCAGATTTGATGTTTTATATTGTATCATCTCCGGTGTGCTTTTTCAATATTTTTTTTATAACTACCTTACCTCCATCACCGCAGCACATGTGTGCTTTTCGAGATATCTGTCCCTTGCCTTTTCGTCCGCGACACATACGCACTTATATATTCCGCCAAGCTTTTCGCGCTCTGCTTTCAATCTCTCAGGATCTTTGCCTATCAACAGCAACACCGGCAACACCGGATCAGCCTCAGTCGGTGTGAGAAGCTTTGCGGCAGGCAGATGTTTCCTTAACGTATCTTCCAGTTTTTCATATTTTACGGGCTTGCTGATGTAATCCGAAAAGCCCATGGAAAGATAGTTTTCTTTTGCTCCCACTATAGCATCGGCTGTCAGGGCTATGACAGGCGTAGTCTCTGTGAGCTTTCTTTTTTTCAATTCATTCAGGGTCGTCTCGCCGTTCATCTCAGGCATCATCTGATCCAACAGGATGCAATCGTAGTGATGCTGTTCAGCCAGCGCAATACAGCCTCTTCCGGAGTCTGCCGTATCAACCTTTATCCTTGTGTCGCGCAGCAACCCCTCCATCACCTCAAGGTTCATATCATTGTCATCCACCACAAGAACCCGGGCATCCGGCGCATAGAGCGTGGTCTTTCCCGTCTCGGTGTTTCTGAAGTGATCATCCACTGCATGGCTGAAATTACCGATAGGTTTGTCGTTCACGATTTTTTGCGGTATGGTAACGGTAAAGATACTGCCCTCGCCGTATTTGCTGGTAACCCCGATATGACCGTCCATGAGATCCACAAGCCTGTTTGTTATATGCAGACCGAGTCCCGTGCCGTCCACGTCGGAATTTTTTTCCTTGTCAAGCCGCTCAAAATCCATAAAGAGTCGTGACATATCCTCTTCTTTGATTCCTATCCCGGTATCTTTTACGGTGATAACAAGCTCTGCCCTGTCGGCAGCAATGTTCCTCTGCGCCACGTCGATGCTGACGCTTCCCGAGTGGGTATATTTTATGGCATTATTGATGATATTGAGCATGACCTGGCGTATCCTGATCTCGTCACCGTACAATCCGCAGGAAATGTCCTCCGATATGTTAACATTGTACTCAAGGCCTTTCTGTTTGGCTTTGTTCTCGGTCATGTTAATCACGTCGTTGATCACCGAGGCTGTGTCATAGTCTATGTTTATGATCTCGAATTTCCCGGCTCTGATCTTGCTCAGATCCAAAATATCATTTATCAGGGACAACAGGGTGTTTCCGGCGCTCTTTATATCCAGTGCGTATTTTTTGACGGATGCCTCGTGGGTGTCGCGAAGTATCATCTCATCCATGCCCAGAATTCCGTTCAACGGAGTTCTGATCTCATGGGACATGTTGGCCAGGAAATCGTCCTTTGCCTTGTTGGCATGCATGGCTTCGACCGCTTCGGTCTTGTAGCTTACAATCTGTTTTATGGTGTGAATGATGGCAAATATCAGAAAACAGAACAATCCCACCGCCATTATGAGTCCCGAAAAAACTCCGTTGTGCACAAAAGTGTAGATCATGATCTGCGTCACGGCGGCGATTCCTATGAGCATAAAACCTATTGCTATGAAAATATAGGAGTGAATTTTTTTGCGGCGTATATCCATTACCATTGTGATGCTGATGATCAGAACACATATTATGGCGCATCCGGCATAGGCCGGAAAACTCTTGGCAAGCGGAATCTCACCAAAGACAAAGGCCACCATGCAGATGATGAAATCGATTATCTCCATAACGGATGCGGCTGTAAGAAGCTTTGTGTAACGTTTCTGCTGAATGGAATCCATGAACACAAGAAACGGTATGGGCATCACCATTACCATGAGAAACGGAAGATCCGACATCACCGAGATATTCCTGGTGTAAAGCTGTCTGAATATGGAATTTGACAGCACCCAAACAGAGCCGAAAATGACGCCCAACGAAAGATCCTGCAGTTCCAGATACTGCCTGTGAATGATACGATAGCTCGCCGACGCGATATAGCTTATGAGGCCGAGCATAAGTATCAATATGCCCATGAATACTTCCGAGCCGTATATTGACAAGAGGTAAGTCAGTATGCCGATGCGGGTGCCGATGTAAACTTCGTAGATAATACCTGCATTATAACCGTAGAATACTCGAAGCGTCTTGCCCGCGTCCGAGGGATATACCGATGCGTAGACATAGCACTCGGCAGACCGGTCACCGAAGAAACGATAGTCCTCCGTCTCAATCTTTGCCCGAAGCTCGTCACCGACATAGACCTCCATGTCAACACCGCGGAAACACAAAACCGTAATATTCCTGTCTAACGTTTCAGGCAGCTTTGTCTCCAAAGTCACGTCAGATGCAGCGCGTCCCGGTACTTCAAAGGGCGTGCGGGAGCCATCCGGATTTATCACATACCACGATGAATTATCCAGTATTTCACATATATTTCCGTTCATCGGAGTATTTGCCGGCATCACAAGCTCGGCAGTAAAAAAATATCCTGCCACAATGAACGTTATGATCACAAGCGCTGTCCTGACGTATCTCATGATTTCACCTTTTATGCAAAAACAGTTTCGATGTTAATAGTGTAATTATACACCTTTTTAAGCAGCAGTAAAAGGACATAAAAAAAATGCGTCCAATCCGAACGCATCTTTGGCCCTCCTGTTTGCAGACACCTTGATTTTTTCTCTGTAATACGATATAAAAATGTTTATGTCATAGTTTCAAGACAAACAACGTTTATTCGGAGGAGTTGTCATGGGAAAAAGATCCATACGAGAAAATAAGAATATATACCAGCTCGGTCGCGAGGCGTTAGAGCTCACCAGAGAGCAGGCAGGTGATCTGCTGGAATTCATTTCACCGGATAAGATCGAAAAAATAGAGAGTGAGAAAATGTTACCACATCCCGAGGATGTTCTTGCCATGTCAAAAGCCTACAAGATGCCTCAGATGTGCAATTACTACTGTTCACATGAATGCCCCATCGGCCAGATCTATGTGCCTGAGCTTCAGATGAAGGATCTCTCCGGCATTATACTGGAGATGATAGCAACGCTCAACAATATAAACAAAGAAAAAGACAGACTTATCGAGATCGCCGCAGACGGCCAGATAACGGAAGACGAATACGAAGACTTCAAAAAGATACGAGGCCAGTTGTCCAAAATATCCATGTCTGTCGACACGCTCTCCCTCTGGGTTGACAAATCCATTGCGGACGGAAAAATATCCGAGATCATCAACGAATAACAACGCAGCAATATACTATTAATATGCTACCAATACAAAAAAGAGCCGGAACCGATCAATGATCAAGCCCGACCCTTTTATGTTTTTTCTCATTTTTCAATGTTCCGCTCACAGGACCATGTTATATATCTTGACCGCATTTAATATTTTTCATATATAAGTCATATCCCCGATTCTCTTTGTTTGACCACAATTCTTGTTTTTCAAATACAAGTCATTAGTTCAGACCTATTACATTGACTGCAATTTGCGATTATCCAATATAAGTCATAACTTTGATGTGTTTTACTTGACTGCAATCTGCTTTTTTTCTATATGAGTCACATCCGATGACTATTTTGCTTGACTGCAATCTACGTTTTTCTAATATTAGTCATAACCTTTGAGCATTTTACTTGACCACAGTCTACGTTTTTTTAATATGAGTCATAACCTAGACCGTTTTCCTTGACTGCATCCCGCGAATTTGAAAAACAAGTCAATTTTTACCAATAAACGCCTCCAGCAAAACTCCGATTTCACTTAATCGTTTATCCCGGAATATAATATGTATTCTGACATAATTCTTGGCAAAAGTACCGGGATTACGTATAGTCAAAACAAGCTGAACAATGGATTTTGCCATTATCCTATCTTCCAGCCGACTGCCTGTTTTCTGCCGGAAATGAAATTCTTATAGATACCGTCTTCCGCCATCAGTTTCTCATGGTTACCCTGCTGCACGATCTTTCCTTTATCGATCACAACGATCTGATCAGCGTGGCGGACCGTCTTGAGCCTGTGGGCGATCATGATGATGGTCTTTTCCTTTGTCAGGTTTTCGATGGCTTCCGTCAGCTCCTTTTCATTTTCGGGATCTATGTTGGCGGTAGCTTCATCCAGCACTATGATGGGAGCATCTTTCATAATGGCTCTGGCAATGGCGATACGCTGTTTTTCTCCCCCGGAAAGTGTCGCTCCTCCCTCTCCGATCACTGTATCATATCCCTTAGGAAGTGCACTGATAAAATCATGACAGGAAGCCTTTTTGGCTGCCTCAACCACTTCTTCCATTGAAGCTTCCGGTTTGCCGAAACGGATATTATTGGCAATGGTATCCTCGAAAAGATAGACTCTCTGGAAAACAAAGCTGAAATTCTCCATGAGGCTGTCAAAGCTGTAGTCTTTGACATTTCGTCCCCCGAGAGTGACCTCTCCTTCCTGAACATCCCAGAAGCGGGCGATCAGGGAAGTGATGGTCGTCTTTCCTCCGCCGGAAGGTCCCACTATGGCAGTAGTGGTCTTTTCCTTGATGTCCAGAGTCACATCATCGATTATCTTTCTGTTTTCATATGCAAAGCCCACATGCTCCAGATGGATGTCCCTGTTTGCAGGCTTAATGTCTTCTCCGTCGATGTCCATCTGCTCAATGTCAAGGATCTCATTGGCCAGATCCACACCCTTACCGATGATTTTTAAGAGTGCCGTGTATACACCTGC
>JAEEGL012003592.1_pt1 | contig 10841 bp, 9 predicted proteins | sample 9134231 | NCBI WGS metagenome assembly JAEEGL01 (sample SAMN16246548, study PRJNA631951) | gut metagenome | biome: gut microbiome; feature: rumen; material: fiber-attached | host: Bos | place: Iran: Karaj | collected 2018-10
CACCTTCGCGGCCATGCTCGAGCAGTCCCACCGCCGCAACCGCGCCCTCATCGCACGCATCAACGGCGCCCTCCCCGCAGCCCATCTCGACTACGACCGCGACGTCCTCCCCATCACCCCCGACGGCAACGCCACCGAGCGCCACATCGTCCGCGCCTACTACGACCTGGCCCTCCGCGAGGCGGAATCCAACGCCGCCGCCGCCGACTTCTGGGCGAAATGCTTCCATGCCGACGCCGCCGAACTCGCCGCGAAGGACGCCAACCAGATGAACGAGTGGCTTCGCGGCAAACTCATGAAGAAGGGCGGGCTCGGCTATGTGCAGCCCACCTCGGACACCTTCCCGCCCATCGACGAGGTCATCGCCATGATCCGCGAATGCCGCGCCCTCCCGACCGCCGCCTGGCTCGACGGCTCCCTCCCTGGGGAGGCCAATCCAGGCGAGCAGCTCGACTGCCTCCTTGAGAAAGGCCTTGAGATGGTCAACATCATCCCAGACCGCAACTGGAACTTCAAGGATCCTGAAAAGCGCGCCGCCAAGGTCAAGGCCCTCGGCGAGTACATCGCCGCCGCCGCCGAGCGCGACCTGCCCGTCATCGCGGGCACCGAATGCAACAAGCCCGGGCAGCGCCTCGTCGACGACTTCGGCTCCGACGCCCTGAAGCCGCTCCTCCCCGTCTTCCAGCAGGGCGCCCAGATCCTCGTCGGACACACCCGCATGCTCCGCTACGCCGACTGCTCCTACAGCGACCCCCGAACCGCCATCGAGTTCCCCACCCGCGCCGAGCGCAACGCCGCCTTCGCCGCCGTCGGCGCCCTCCCGCCGCCGCCCCCCGCCATCCAGGCGCACCTCGCCGACTCCCCCACCGAGGACAACTACGCCTACCTCCGCGACGCCGCCAAGGCAGGCCGCTGGTAGTGCCCCTTTTCTCCCGTCATCGTTCCCAACCCCACCCAACCCACAACCAAACACAATCAATCATGGCTACCAAAAAAGCAACCAAGGCACAGTGCACCATGCGCAACTACAGCAAAATCTCCAAGGACTGGTGGGACTACACCACCCTCGACCGCAAAATCCTCGACGCGGCTGCCAAACTGACCATCGACGACCTCCCCAAACTCCAGCGCAAGGGCTTCAAGATCAACATCTATGAGACCCTCCAGGAGTTCTACGCCGCCGAGGCCCTCGAATACGTCAAGGCCTTCCAGCAGGCCACCGCCAAGCATCCCTGCGGCGTCTGCGGCCCGATCGGCCCCACCGAGCAGCTCCCCATCGTCGCCCAGATCGTCAACGAGCTCGGCATCTCCCTCAAATACGCCCACTTCTGGGGCATGGACGAATGGGTCGTCGACGGCAAGGCCGTCGACAAGAAGTTCCCGCTCGGCTTCCAGAAGGCCGACCTCGAACTCTGCTTCAACCGCATCGACAAGAAGCTCGCGATGCCCAAGGAGAACATGCACTTCCCGAGCGAGAAACCCGATGCCTACATGAAGTCCTTCGACGAGTTCCACTGTCTGCTGATGCAGGGTGGCCAGGGCGAGACCAAGCACTGGGCCTTCAACGACCCCGTCCGCCGCGAAGGCGAGTACAAGGATGCGCCGCCGTCCCCCGAGGAGTACCTCAAGAAGCACACCCGCATCGTCGAGCTCCATCCGATCACCCTGATCCAGAACGCCCGCACCTCTGGCGGCGGCACCGTCCAGAACGTCCCCACCCAGGCCGTCACCGTCGGCCCCGTCGAGACCTGGAAGGCCGACAACGTCTCCATCTGGCATCCTGGCCACCATGACAACCCCTTCGGCCAGCGCCTCTCCACCTACATGCTCGCCAACAAGATCGCGGACAGCGCCGTCCCGATGAGCCTGCTCTCGCTCCATCCTGGCACTGTCACCTTCAACTTCTACCGCTACGGCTTCGGCGTCTGCGAAGTCGAGATGCACTAAAGCGAGATTCCCCGCGCGCCGCGGGCATTCGCCGCGGCGCGCCCCCTTTCCACCCCAAACAGAAGAAAGCACTGTCATGGCCACCGCCAAGAAAAAGACCGCCCCCAAGAAGAAGGCCATCGCCGTCGGATGCCATCCCGACGACATCGAGTTCATGATGGCAGGCACCCTCCTCATGCTCCAGAAGGCTGGCTACGAGGTCCACTACATGACCGTCGCCAACGGCTCCCTCGGCACCGACAAGCTCTCCCGCGAGCAGATTGTCGCCAAGCGCCGTTCCGAGTGCGTCAACGCCACCAAGCTCGCAGGCATGATCTATCACGAGTCCGTCTGCGACGACATCGAGGTCATGTATAACTACGACCTCGTCTGCAAGGTCGCCGAGGTCATCCGCGCGGTCGACCCCGACATCGTCCTCACCCACGGCCCCTACGACTACATGGAGGACCACGTCTGCACTGGCCGCCTCGCCGTCACCGCCGCCTTCTGCCGCGGCATGACCAACCTGCGCTGCCGTCCCGACTATCCCGCCACCCTCAAGGAAGTCGCGGTCTACCACTCGATGCCGCACAGCCTGACCGACCCGCTGCGCCGACCCGTCATCCCCGAACTCTACGTCAACGTCTCCTCCACGATGAAGATGAAGGAGGACATGCTCCGCTGCCACGTCTCCCAGAAGGAATGGCTCGACATCTCCCAGGGCAATGACGCCTATATCGAAGAACTCACCTTCCGCGCCAAATACTTCGGCAAGATGTCCAAGAAGTTCAAGGAAGCCGAGGGCTGGATCCGCCACAACCATGTCGGTTTCGGCGCCGAAAACTTCAACCCGCTCCTCAAGGATCTCGGCAAGGACGCCTTCATGACCCCGCGCGAGTCCAATCCGTTCCTGAGCTAATCCCAATCATCCAGAAACGCATGACGGCGGGCGGAAGATGAGGTCTTCCGCCCGCCGTCTTTCTTTCCCCCTCTCACGCGACGCCAGAGGCTATTTCCCCTCGGCGGGCGCCTCGCCCTCGGCGTTCTCCTGGGGCTTGTTCACGCCAGCCTCGAAACTGTATTCAATCCCAGGTATCACGCTCGCGTTCACCGCGATGTGGCGGATTACGGACTTTTTGGGAGTTTTTCCACGAAGCAGCCGTTGCAAGCGGTGTTTGTGGGTTATATTATAACCAGTCGCCCTTAAGAAAGGCCGCACGAATGCGACCGCAGCCCATTTACCAGGAGTAGCCCATCGCCAAAGAAATTGCGCATTCTCTCTTTTGACATAGCCAGCAGGTAACTGCTGGAATAGTGCTTTGTGGATGACTGAAATTAGGAACTTTAGCACTTCCGAGAAAGCACACGTCAAGCACGCTCATGTTATGAGCGTCTCTTTTCGTGCTTTCTCGTAGGTCGTTCCTAAACCTCAGTCATCCACGAACAGACGACGCTCTTTTTTTGTCCGTAAAAAGAATAAAGACAACCGTTTGAAAACCGTTTGTAGTCTGCTTCATTTGGCGTTCGGAGTGGGCGCGGTTTTCAATAAACGCCGTGAGAACGGCAAAAACAAGGGAAAGTACCATGAAGTACCAGAAACCCAAAATCGTGGCGCAGAGTGCGCCGAAGAAGTCCTATGTCGCCAATTGCCCGCCGGAACAATTTAAAACGTGGCAGAGTTGCTATGACCATCGTAGTTGCATGTGCGGCGACGGAACCAAATAGGATTTCTTCCTAACTCAACAATTGCCAAGATGCCAACACCGACATCTTGGCTTCTACCCCCAAAACAAAGGGATACAAGAGATGAAACTCATAATTCTAAATGCACTTAAAGACATAAAGATTAAACTCCTTGATGACAAGGGTGTAAAGGATGTAATTCTTGATGGCAAGAGTGTAAAGGATGAAATCTTTGATGACAAGGACGTGAAAGAAGATAAGAACAACATACAGATTGTAGAATGTGGAAATGTGAAAAGCGAGGAGAGAGAAGCTATGGTCATTTGCTCAGTAGAGGATAATCCTAAACGGCAAACAAACCTAGACACACAAACTCTGGCAGAAATAAAAAAGAAATGTCAAGAATTGGGTCTAAAACTGGAGACGATAATTATCCAATAACATTATTTACAGAGATATAATGAAAGTACGCCATTCAAAAAATACTTTTATTAGACAAATTGGCAATGAGACACTGCTTTGGCATCGTCACACTTTTGCAGCCACGGTTCTGAAGGATGCGACATTGTTTTTGTCTGCCATTTCGCAAGAATGGCAAGAAGTCGGGCAGATAGTTCAGAGCATAGCCGATTCATATCAGATGTCGTCCAAAGAGGTTCTTTCTGACCTTATGGAGATAATAGTTCCGCTCATAGCAGATGGACTGTTGGAAACCGATGATGCAAATAGCCAAAGTCATAGATCGCACACAGAATATTCACACACTGCGGAGTCAGCGGCTGAAAAGGCACAAAACGACAGGAATATCCTATCGGATTTCTATATTAGGCATCATGTTCCCTGCGATTTGCACATTGACTTGACCAGTGCCTGCACGGAGCGTTGCGTCCATTGCTATATCCCTGAGCATAAGACCTTCCTTCCCTTTGAGGAGATTGACAAGGCGTTGAACGAGTTTCACTCCATGGGAGGCATGACGGTCTATCTCAGCGGCGGCGAATGCATGCTTCATCCTGACTTTGAACGGGTTCTGCGGCGCTGTGTAGAGTTAGATCTGAATTGCATCATTTTGACCAATCTCACCATGTGCGACGAGAAAATGGTTCGTTTTCTGGCTGAAGCCAACCCGCACTTCGTGAAGGTATCCTTGTATAGTATGATCCCCAGCCACCATGATGCCATTACACAAGTCAGCGGTAGTTGGCAGCGGACCATGGATGCTTTTCTCGCCTGCGAGCACGCTGGAATCCGATTGGAACTTGCCGCGCCCGTATTGAAGCAGAACCAGAATGATTTTGCTGATTTGGCAACATTCGCGAAAGAGCACAATGTCTATCTTGTGGTGAATAGCGACATCATCGCGAAATGCAACCATGATGCCAGCAACCTCGAACACGCGCTGTCGCCAGAAGAATTTGAGTGTTTTCTAGAGAAGCATGCAGAACTATTGAACCGCTCGTATGATGGTGACTTCCATGTTGACGCGGACGCTCCGCTATGCGATATCGGGAGCATGCGCATTTGCCTGAATAGCCAGGGCGACTACTATCCATGCGACGGTTGCCATGGACTTGTGCTTGGAAATGTCGGGGAACAGACCTTGCAGGAAGTCTGGGATGGTGCGCCGTTGAATCGACTTCGCGCATTGAAGCAGGCTGACATTCCACGCTGTCTCAATTGCCAGAACAGAAGGTACTGCAAGATATGCATGGCAGAGAACTTCAGTGCGACAGGCGATGTGCTGAAGGTGCCTCACACGATGTGTGAATACGCAGAAGTAAAACGCAGATATTATGGTAAGAAACAACAATGCTGCTGAAATACTCAAAAAACACATTCGTCCGCCAATTTGGACGTTTCACATATATCCTTGACAGGATTCAGTCCGCTGATCAGATGTTTGCCGACGCGGAGGTGTTCTTCAAGGCGATAAGGCGTCAGCCTAGAGGAAAAGATGAGATTCTAAAGGAGATCTGCTCGGCGTTCATGGACGTGGACGTGGCTGAAATCGCCGCGGATTTTGATGATTTGATTGCCCCGCTGATTCAGAAAAGGATGCTTCTGTGCGGAGAGACGTCGGAAGAACTTGAACAGAAAGAGCAGTCTTTCAGTTATGACATTGAAGACCCCAAAACTTCCGAGGACAGGAAAACGCTCACCAAGCAGGAGATTGACTATTTGCCCCAGACGGTTTTGGGAGAGTATTTTGAGCAGCATCCAATGCTGTATCAACTGCAAATGGACATCACGCAATCCTGTACGGAACGCTGCCTGCACTGCTACATTCCAGAATACAATCCTGTGTTTCTGCCGATAGCCAAAATCAAGGAGGTTTTGGATGACTTTGCGGCAATGGGCGGCCTGGTCATAACGTTGTCGGGCGGCGAGTGCATGCTTCACCCTGACTTTGACGAAATTGTGAGGTATGCTCGCGAAAAAGACTTGATTGTCACCATACTATCCAACCTCACCTTGTGCGATGGCGCGAAAATCCAGTTGCTGAAGGAGAATGAAGTGTCTGTTCAAGTATCCTTGTATAGTATGAATGCGGAGGTTCACGATGGAATAACGCGACGGCCAGGCTCTTGGACGAAGACAAAGACAGCCATTGAGTCTTTGCGGGCGGCGCAGATTCCATGCACCATCGCCTGCCCGACGATGAAGCAGAATTATCACGACTACCTCGATGTCCTGAACTTCGCGAGAAGCCTGAAGATGCACGCCATCACGGACTGCATCATCCTCGGCAAGATGAATGGCGACACCAGCAATCTCGCCTGCCGTCTGGATTTGGACGAAACGCGCACCATACTCGAGGACATAGTGTTCCGCGCGGTTCCGATGAAGTCGGAGTTCTTCAGCCCAGGCAAGAAGGCGGAGATGCAGAACGACGAGGAGTGGATGAACGACAAGGTCTGTGGCGCAGGTTTCAGCAGTCTATGCCTCTCAGCCGATGGAAACTACTATCCCTGCGCCGCATGGGGCGGATATGTCATCGGAAACTGCAATGAAAACAGTCTCAAGGAGATATGGGAGACATCACCCGCGCTTTTAAAACTGCGCAATGTCCGAGGGCGGGATTTGCCCAAATGCGCCCACTGCAAAGACAGGGACTACTGTTCCGTGTGCATGTGCCGCAACTTCAATGAGACGGGCGACATGTTCGAGCCAGCGGAGCATTTCTGCAAGGTCGCGCAAATCAACCACGAATTAGTTGACGAACGCCAGCGAAGGAAATGTGGAAATGAAAGTGTTTGACGCTCATCTCCACGTGGGCTTCTTTCCCCGCAAGGACGGAAAAGGAGGCGAAGCCTACTACTATTCGCCCGCAAGACTGATGCAGTATGTCAATTGGGCTGGGATTGACGAGTTCATCGTCAGTTCCACGAATGCGACATGGGATGTCCGCGCAGAGACTATGCATCCCGAAGCCTTGGAACTGAAACGCATTGCGGGAGAACGCTGCCATCCCTTCTTCTGGCTCACCAAAGGCTATCTTCACTGGGACTCCTCTTTGCGACGGATACCTGCCTTCTACGAGGGAATCAAACTGCATGGCGGCGAATCGCATTGGACGGAGCATCCAAAAGAGTTGTGGACAGTGCTTTCCTTTGCGGCTGAGCGAAATCTGTCAGTACAGATTCACACCGGAAAAGACGCGGCAAACAGTTGCCTGGCCTATCTTCCATTTTGCCGCCAATTCCCGCAACTGCGTTTTGATTTGGCGCACGGCTGGCCCTGCGATGGGGCAAATGCCGTATTGAAGTCATGTCCCAATGTCTGGATTGACATTTCGTTCACCGAAGAGGACACCGCAGCGTTTCTATGTCATAACTACCCCGACAGGATTATGTTCGGGACGGATTTCCCCGCCCCGCTGAGATTCTACAACGTATCTGGAACCAAATATCTGCGGCGCATCATTCGGACGATGCGAAAACTTGGCGGCGAAGCGTTGATGCATGAAAACGCCAGCGCATTTCTGCGCGGGGAGGCAGACTAATGCCATGCAAGCATATCGCATACTTGCCTTTGACGCCGCTTGGGGATGCCGTTGTGGAGATGGGGGCGCTGGTTGAGTTGCGCAGGCTATATGCCCCATGCCGCATTACCGTCTTTGCGGTCAGGAACATTGCTGAACTTTACCGCAATTACAAATACTGCGATGAGGCAGTGGAACTGGCAGAGGATTCAAACGGCAATGTTTTCTTCCAAGAAATTCCCAAAGAACATTTTGACCTAATCTTCAACCACGGATATTGCGAATCATGGACGAAACTTCTGGAGCAGATGGACTACGGGGACGCCTTTGGAATGGAGGAGGCAAAACGGCCTCCCGAAGTCTGCCAAAGATTATTCAAAAGATGGGTCTCCTCTTCATATTGGAACGATGTCACCTTGAAGAAATACAGGCACGTCTCGGAGCAGATGGCTGAACTGGTTCGTCTTGTCCGACCAGAGTGCAAAACCATTCTTCCTGTGCTGAATGCCGAGAACTATGCAAACGCCAAGCCTTTCGATTTCCCATACGAGAATTATGCGATTCTGCTTCCAGGCGCATCCACGCTTGCAAAATGCTGGCCGATTCGCAAATATCTCCAGTTGGCGGGATTGCTGGAAAAGTCTGGCCACACTCCTGTGTTCATACTGGGACCTCAGGATGCTCAATTTGGACAAGCCATCCGCAACGCTGGCTTCCCGTGTGTGGAAAAGTTGTCCTTTGCGGAGTTGGCATACTGTCTTATGAACGCCGCAATCATCATCGGCAACGACTCTGGACCGATGCACTTTGCCGCATGTATAAAGGATTCCAGGACTGTCCATTTGTTCAGTTCATCAGGTGCGGATACATGGTTCCAATATGAGGAAGACCTCCACAAACTGGTGATGTATGACTGCGGCAGACGCAGCGGAAAAGACTGTGGTGACTGCCACTGCGTCTGCATCGGTAACATCCCATTGCGGAAAGTATATGCGGCGTGTCAAAGCCTGCTGGATTTGCCAGACATCCCTTTTCGGCAAATCGCCTACTTTGCACAGGACCTCATTGGGGATGCGCTAGTCCACATAAATGACCTTGAGGAGTTGAGCGATTTCTATATGCCTTGCGAAATCACCGTATTCTGCACCAAGAACAACCGTTCATTATTTGACGCCTACGCCTTCTGCGACAGGATATTCTGCTATGAGCCAGAAAAGTGGAATCGCGAAAAACTGCTCTCGTTTCATTTTGAGGTGGCGTTCAACACAAGATATGACAATGACAGCGTCCAGATGCTACGGGCTATGGACGTGCAAGCCGCATACGGATATGAGAATATCGAGATTCCCGATGCCCTGTGCAGGAAGGTTTATGTGGATTGGCTGCCTTTGTCAATATGGGATGCCCCCAGATTGCGCTATAATACCAGCGTGACCGAACTGGGCGCAAGCCTGATACGCCTCGTGAATCCACATTATCATTGCGACCACATTTCGCTCAAGGTCAACACATTCACGCACGACTACTCCTGCGTAGTTCATGTCGCACCCAACCTTGTCCTCCTCATCCCGTGTGCCAGCAGTGCCTACAAGCATTGGGGAAACAACAACTATCTGCGTATAGCTGACATCCTCTCTTCAGAAGGTTATCGCTGCCTGTTTATTTTAGGACCCAAGGAATGCGATTACCGTGAGGCCATCGAGATGTCAGGCCATCAGGTGGCATATTGCCTTCTTTTCTCACAAATCGCCGCGCTTATGGAATGTTCCAAATGCGTCGTGGGAAACGATACAGGGCTTATGCATCTTGCCTGCGCCCTAGATGTCCCATCCTTGACGATTTCCGCCACCGATTCCCACTTTGTCTGGTTTCCCTATGACCAGTCGCAGCACAGGCTCTGCCATACAGCCTGTTCCCAAGTCCAATGCAGTTTCAAGTGCAATGAAATCGAATCTTGCATACATAAAATAGATGTGGTAGATGTCATCAACCAACTGCCTCTAAAAAGGAGTAACCATGGAAAAACGAAGCAAAACTGACATTGACTCTTCTGAGAGAAGAGAGTTTGAAAAATACCTCCAGGCCGCAAGCCAGGGAGACGCTGGCGCGCAAGGCGCTGTCGGAGTTTGTTACATGCAAGGCAAAGGCGTCCAGAAGGACGCGGAGGAAGCCTTCAAATGGTTCCGCTTGGCCGCCGACCAAGGACATGCCAAGGCCCAGTGTTGCCTCGGAACCTGTTACTACGAAGGCAGGGGCGTCCAAAAGGACGAGAGGAAAGCCGTCAAATGGTTCCGCTTGGCCGCCGACCAAGGATATGCCCATGCCCAGTTCAACCTCGGACTCTGTTACTTCGCAGGCAGGGGCGTCCAAAAGGACGAGAGGAAAGCCGTCAAATGGTTCCGTCTCGCCGCTGAACAGGGAGATCCTGACGCGCAATTTAAACTTGCCTGGTGCATTTTGCAAGGATATGGTGTCCCCAAAAATGATGCAGCGGCCTTCCAATGGTTGCGCCTGGCTGCGGAACGGGGGATAGGCTTAGCCCAGATGTACCTGGGAGTTTGCTATAAGAAAGGCGACCATGTGCAAAAAAACATTAGCGAAAGTCGGAAATGGTTAAGTTTGGCCGTCCAAAATGAGCAGCTGTCGCGAGACCAGCGCAAACAAGCGTTGGGATTATTATTATTACAAAATTCGACACCCGAGGACGATGACGATTCGACACCCGAGGACGATGGCGATTCGACACCCGAGGACGATGGCGATTCGACACCCGAGGACGATGGCGATTCGACACCCGAGGACGATGGCGATTCGACACCCGAGGACGATGACGATTCGACACCCGAGGACGATGACGATTCGACACCCGAGGACGATGACGATTCGACACCCGAGGACGATGACGATTCAACACCCGCCTCCCAGTCCTCCTCGAACCAAATCCCTGGTTGGATTTGGCTGGTGATAGGAGTGATTCTATTCTTCTTGTCGCGTTGCTAAAACTCGCTTTCACGCCCCCAATCACAAACACGACGGCCTCCCATTATCGCGCGAATCCAGTCCGCGTGAAGGCGTGGGCTGTCCGGCCGCGCAGGAGCGCGGCTCATCGCGCGAATCTCGGCCGCGTGAAGGCGTGGGCTGTCCGGCCGCGCAGGAGCGCGGCCTTCCCGTCGCCTCGCGAATCATGTGCCGCGTGAAGGCGTGGGCTGTCCGGCCGCGCAGGAGCGCGGCCCTCCCGTCGCCTCGCGAA
>JAEEGL012683120.1_pt1 | contig 10841 bp, 8 predicted proteins | sample 9134231 | NCBI WGS metagenome assembly JAEEGL01 (sample SAMN16246548, study PRJNA631951) | gut metagenome | biome: gut microbiome; feature: rumen; material: fiber-attached | host: Bos | place: Iran: Karaj | collected 2018-10
AAAAGGTATGGCCGGGATATAACGATCTAAAAACTAAGTTTCCAGAAATAGCCAAAGAGTGGGATTATAAGAAAAACAAAGGGAAACCAGAGGATTATATGCCTAATTCTAGGGAACTGGTATGGTGGAGATATCCCTATGATGATCCTGAAACCGGAATTCATTATGACTTTTCTTGGCAAAGCAGAATTACTTATCGTGTTCAAGATAAAAGCGGATGTCCTTATCTATCCAACAATGCGGTTTGGGAAGGATACAACGATTTAAAATTTAAAAGACCGGATCTGGCAGAAGAATGGGATTACGAAAAGAATGGAAGTGTGATGCCAAACAAGATAACCTTACATTCAGGCATTAAAAGGTGGTGGAAGTGTAGTAGATGCGGAAAGTCTATGTATATATCGCCTGCCAAAAGAGCAAAAGGACAAAATTGTAGTTGTTATAACGAAAGAGGATAAAATAATAAAGATTAAATTGCATTTTAGGCTTATATTGAATCGTTATAAGCCTAAAATACACGGTTCGGGACGAATTGCCCCAAGCCAAATTATATAGATTTATTAGGTTTTGCGGGAGTTTAGCCCTAAAAGGCTAAAGATTTGTTACAAACTGCGAGAATTTTGCCAAAATCAAGTATAGATTCATTAGGTTTCCCGGGAGTTTATATAGATTTATTAGGTTTTCTGGGAGTTTTAAGGTAAATTTGTGGGAGTTTTTGTAAATTGGCTAAAAATTTATTACAATCTGCGAGAATTTTGATTATTACTGCGAGAATTTTATGAAAAGAATAAAAATCATAAAGAGTAATAACATCTCAATGGAGTGGGCTTTTTTTTCAGAATGCTGCTATTTTTCTCTGTGAAATTAATATGTTATTAAAAGAGAAATAAAGAAGCCATAGGTTAGGAAAATGAAGATAAGGAGATTTTATGGAGAAAGATTTTATTATTGCAGATAACGGGGAATTGATTACATTTACATCATTTATGCAGAGGTTAATTGAAATATGGAGAGATTGTAGTAACGAAAACTATTTGTGTGAGATATTCATTCCATTTCTTAAGATGTGTTGTATAGAAGGGACAAAAATAGTACCTGTTTTTGATGACAGGGCAATGGGACCTAAACCTAAAAATGAAACTGACCATAAGAAACATATGAAAACGATTGGTGCGGATAAAGGTGATGGCGAATATATTGTGCCAGATTACATATTTGTTCCAGCTGATTATACATATTTTAATTCTAAAAAACCTTATCTAATGGTAGAAGCAAAGGCACCGGCTTTTTTGAAGGATGGAAAATGCTATAGGGATTTGGAGGACAGTATTCAATACAATAAAATAGAAATTGATGCTGAGATAGAAGCTTGTAATAAGGGATATGTATTGTATACTGATGGCATTACTTGGATGTTTCTTAAGCATGAAGGAAATAAGATTGTTGAAAGTAAAGATTATCCGACAATAAGACTTGTTAATAAATTCGAGCCATATCATAAAACCAAGTATATTGAGTTAAAAAAAGAAACCAAGCATATTGATCTTAGTTTCATGGGGGCAGGAATATTCGACATTGAAACAGATCCAAAGGAATGGAATAAATTACAAGAGCAGATAAAAAAATTGCTACGTGAAATTTTGGAGGAATAGCACAAAATAGGAAGCATGGTCTCATAATAAAAATCTTTAAACTTAAAAAGGAGTTGTAGGAGGCTTTATGAATGAAGATTATTGGCGTGGACATATTATAAAGAGAAGTGATTTGACATCCAGATTATGCCATTTAACAAGAAGCACATTAGAAAAAAGCGCTTTGGAAGTATTATATGATATTCTTGATACCAAGACGCTTAAAGGTAGTACTTCAGAGGGGTTTATTATTGGGGATGATAAAGCAGTTTGTTTTCAAGACATTCCATTATATTCAATAGCAGAAAATATTCAATATGAGGATGAGATGGCTAGGAGCAATAAATCGAAGATTCATTATGAGTGTATAGGATTGAGATTTAATAAAGCTTTGTTGTTTATAAATAAAGGCGCAAGACCAGTAATTTATGGGCCAAAAGATGAATTAAAAGGGTTTATTAATGAAAAGGAATTTTGGCGAATTGTAAATTTAGACTATACCGATTCTGATGCTATTATTGATTGGACTCATGAGAGGGAGTGGAGAGTAAAAGGTGATGTTCAATTTGAGTATGAGGATATTGAAATTGTTTTAGGCACAGCTTCTTCTTATAAGGCTTTCATTCGCCATTATCAGTATAAAAATCCTCAATTGCTTGCAGAAATACAAGGAATAGTGGTGTTGGATAGTTTATTAAAATAATAATTATTTAGATAGGGGGAAAATATAGATTGTCATAAATGTTTAGGAAATAATTGTCCAAAACGATATTAAAGAATGTGTGTTTTTTATTTAAACAGTATCATAACTTTTAAGTTTTGATACCGTTTTGAAAATCCCTATTTTAAAGGTTTTAAACGGTCTCATAATATGGTATCATAAGTATATCGTATTTGAGACCGTTTTTTATTTATAAGGAGAGTGAAAATGGTATACGGATATGCTCGTGTAAGCACTAAAGGGCAGGCCAAAGATGGAAATAGTATAGAGGCTCAGATTGAAACATTATTGTCTTCTGGAGCTACAGAAATTTATAAAGAAGCATTTACTGGAACGACAACAAATCGTCCAGAATTTGAAAAACTATTAAAGAAACTTCAAAAGGGCGATACGTTGACTGTAACAAAACTTGATCGAATTGCGAGAAGTGCGTCTGAAGGCTCTCAATTAATTCAAGGTTTGCTTGATAAAGGAATAAGTGTGAATGTTCTTAATATGGGCAAGATGGATGATACACCGACAGGGAAACTAGTATGTCATATCATGTTTGCTTTTGCTGAATTTGAAAGAGATATGATTGTTGAAAGAACTCAAGAAGGTCGTGCAATAGCGAGAAAGAACAAAGAATTTCGGGAAGGAAGACCAAAGAAATATAACAACATACAAATAAATCATGCGCTGTCGCTTTTAGAAACACATAGTTACACGCAAGTCACGGAAATGACGGGGATAAGTAAGGCAACATTGGCGAGAGCAAAATCTAAAATAAAATCTGTTAAATAGAAATGAATTGTTAAGGAGAAGACGATTATGGCAGTCGATACTAAAAAAGAACAGGAAAGAGACGAACTTCATCGTGCAATATGGGCAATCGCAGATGAATTAAGAGGCGCTGTAGACGGTTGGGATTTCAAAAACTATGTCTTAGGAACGATGTTCTATCGTTATATTTCCGAAAATTTGGCTAATTATATAAATGAAGGCGAGGCAAAATCGGGAAACAAGTCGTTTGACTATGCAAAGATGTCCGATAAGGATTCTGAACAGGCCAGAAAGGATCTAGTAGAAGAAAAAGGATTCTTCATCCTTCCGAGTGAGCTTTTCTGCAATGTTACTGCTGGAGCAAATAGCGATACGGCTACTTTTGTTAATTCAGAAGGTCAAACAGTAAGTATTAAGGATAATTTGAACGAATTGTTGGAGAAAGTCTTTAATAATATAGAAAACTCCGCTAAAGGAAGTACATCTGAAAGTGATTTTGAAGGCTTATTTGATGATTTTGACGTTAACAGTAATAAATTAGGCGCTACTGTTGCAAAAAGAAATGAGAAGCTTACCAAATTGCTTAACGGTGTCAGAGATATGAACCTTGGCGATGTTAAAGGCCATGATATCGATGCATTTGGCGACGCTTACGAGTATTTGATGACTATGTATGCAAGTAATGCGGGTAAATCAGGCGGTGAGTTCTTTACACCTGCAGATGTATCCGAACTTCTGACAAGACTCGGTACCGTAGGAAAAACACAGATTAATAAGGTATATGATCCTGCATGCGGTTCAGGGTCACTTCTTTTAAAGGCTGAAAAGGTTCTTGGCAGGGAAGCAGTTAGAAACGGTTTCTATGGTCAGGAAATCAATATTACGACATATAACCTTTGTCGTATTAATATGTTCCTTCACGATATCGACTTTGATAAGTTTAATATCGCCTGTGAAGATACACTTACGGCACCTCAGCATGAGAGTGATGAGCCTTTTGAATTAATCGTCTCAAATCCACCATACTCGATAAAATGGGCTGGCGATTCGGATCCTTTGCTTATAAATGATCCTAGATTTGCTCCTGCTGGTGTTTTAGCACCTCAGTCTAAGGCGGACTTTGCATTTATAATGCATTCGTTGTCTTGGTTAGCTCCCAATGGATGTGCCGCTATTGTATGTTTTCCTGGAATCATGTATAGAAGTGGTGCAGAGCAGAAAATAAGAAAATATCTCGTTGATAACAATTTTGTTGATTGTATTATTCAGTTACCAAGTAACCTATTCTTTGGTACACCTATCGCAACTTGTATTATGGTTATGAAGAAAGGCAAAACAGATAGCAAGATTTTATTTCTAGATGCTACAAAAGAATGCATTAAGGTAACAAATAATAACAAATTAACTGAAGATAATATAAAGCGAATTGTAGATATATATGCTTCTAGAGAAACCATTGAGAATTTCTCTTATTTAGCAAGTTATGATGAGGTGGTCAATTCAAAATATAATCTGTCAGTTTCAACTTATGTCGAGAAGGAAGATACTCGAGAGATTATTGATATTGATGACCTTAACCGAAAGCTTGAAGAAGTTGTTGCCAAAGAAAATCAACTGAGATCTGATATTGAGCAGATTATTAAGGAGATTTGAGTATGAGCAAGTTAGATGAATTGATTCAAGATTACTGCCCTAATGGTGTTGAATATAAGGCTCTTGGTTCGTTAGGAACCTTCTATGGAGGTATTACTGGGAAATCCAAAGGAGACTTTGGAAGAGGTGGGGCCAAGTTTATTAGTTACAAAAACGTTTATTCAAATTTGTCAATTGATCAAATGTGCGATGATACTGTAATGATTGAAGAAGGTGAAAAACAGAGAACATTGCAATATTGTGATGTATGTTTTACAGGCTCATCGGAAACGCCAGATGAATGCGGGATGTCTTCAGTTGTAACTGAAGTACCATCAGAGCCATTATATTTGAATAGTTTTTGCTTCTTTTTAAGGTTTGAGAATCCTGAAATGTTTAATCCTCATTATTTAAAACACCTTTTTAGAAGCAACTCTTTACGCTACCAGATTGGTAAAACAGCGAATGGTGTTACTCGTTTCAATGTATCAAAAGAGTTAATGAAAGATGTTGTCATTCCTGTGCCACCTCTTCCTGTACAGGAAGAAATTGTAAGTATATTAGATAAGTATATAGAGCTGGAAGCAGAGCTGGAAGCAGAGCTGGAAGCAGAGCTGGTTCTTCGTAAGAAACAGTATGAGTATTATCGTGATAAAATGATTTTAGAGGCTGATAATTCTGAATGGATGCCTATTGGCAAACTGGGGGATATTATCAGAGGAAAACGATTTGTTCATAAAGATGATGTTGATGAAGGGGTTCCTGCAATTCATTATGGTGAATTATATACTTATTATGGGATATCAGCTAATCATACTAAAACACATATCCGTTCGGAATTAAGGGCCAAGATGAGATATGCTCATACAGGTGACGTGGTAATTGTTGGCGCCGGTGAAAACAAAATTGATATAGGAGTAGGCGTTGCTTGGATGGGAAAAGATGATGTGGCTGTCCATGATGCTTGTTTTATTCTTACCAATCACAATCAAAATCCAAAATATATTTCGTATTGCTTACGAACTGAAGATTATCATAAGAAACTCTTTAAGTTTGTTTCGGAAGGTAAAATTTGTTCATTTCTTAAGGATGGATTAGCGCAAGTGACAATCCCTATACCTAAAGATATTAATGAACAAAATCGTATTGTTGAAGTGCTTGATAAGTTCAACACATTGACAGAGGACATATCTGATGGAATACCGGCGGAAATAGAAATGAGACATAAGCAATATGAATACTATAGAGATTATATTATATCTATATTAAAGGAGGGATAACCAAAATGAAACTTTATTTAAAAAATCGATCAGGTGTTGATGCGAAAGGAACATATAATTCTGAAAAAAAAGAGTTTATAGTGTTAAAGGGAAGCAAGATTTCAGATTCTATTTCAGACAGTCCATTATTTAGAGGCAAAAATTCTGTAATAAAATATAGAAATACATATACAAAAAATGGGATAGTGACTAAAGATGTAGTTTTTAAAAGTGCTTCCACCGCTGCGAATTTTGTTACAGGCTCAAGTACAAATGGCATGTTAGCATGGAAAAATGATAAGAACGAAAGACTAAAAAATCTTATTTAAAACGATATCGGGGAGGCCACCATGGGAAAGGGATGTATTTATATCTTAACTAATCCATCTTTCAAGGATTATGTAAAAATAGGATATGCAAGTGATATGGTTCGACGTTTGCATGAATTAAACCGAAGTGAATGCATTCCTTATGCATTTCGTATATATGCCACATATGAAGTCGATGAAGAGTTAAGTGATAAGAAGGTTCATAGTATTATTGACCAGTTAAATCCTAATCTACGGGCAATCGATGAATTTGATGGTAAACCTAGAGTTCGTGAATTTTATGAAATGAGCGCTGAAGAAGCCTATGCTCTTCTTGAAAATATTGCTGCTATTAGTGGGACAAAGGAGCGTTTGCACAAATATTCACCTAAAGGCCATGAAATAAAAGATGAGGAAATGGCCGAAGCAATTCGAACTGAAAGATTAGAAAGAAAAAGTCCTTTCTCGTTTGTAAAATGTCATATTGACAAAGGTGAAGAATTAGAGTTTTATAAACGCCCAGATATAAAAGCTTATGTCAATGATGATAGAACAATAAAGTTTAATGGTACAGTTACATCATTATCTGCATCAGCGCAAATGATTACTAATGCTGATCATCCAGTTCAAGGAACAATATACTGGTATTACAATGGAAAGTCATTAAAGGATATTAGACACGAGTTAGAAGAAAAGGGTGAGTATAAATAATGCCATATTTCAACATTGTTGCCCAAACAAATGAAAATACAGTAGTAACTGAATATGAACCTATAAAGACACATTCGGACAGTTATCAGAGCGAAGCTGCATTGGAAAAAGAGTTCATCCAGATGCTTACGGAACAGGGATACACATATCTTTCAATTCATCAAGAGAAAGATATGATTGATAACTTGCGCTTAAAACTCGAAGAACTCAATGGCTTCAAGTTCACAGATAATGAGTGGGAACGTTTCTTCACTTCTGCTATCGCAAATCCTAATGAGCATATTGTTGAAAAGACACGAAAGATACAGGAAGACTACGTTCAGGTTCTTAAACGTGATGATGGTACTTCCAAGAATGTCACATTAATAGACAAGAAGAATATTCATAATAACTGCCTTCAGGTAATCAATCAGTATGAAGTTAGCCAGGAAGACGGTGCAAAACACGATAACCGATATGACGTTACAATCCTTGTTAACGGATTGCCCCTTGTTCATATCGAACTTAAAAGACGTGGCGTAGCCATTAGAGAGGCATTTAACCAGATTAACCGCTACGATAGAGATTCCTTCTGGGCAGGATGTGGCTTATATGAGTATGTTCAGATATTCGTTATCTCCAACGGAACTAATACGAAATACTACTCGAATACTACCCGTCATAATGCAATCAAAGATGCAAACTCCGGAAAGGTAAAGAAGGAAAAGACAAGCAACAGCTTCGAATTCACATCCTTCTGGGCTGATTCAAATAATAGGGTTATTCCGGATCTAATTGACTTCACAAAGACTTTCTTTGCAAAACACACGATTCTTAATATATTAACCAAGTATTGTATATTCACTTCTGAAAATATGCTTATGGTTATGCGTCCTTATCAGATTACTGCTACTGAGAGAATCCTTAATCGTATCGAAATTGCAAATAACTATAAGAAATACGGTACAGTAGCCGGCGGTGGTTATATATGGCACACAACAGGCTCAGGAAAGACGCTAACATCCTTTAAGACGGCTAGATTGGCATCCAACCTATCTTTTATCGATAAGGTTTTATTCGTCGTAGATAGGAAGGATTTAGACTATCAGACGATGAAGGAATATGACAGGTTCGAAAAGGGTGCTGCCAATAGCAACTCATCTACTGCTATCCTTAAGAAGCAACTTGAAGATGATAAATGCCATATTATCATTACAACCATTCAGAAGCTCTCGACATTCATTAAGAAGTATGCCGGACATCCAGTATTCGAAAAGCATGTCGTACTTATATTTGACGAATGCCATCGTTCCCAATTTGGCGATATGCATACCGCCATTGTCAAGAACTTTAAGAAATATCATATTTTCGGCTTTACGGGAACACCTATATTTGCTGTGAATTCCGGTGCGGTTCGAAATCCTCACTTCTTTACCACAGAGCAGACCTTTGGAGATCAGCTCCATACATACACTATCGTAGATGCAATAAACGATAAGAACGTACTTCCATTCCGTGTAGATTATATTAAGACTATGGATATGGAGGAAGACATTACCGACGAAATGGTCTGGGATATAAACCGTGAAAAGACTTACCAGGCATCTGAAAGAATATCCCTTGTTACAAAGTATATTCTCGACCACTTCGATCAGAAGACCTATCGTGGCGACAAAACCTATGTGTTTAACTCATTAACCAATATATCCGAAGTTGCAGGAGCAGCTAACGGAAAGGTTGAGGAAATAAAGCAGAAACAAAGACTCAGTGGTTTTAACTCTATTCTTGCGGTATCAAGTGTAGACATGGCTAAACTCTACTATCAGGAGTTTAAGAAGCAGATGGCAAAGGATCCCAGCAAGAAGCTAAGGATAGCTACTATTTACAGTTATGGCGTCAACGAGGAAGAAGCTGACGGAATTCTCGACGAAGAGAACCCCGAAGATACATCAGCTTTGGATCAGAACTCAAGAGACTTCCTTGACGGAGCCATTAAGGACTACAACAATTTATTCCATACAAATTACAGTACCGACGGCGATAAGTTCCAAAACTATTATAAAGACGTATCTCTTCGTATGAAGAACAAGGAATTAGACCTGCTTATCGTTGTTAATATGTTCCTTACCGGTTTTGATGCTACAACGCTTAATACTTTGTGGGTAGATAAGAACCTTAAGATGCATGGTCTTATTCAGGCTTTCTCAAGAACAAACCGTATACTTAACAGTATAAAGACATTCGGTAATATTGTTTGTTTTAGAAACCTTCAGAAACGTGTAGACTCTGCTATTTCACTCTTTGGCGATAAGAATGCCGGCGGTATCGTTCTACTTAGAAGCTTTAATGATTATTACTTTGGTTATGTAGGCGTAGACAACAAGAAAAAGCCTGGTTATGTGGATTTGATTGACGATCTTACAACCAAATTCCCGCTTACAGAGCCTAGCATTATAGGTGAACAAAAGCAAAAGGACTTCATTTCATTATTTGGATCAGTTCTTCGAATGAGAAATCTTCTTTCATCTTTTGATGAGTTTGAAGGAAAGGAAATCCTTTCTGACAGAGATTTGCAGGATTATCTTGGACGTTATCAGGATCTTCGTGATGAATGGAAACGCAAGAGAGAGAAAGGCGACAGTGCCGATATAAACGATGATATTGTCTTTGAAATAGAACTTATTAAGCAGATAGAGATAAACATCGATTATATCCTTTTACTTGTAAAGAAATATCATGATAGCCATGGAGCCGATAAAGAGGTTCTTATTACTATCCAGAAGGCAATTGATGCAAGTCCTGAGCTTAGAAGCAAGAAAGCATTAATTGAAGCCTTTATAAGCGGTATAAACGATATGGATGATGTTATGGCTGAGTGGCATGACTACATCGTTGAAATGCGTGAGAAGGAACTTAATGCGATTATAGAAGAAGCAAGACTCAATCCTGAAGAAACACGTAAGTTTATAGAAAACGCTTTCAGAGATGGCGAAGTCAAAACAACCGGAACAGATATAGATAAGATTATGCCTCCAATGTCTCGTTTTGGTGGCGGCCGGGAGGAAAAGAAGAAAGAAGTTATCGAGAAACTACTCGCTTTCTATATCAAATATAGTGGAGTAGGAGTAAGCGAATCCATTTTAATATAGTTTTTTGAAGCGAGAATTTCTTAAGCCGAATAATACAATTAGCTTATAAGACCATAAAGATCTTCGATATTTTACAACTTTCGCACTTTTTGTAAAAATATTGGCACTTTTGGATAAAAAAATTACAACTTTTGCACTTTTTGTAAAAATATTAGCGCTTTTGAATACAAAAATTACAACTTTCGCACTTTTTGTAAAAATATTGGCACTTTTGGATACAAAAATTACAACTTTTGCACTTTTTGTAAAAATATTTATGTCTCAACTATAAAAATATTTAAGACTTCGGAAAATCCGAATTCTAGAATTTATAACATATTTTTATACAAATTCTCGCTTATAATTTTATAAATTCTCGCAGTTTCTCGCATTTTTGGTTCCAGATTCGAGGTTTTTTATCGAAATTCTCGCAAAATCTCGCATTTTTGGTTCTAAAACGCCCCATTTTTATCAAAATTCTCGCAGAATCTCGCATTTTTGGTTCCAAACTTGCGATTTTTTGTCAAAATTCTCGCAGAATCTCGGAAAACTTGTTCTTTTTCAGATTATACATGACGCATAACACAGGTAGCCTTAATAATCAGATTCAGAAGTATCTGCCTTGATGCTACAGTCTTTATACAAAATGGCTGTAGCTTTTTTTAATATTTCATTTTCATATTCCAATTCTTGAACTCGTGCTTGCAAAG
>JAEEGL013302473.1_pt1 | contig 10841 bp, 8 predicted proteins | sample 9134231 | NCBI WGS metagenome assembly JAEEGL01 (sample SAMN16246548, study PRJNA631951) | gut metagenome | biome: gut microbiome; feature: rumen; material: fiber-attached | host: Bos | place: Iran: Karaj | collected 2018-10
CGCCAGTTGAGCGTACCGAAAACCTCGGTCTCGGCAATCTTCTTCATAAAGGGCTTGGCAAGAGCGCCGACAGCGCCCTTCGCGGGGCCGGGAATCAGGCGGCAGGCGCGGTAATAGGCCGGAACCTGCTTGGACATATTCTTGAAGTACTCCTTGACCGGGATGTTGGCACGGAAGTGCAGGATTCTGTCAAGGTCGTCGGAATCGGCATACCACTGTCCGTGGAAGTTGCGCAGAATGAACCAGTCGGCATCGAACAGTTTTTTCGGGGACGGCAGACCCAGAGCGCCGAGCAGCAACTCTTCAAACTCGAAGTTGGTGATGCGGTACTCTTTACCGGAACCGATGTTATAGAACTTGCGCCAAAAGCTTTCGGGAACGCTGTCGGCACAAACGTTGGCGAGCAGACGGCCGCTGTCCTCAACGGTGGCCCACTCCAGAACGCCGTTAATCGGAACGTGGAACATGATGGGATCCATATTCTTCAGAATGGCGGGATAGAGAATGCCGCTCTGACGCAGCGAAACCCAATGCTTCAGGCCGCTTTCGGCCAGGGTCTTTTCGGCATAGGCCTTACTGCAGGCATAATGGTCGTAAATCGAGATTTTGATGGGGTCGCCGCAGCGGGCCCAGTGGATGGGCGGGTTGCGGTCGCCGGTCTCGGCCACGGTGCCGATATAGACGATGTGGATATCGTCCGGATTCGGCTGCGCCTTGACGGCGTCAACAATGTTGCGCATAGCGGTCGTGTTGGTCTTGATGGTCTTTTTGGGATAGTAGTCGGCCGCGGGCGAAACCATGCCGCCGACGTGCAGAACGTAATCGGCGCCGGTGACGCAGGACAGCACGTCGTCATAATTGCCCAGGTCGCCCCAGACGATTTTGACGGCCTCGTCATTTTCAAAATCTTTGAACTTTTCTTTGTTCTTCTCACTGCCGCGAAGCAGAAGAACGATGTTGTATTCGTTCTTACGGGCATACAGTTCTTTAAAGCCCTGATAGCCCATATTGCCGGATGCGCCGGTCAGGAACACGGTCTTTTTTTGCATAGTCTTTCCCCCAAATCTTCCGACAGACGGCGTGACCCGTTTCTGTCAAATTTTAACAAAATTATTATAAAATTCCGCGGCGCAATTGTCAATAGTATTTCGGAAATTGTGAATGAAAATTCACCGTTTATGACAACCGAAACCGCTTCGCAAGAGTTTTCGAAAACCGCTGCGCCACGGGACGGTACCGCCCGAGAATAAAGTCATACGCCCAAAACACGGCATTGCCAAGGGCGAGCAGAATCAGCGCCGTATAGCGGCCGTAGTCATTCTCCCACGGCACGCCGAACACAAAGGCGGCCAGCAGTTCGGTCGCAACGGCAGCCGCGTTGAAGAGGAGCACCTTCAACATAACGCGCGCAAGACGCGGCAAGCGGTGCAGCAAATCGCGCAGCAGCGGATAATAGCCGAAAAACAGCGCGTACGCGAGCGCGGCCTCTTTTTCCGTCAAAAACAGAAGCGCCAGAACCGACGTGACCGCATAAACGGAAACGGCGCTCCCCTTCCCCGCCGTGTCGCCGACAATCTGCACGAAAAAGCCCGTGACAATCGGCAGCACGTAGAGGAACACCGGGAACGCCGTCGTGCCCAAAAGCAGCACAAACGACAGCGCTGCCGTAACGCCGCAGAGCGCGGTCGCACGGGCCTTACGCATGGATGAAGGGATGGAAGGTCACGGTGTTGTCATCCGCGACATCGGCAATCCAGTAGCGCACCGTGCCGTTATCAACGGTCACGGCGTCGAAAGGCAACTGCACCTCAAAATGCGAACAATCGTAATAACCGTCTTCATAAGTGACCGCCTCGACGTTCGAAAAGCAGCAGAACGAGCCGTCATCGGGAACGTCAATATACTGAAAGGCGAACGCGCCATCGTAGTTTATGTCACAATAGCGCATAAAGCCGTATTCGTCGGGCAGGTACGCCTCCCCCTCCTCGGCGCGGTACCACAAAAGCGCGATATCGCTGATGTCGTCATACGGAAGCACGGGCTCGTTGGTATCGGGGTCACAGAGATCGCCCGTGAACAGGAGCAGACGGTCGTCCTTGAACTGAACGGTCGCCTTGGGGGCCGCTACCGTCTGACGCGTATCGGACACAGAACCGAAGGCGTAGAAACGCTCGTAGTCACCCGTGTCATAATCCGCATCGTCGGCGAAATCCTCTACGTAGGAATCAATATCGAAGTCGGATTCACTCAGCGAGTTGATAACCGCATACACGCAGAAAAGCACAAAAACGATAGCGAAAATCACCGCGACTCGTTTCTTTTGCTCATTCACGGGCACTTTCGCAGGCTGCCGCGGCTGTGCCTGAACCGTGGGGGTATATGATGCGGGCGCGTGGTCGTTATGCGGTACGTTGTTGCCATAGGGGGCACTGTTAACGGGCTGGCCGTTATTGGCACGGGTGTAGCGCGCCATATTCGAACTGTCCTCACACCCGCAAACCTGCTTCGACGTCGCAATGGCGCCGCAATGGGGGCAGAATACGTCTTTGGATTCGGGAAAGACTTTCCCGCAGCTTTCGCAGCGTCTCATGGTATCTCCTTTCCGACAGCGGCGGTTTTGTCAGCGGATTTCCACCTCGTGACCGGTGCGCGCGCTCTCGTAAATCGCGTCCAGAATCTTCATCAGCACAACGCCGTCCTCGGCAGGAGCGCGGCACGGCGTGCCGTTGAGAACGCAGTCGACGAAATGGTCAATCTCGCGGCAGAACAGACCCGTGAACGAAAGGCCGGTATCCTCGTCAAAACTCTCGTTCACAAGATAGCCGTTTTCGTCGGTGTAAATCTCAACCTGCGGGTCGAGCTTGGCGCCGGCCTTGGTGCCGAAGAGCTGAATATTGCCCTCGGGCTTTTTCATATTCAGCGAAAACGCCGCTTCGACCGAAAGCACAAGGCCGTTGTCAAAACGCACGAGAGCGGTGGCAAGGTCCTCGACGTCGCAGATATCGTTCGCGCCGGCAGAAACGCTCGTATAGCCTTTCTGCGCCTTGATTTCGGGACGGTTATACAGTTTCTGGAACGTCGCGCCGTACGCGGAAACGGGCTTGGGAAGGCCGCAGAGATAGCGCACAAGGTCAATCACGTGCACGCCCAAATCAATCAGCGGACCGCCGCCGGAACGGCTCTTGTCGCCGAACCAGCCGCCGGGGTTGCCGTTGCGGCGCAGGTACGTCGCCTTGGCGTAATAAATATCGCCGAACTTGCCGCTTTCCATAAAATCCTGAACAACGCGGCAATCGTTGCCGAAACGGCGCACAAAGCCGATTTCGAGAAGGCGGCCGTTTTTATCGGCGGCATCTTTCATCGCTTGCGCTTGAGCGGCATTAATGGCCATCGGCTTTTCGCAGATAACGTCCTTACCGGCGTTGAGCGCCGCGATGGTGCACTCGGCGTGCGCGGCGTTCCACGTCGTGACGCTGACGATGTCAATCTCGGGCAACGCGCGCAGCATTTCGTCCTTATCGGTAAAGCAGCGCTCGGGCGGAATATGGTACTCCTCGGCACGTTTTTTGAGCTGTTCGGGGTCAATGTCGCAGAAGGCGTACAACTCGACGTTGGGGTTATTGATATACCCGCGGATATGCTCCTGCGCAATGTTGCCGACGCCGATAACGGCCGCTTTCAGAATTCTCATAACAAACTCCTCCTCAATCAAAAAACCTATGTTATTATGATAGCATTTTCGGCAAATTTTTTCAATCGTTTTATAGACATAATTTCAATTAGGGTGTATAATTTGGGCGTAAACAAACAAGAGAAACGAGGAACGCTATGAGTTACCTTTTTGAAATGCACCTGCACGACAGCGAGGTCAGCCGCTGCAGCCCCACCCCCGCGGCGGAGTCAGCCGAAATGTACTGCGCGGACGGCCGCTACGCCGGCGTTGTCGTCACCAACCACCTGAGCCAATACACCTATGAGGCCAAACGCTTTGCCGATTTCACCTGGGCCGATAAGGTCGAGTACTTCTGGAACGGCTACGAGGCCTTCAAAAAAGCCGCCAACGGGCGCCTTGTGGTGCTGCCGGGGCTGGAACTGCGGTTTTATAACACGCTTAACGATTATCTCGTCTACGGCGTGACGCGCGAGTTTTTGGACACCCACGGCGATTTGATGGCAATGAGCCTGAGAAACTTCACCGAACTTGCCCACGAAAACGGGATGGTAATCGTGCAGGCGCACCCCTTCCGTCGGCATATGGAAATTGCGGATTACAAAATCCTTGACGGCTACGAGGTCTTTAACGGCAACCCCCGTCATTGGTCAAACAACGAGTTTACCGCGCAGTGGGCCAAAGCGCACCACGCGAAGATCGTGACCTCGGGCAGCGATTTTCACGAGCCGGAGGATTTTGCGCACGGCGGCATCTTTTTTGACAATCCCATCACAACCAACGAAGAACTGGTGCGCGAGCTGATTGCCGGACGCTATACCCTCAACACGCCGGAGTTTGAACATACCGAAGAAGAATAACCCCCCAAAAAACAAAAGCAGTTTCACCGTTTGGTGAAACTGCTTTTTGTACGTTGTCAAACGCCGATCACGCGGGTGATTTCGGCTTTGAGTTCATTGGCGCCCGTCCCCTTTTCGGCGGAAAACGGAAGGATGAACAAATCGGGACCGAACTCCGCCAGTTCTTCCCGCAGGCCTTCGCTGCGCGCGGCGAACTCGGTTTTGTTGAGTTTGTCGCACTTGGTCGCCGCGACGATAAACGGCACGCCCGTGTCGCGAAGATACCGCATCATCGTGTAATCGTCCTCTGTCGGTTTGTGGCGCATATCCACAAGCTGCACGACAAGGCGAATCTGCCGCCCCTGCGCAAAATACCCTTCCATCATTTCGGCCCATCGCCGCTTCTCGCCCTTGGCGACCTTGGCGTAGCCGTAACCGGGCAGGTCCACCACGCGCACGTCGCCGCAGCGGTAAAAGTTGATGGTAATGGTCTTGCCGGGGACGCTCGACACACGCGCCAGATTCTTGCGGCCGAAAAGTCGGTTGAGCATCGAGGATTTGCCGACGTTCGAGCGACCGGCAAAAACGACCTCGGGCAAGTCGGAGGGCGGTATCTGTCGCAGCGTGCCGAAAGCGGCCTCAAATACGGGGTCCTGAAACTTCATCTCAATCCTCCGCGCAATACACGCCGCTCTCGCGCTCCGCCCGTTTGGCCGGGGGCGCGTTTTTCTTGGCTTCGCGGCGCGTGGTTCCAACGTGCTTCGGGCGCTCGAGCGCGATTTCCAGAACCTCGTCAAGCGTCGTCACGGGAATAAACTCGAGGTGGTTTTTCACCGTATCGTTGACCTTTTCCAAATCGGGCATATTGTCCTCGGGAATGATGACGGTCTTCATTTTGTTGCGGTAAGCCGCGGTCGCTTTTTCACGCAGGCCGCCGATGGGAAGAACGCGGCCGCGCAGCGTAATTTCGCCGGTCATCGCAACGTCCTTTGCCGCGGGGATGCCCGTCAGCGCCGATACCAGCGACGTGGTCATCGTAACACCCGCCGAGGGGCCGTCTTTGGGCGTGGCGCCCTCGGGAACGTGGATGTGAATGTCGCGCGTTTTATAGAAATCGGCATCCACACCGAGTTCGTCGGAGCGGCTGCGCACGTAAGTGATGGCGGCCTTGGCGGACTCTTTCATCACGTCGCCGAGCGAGCCGGTCAGCTCCAGCTTGCCCGTGCCCTCGGGGACGGCGGTCTCAATCTGCATCATCACGCCGCCGACGGACGTCCACGCGAGGCCATTGGCAACGCCGACCATATCGCTGAAATCAAACTCTTTGCCGCGGTACTTCGGCGCGCCGAGGTACTCGGGCAGCGTGTCGGGCGTGACGCGAATCTTTTCGGTGCAGCCGTCGGCAATTTTGACGGCTGCCTTGCGCAGCACCTTGGCGATTGCGCGCTCGAGCGAACGAACGCCCGCTTCGCGCGTATAATCGGCAATCATGGCGCGGATGGCGGCATCGGTGAACACAAGGGTTTTGTTGGTGATACCGAGGTTTTTCAGCTGCCGCGGAATCAAATGCTTTTTGGCGATGCTGAACTTATCCTCGGACGTGTACGAGTTGAGCTCGATTACCTCCATACGGTCATAGAGGGGGCCCGGAATGCGGCTTTCGTCATTGGCAGTGGTGATGAACAGAACCTTGCTCAAATCGAACGGGACGTCGATATAGTGGTCGGTAAAGGTGTTGTTCTGTTCGCCGTCCAACACCTCAAGCAGAGCAGACGCGGGGTCGCCCTTATAATCGTCACCGAGTTTGTCAACCTCGTCGAGAAGAATGAGCGGGTTGGCCGTTTCCGCCTGCTCAATAGCGGTAATAATACGGCCGGGCATGGCGCCGATATAGGTGCGGCGATGGCCGCGAATCTCGGCCTCGTCGTGAACGCCGCCGAGCGAAATGCGCACGTATTTGCGGCCGAGCGCCTCGGCCAGCGACCGCGCGATCGAGGTCTTGCCGACACCGGGCGGGCCGACCAGGCACAGAATCTGGGCGTTCGCGTCGGGCGCAAGGCGTTTGACGGCAATCAGCTCGAGAACGCGCTCCTTGACCTCTTGCAGGCCGTAATGGTCGCGCTCGAGGATCTTGCGTGCATTGTCAATATTGAGCGAATCTTCTGTATACACGCCGAAAGGCAGCGCGATGACGCGCTCCAGATACGCGCGCGCGACGTTCGCTTCGGGACTGCCGGGGCTCGTCTTGCCGAAGCGGGCGCACTCGTCAAGCAGTTTCTTTTTGGATTTCTCGTCGATGGGCAATTCTGCAATCTTGTCACGGAAGCGGATGCTCTCGTCAACGGTGCTGTCCTCTTCCCCGAGTTCGCCGGAAATCGCCTTGATTTGCTCGCGCAGGTAATAATCGCGCTGGTTTTTATCCATGCGGTCCTGCACCTTGTCCTCGATTTTGTTTTCGAGTTTCAGCAGTTCGGTTTCACGCGAAAGCACGTTGCACAAGAGTTCAGCGCGGCCGACAATGTCGGTCTGCTCCAGAATCGCCTGCTTGTCCTCGGGCTGAAAAGCGCAGTTGGCGGCAATGACGTCGGTCAAATCCGCCAGCGTCTTTTCACCCGAAACGCGGAAGACGAACTCGCGGTCCAGCGACTGCAGCGCCTCGGCATAATCTTCAAAAAAGCGCTTCAAGCTGCGCGAGAGCGTATAGACGTAATCGTCACGCACGTCGAACGGGAGGGTATCGAACAGACGCTCGGCCACGGCGCGCAGGCTGGGGCGCTCGCGCAGAGCCGAAGAAATATGAACGCGGAATAATCCCTCGAGGACAATATGAAGGTTGTCCGTACGGGGGATTTTCAGAATTTGTTTGATTTCGCCGACGACGCCGACGTCGTACAGATCGTCGAAGCCGGGGTCGTCGTTTGTCACGTCCTTCTGCAGCAGCAGAATCACGCGGCGGTTTTCACTGTTGACGGCGGAGCGCACGGCAATCAAATCTTTGCGCGAGTCCACCTCAAAGCCGAGCGTCATGCCCGGGAAAAACACCACGCCCCGCATGGGAAGAACGGGCAGTGTGTAAAAGTTTTCGGGGGTCGTTTTCATGATAATCCTTTCAATGACCGTTAACCGGCCTCTTCCGAGCTTTTCGGTCGGCGGACCAGAATCGGCTCGCTTTTGCCGTCCACGACGTCGGCCGTAATACGGACGATTTCAACGGTAGCATCGGACGGCACGCTGTACATCACGGGCAGCAGGGTCTTTTCCAGAATGGAGCGAAGACCGCGCGCGCCCGTCTCTTTTTCAATGGTCAGTTCCGCCACGCGGCGAATGGCGTCATCGGTAAAGTCCAGCGTCACGTTGTCCATTTTAAACAGACTCTTGTACTGCTTGAGCAGCGCGTTCTTGGGCTGAGTAATAATATTGACGAGGGCGTCCACGTCCAGGCTCTGCAGCGAGGTAATAACGGGAATACGCCCGACGAGTTCGGGAATCAGACCGAACCGCACAAGATCCTGCGGAATGGCCTGCTGAAACAGGTCCATCGCGCTGAGCTCTCTTTTGGAGTGCACCTCGGCACCGAAGCCGAGCACGTTTTTGCCGACGCGCTCTTCGATAATCTTTTCAAGGCCCGAAAAAGCACCGCCGCAAATAAAGAGAATCTCGCTGGTGTCAATCGGGATAAACTCCTGCATCGGGTGCTTGCGGCCGCCCTGCGGCGGCACGTTCGCAACCGTGCCCTCCAGAATCTTGAGCAGTGCCTGCTGCACGCCCTCACCGCTGACGTCGCGGGTGATGGAGGTGTTTTCGGATTTACGGGCGATTTTGTCAATCTCGTCGATATAGATGATGCCGCGCTGGGCGCGTTCAATGTCATAATCGGCGGCCTGAATCAGGCGCAGCAGAATGTTCTCGACGTCCTCGCCGACATAGCCGGCCTCGGTCAGCGTCGTGGCATCGGCCACGGCGAACGGCACGTCGAGAATCCGCGCCAGCGTGGACGCCAGCAGCGTTTTGCCGACGCCGGTCGGGCCGAGCAGCAGCACGTTGCTCTTGCCGATTTCCACGTCGCTCGACTGCTTGGAATTGATGCGCTTATAGTGGTTGTAAACGGCGACGCTTAACACCTTTTTCGCATCATCCTGGCCGATGACGTAATCGTCCAATATTTCCTTGATTTCCTGCGGCTTTTTCAGCTTCTTGGGCGGTTTCTGCGGCACGGGCTTATTATGCGCGACCGCGGGCGTACCCTCGATGATATCCATACACAGATCCACGCACTCGTCGCAGATATACACGCCGGGGCCGGAAATCATTTTGGTCACCTGATCCTGCGATTTCCCGCAGAATGAGCAGTGAACCTTCTTCTCTCTCTCTTCGTCTTTAGCCAAAACTGTACCTCCGTCGGTAGTTGTCAGCGTTTGTCGATAACCTTATCCGCAAGGCCGTACGCGACGGCCTCGTCGGCGTTGAGCCAATTGTCGCGGTCGGTGTCGGCCGTGATTTGCTCCAGCGGCTTGCCGGTGTTCTCGGCAAGAATCTTGTTGAGACGCTCTTTGGTCTTTTGGATGTGCTCGGCGGCGATCTGAATCTCGGTCGCCTGGCCCTGCGCACCGCCCAGGGGCTGGTGAATCATAACCTCGGCATTGGGCAGAATATAGCGTTTGCCCTTGGCGCCCGCCGCAAACAGGAAGGCGCCCATCGAGGCGGCCATACCCATGCAGATGGTGGAAACGTCGCACTTGATATACTTCATCGTGTCATAAATCGCAAGACCGGCCGAAACGCTGCCGCCCGGGCTGTTGATATAAAAGCTGATGTCCTTTTCGGGGTCCTGCCCCTCCAGATACAGCAGTTCCGCCACGATGACGCTGGCGGTGGCATCGTTGACCTCTTCGGACAGAACGATGATGCGGTCGTTCAAAAGACGGGAATAAATGTCGTAGGAGCGTTCACCGCGGTTGGTTTGCTCGACTACATAGGGAATCAGTGCCATAAAATGACCTCCTTATCGGTTGAATCGTTTCAAGTATTGGCGCGGAATTGCGGGTTATGCAATCCCGTTAGGACGCAAACCGCCGCAGCTCGAACAGACGACTGCAGCGGTATGGTGTTACAAAAGGGATTATTCGGCCTTGTCTGCCTTTTTCGCAGCCGGTTTCTTGGCAGCCGGTTTCTTTTCCGCAGCGGCTTCCCCTTCTGCTTTCTTAGCGGGGGCTTTCTTGGCGGGCGCCTTCTTTTCGGCGGGCGCTTTCTCGGCGGTCTTCTTGGCGGCCGGTTTCTTTTCGGCAGGCGCCTTCTCGGCCTTGGGCTCCGCTTTCTTCTTGGCGGGCTTTTCCTCGGCGTCGTCGGCTTTCTTGGCCTTGGGCGCGGTGGCCTTGGCGTTCTCTTTGACAAGATCCATGGCCTTGCGAACGGTAAGGTCGGCTCTGACGTCGTCCTCGGAAACGACCTTCTTCACGTCCTCAAGCTTCATGCCGTACATCTCAACATACTTGTTGAGTTCGTCCTCAACCTCTTTGTCGTCGGCCGCGAGTTTCTCGAGCTCAACGATCTTTTCAAGAGCCAGACGAAGTTTGACCTGACGCAGCGCGCCGTCCTTGTAGTTGTCGCGCAGATCGCTTTCGGTCATACCGGTGTACTGCAGATAGGTCTTGTAATCCAGCCCCTGCGAGCGCAGACGGTAAGAAAACTCGTTAATCTGGCTGTCGACCTCGCGGTCAACCATAACGTCGGGAATCTCGCCCTCAACGTTCTCAATAAGCGCTTGCATCAATCCGGCTTCAAAGCCTCTGTCGGCGGATTCTTCGCGGCGCTTTTTGATGTCTTCCTCAATGCTCTTTTCGTACTCGGCAACGGTGTCAAACTCGCTGACGTCTTTTACGAACTCGTCGTCATAGGCGGGCAGCTCTTTTTTGGAGAGCTTGTTGAGTTTGATTTTGAAAACGACGGGCTTGCCGGCAAGCGATTCTTCACCGTATTCCTCGGGGAACGTGACGTCGATATCAAACTCTTCGCCGATGGTGTGGCCGACAATCTTTTCTTCAAAGCCGGGAATGAAGCTGCCGGAACCGAGTTCCAAATCATAGCTCTCACCCTTGCCGCCCTCAAACGCAACGCCGTCAAGGAAGCCCTCGAAGTCGATGTTGGCGGTATCGCCGGTTTCAGCGGCGCGGTCGTCGATGTCGACGAGGGTGGCGTTATGCTCACGCGCGTGCTCGATTTCGTGCTTCACGTCATCCTTGGTGACCGTGACCTTTTCTTTTTCGGCGGTCAGGCCTTTGTACTTCTTGAGCGTGATTTCGGGCTTGACGGTAACCTTGAACTTGACGGTGTAA
>JAEEGL013353073.1_pt1 | contig 10841 bp, 10 predicted proteins | sample 9134231 | NCBI WGS metagenome assembly JAEEGL01 (sample SAMN16246548, study PRJNA631951) | gut metagenome | biome: gut microbiome; feature: rumen; material: fiber-attached | host: Bos | place: Iran: Karaj | collected 2018-10
GGGGAAAGGAAGCGGCCATAGTCGTGGGGGCGCCGGTGAGGTGCCATCACAAGCTTTACAACTCTGCGGTGGTGATACGCAACGGAGAGATCAGGGGCATTGTGCCCAAACTCTATCCACCATCCTACAACGAGTTCTACGAATCCCGCTGGTTCGCATCCGGGGCCGATTTCCTTTCGCCTACCATGCAGGGAGGTGACATCATAGGCTATGCAGGGCAGAATTCCGTGAACATGTCCCCGAACATGCTTTTCAGGATAGGGGAAGCCACGTTTGCCATAGAGATATGCGAGGACCTTTGGACTCCCATCCCGCCGTCTTCATTCCACAGCGTGGCCGGGGCCGACATCATAGTGAACCTTTCCGCCAGCAACGAAGTGCTGATGAAGCATGTGTACAGGAAGAACCTGGTATGCGAGCAGAGCGCCCATACCCTGTCGGGATATATCTATTGTTCAGCAGGTTACGGCGAGTCTACACAGGACCTCGTGTACTCCGGGCCGTCACTCGTGTATGAAAACGGAACCCTGCTTGCCGAACTGCCCCGTTTCTCCAGGGAATCGGGAACCATCTACGCCGACGTGGACGTGGAGAAGCTTTCGGTCCTGAGGCGGAAGCAGAGTTCGTTCTGCTATTTCACGCCGGACGGTACCGGGGCAGCCGCCTATGCCCGTCTCTACACCAGGGTGGATCTCGGCGACGGACCTTCAACCGATTTCTCCGCAGAGTTCTTCCGCCACGTGGAAGCCCATCCCTTCGCCCCGGAGAATGACACCCTTGAGATTGACAGCCGCTGCCGGGAGATTACCTCCATCCAGGTGACCGGGCTGATGACCAGGCTCGAGCATATATCGGCCAGGGCGGCCGTCATCGGCATCTCCGGCGGCCTTGACAGCACGCTGGCCCTGCTGGTCACCGTAATGGCTTTCGACCGCCTGGGATGGTCGCGGGACAGGATAATCGGGGTGACCATGCCCGGACTCGGTACTTCCGGAAGGACAAAGGGGAATGCGGTGGAACTTATGAAGATACTCGGGATCACCATGAGGGAGGTCCCTGTCATCAAGGCCGTGGAGCAGCATTTCTCCGACATCGGGCACGATCCCTCGGTAAAGGATACCACCTATGAGAATGCTCAGGCCAGGGAGCGCACCCAGATCCTGATGGACATTGCCAACCAGACCGGTGGAATGGTTGTGGGAACCGGCGACCTGTCGGAACTGGCCCTTGGCTGGTGCACCTACAACGGTGACCACATGTCGATGTACGGGGTCAACGCCTCGGTCCCCAAGACCCTTGTGAGGAGCCTCTGCAAGTGGGCCGCGACCAATGTCTTCGCTGAGGCCGGAAAGGTGCTGCTGGACATAGTCGATACGCCCATCAGTCCGGAACTCACCCCGGCCGACGAGGAGGGCAACATAGCACAGCTGACAGAAGACCTCGTGGGGCCTTATGAGCTTCACGACTTCTTCCTGTATCACTTCTTCAGGTTTGGTTCGTCGCCGGAAAAGATACTGTTCCTGGCGGAAAAGGCCTTTGGCGGCTCTTATGAAAAGGAAACGCTGGAAAAATGGCTGAAGAAGTTCGTCTGGAGGTTCTTCGGCTCACAGTTCAAGCGTTCATGTCTTCCTGACGGTCCCAAGGTGGGATCCGTGTCATTATCCCCCAGGGGAGACTGGAGAATGCCTTCCGACGCCCATGCGGATCTTTTCATCGCATCCCTCGGACGGGAGCGGAAAGGCTAGAGTTCGTCGAAGGAAACGTTGGTGTAACCTTCCTGGCCTGAGGTGCCTTCCTCTTCCTTGAGGCAGTTTGCCCTGATGTAGGCAATGGCTTCCTGGAGCCCTTCTGCAAACTTGTCAAAGTCTTCCTTGTAGAGGAAGATCTTGTGCTTGTCAAAGGAGAATGAGCCGTCCCTTTCCTGACGCCTCTTGCTCTCTGTGATGGTCAGGTAGAAGTCGTTGTTGCCCTTGGTGGACTTCACGTCAAAGAAGTACGTGCGCTTGCCGGCGCGTACGGGCTTTGAGTAAACGTCCTCGGCATTGCGTTCCTGGCCGCGATAACGGTCGAAATCCTCGTTGTACATACAATTTAATATTACTGAATCCTGACAAAAGTAAGGAAAATAAATTCATTTGAACTATATTTGCATAAATTTTTTTAGAAGCTGTTTTAAAATATGCTCAACCGGCGAATTCTGAGGATAAAGGCTTTCAAGGTCCTGTATTCCTCCGCGGAAGACGGAAACATGTCCCTGAAAGATGCCCAGGCCATCCTGGATGCTTCCTGCGAGGCCACCAGGGACCTGTATCTTCTCATGATGTCATTTATCGGAGCCCTGGTGGACGAGGCTTCCAGGAGGATCGAGGCCGCAAGGGGAAAATTCAATCCCACCGAGGAGGACCTGTCGCCAAACATGAAGTTCGTCAGGAACAGGATGGCGGGGGTGTTGCTTGATGATCCCGATTTCGTAAAACTCCTTGAACGCAAGAAACTTACATGGGACCAGAACGACGCTCTCGTACGTCAGGTATATGACAGCGTGCGTTCCAGCGCCTACTTTGCGGAATACATGGCCGACCCGGACACATCCCTCTGGAGCGACGCCCGCCTGTTCACCCGCATGTACGAGGAGGAATTCGAGGACAACGAGCAGTTGCAGAAGGTCCTCGAGGACATGTCCATATTCTGGACCGACGACCTGGCGTACGTACTGGGTACCTGCATCAAATCCTTCGGGGCAGTGGCGAGGGAAGGCAGGTGGACCCTTCCTCCACTGTACCAGAGCGATATTCTCACTGCCCGCGGGGTGGATGCCGACAGTGACCGCCGCTTCGTGACCAGGTTGCTTACAAATGCCTACAACGGGATGGAAAGGTATTCCTCCATGATTGCCGGCGCGGTAAGCCGCTGGGATTCCGACAGGATATTCGTCACCGATACCGTCCTCATCGCCATGGGACTGGCCGAGGCGGAGTCGTTCCCTGAGATACCGGTCAAGGTCACCATCAATGAATACGTGGAGATTTCCAAGTATTACAGCACTCCCAAGAGCCGGTCGTTCGTGAACGGACTTCTGGATACCCTCATACAGGAACTTGTGGCCGAGGGCAGGGTTGTAAAGACCGGAAGAGGCCTGAATTAATCAAAAAAATCAAATAATAAGTCATTATGAATCCTTTGTTTATCATTTTACAGCAGGCTACCCAGCAGGGTGCTCCCGCCGGCGGTGGCAGCTGGTCCATGTGGATAATGCTGATTGCGATCTTCGCAGTCATGTGGCTTTTCATGATACGTCCCCAGCGCAAGCAGCAGAAGGAACTCCAGGAGTTCCGTAGCGGCCTGAAGAAGGGCGACAAGGTGGTTACCGTCGGAGGTATCTACGGTGAAATCGTGGAAGTGGACGACAGGACCGCGATCATCCGCGTGGACCATGACGTTAAGATCAAGGTGGACAAGCAGGGACTTGTAAAGGACTATTCCTCAACCCAGCAGCAGTAGGACGCGATGAAACTGTTCCGGAGGCTGCGGGGGGCTTCAAAGGCCAACGGCAGGGACACCATCGTGTTCCTGCTGTCGCTCTTGCTCGCCTTCAGCATCTGGCTGATACACAATCTTTCGCTGGATTATTCAGGGGTGGTGAGCGTTCCGGTGGTGGCGGAAAGCAGCATTGAGGGGCATTCGCGGTTCTCGTCGGATGCCGTCACTGCAGTGGCCCGCTGCCGCACCAGCGGATTCAACCTCCTGAGGTCCCGCTTCTACGCCGAGCGCCGCGAGGTCAGGGTGAAGATAGACCGTGCCGACCTGCACTCCGCAGGAGGCGAGAATTTCTTCCTGGCCGGACCGGCCAAGAACAGCTATGTCCAGCAGATTTTCGGCGACGGAACCGCCCTTGAGGCCTTCATTTCGGATACCCTGATGTTCCGCTTTCCGGTGGAAAACCATAAAAAGGTACCGGTGGAGATAGTCAACCTCTTGACTTTCAGGCCACAGTACATGGCGGCCGCTCCCATCAGGATCGATCCGGATTCGGTTACCGTTTACGGCGAGCCCCTTCATCTGGACAATATCGACAGGGTTTATACCCAGCCGCTTACCGGAGGCAACATCCATGGGAACATCCACGGGATGCTTAAGCTGAGCCGGATTTCCGGCATAAGGCTGTCAGAGGAGGAAGTCAGGTACTCCATGCAGGTCACCCGTTTCGTCGAACTCCGGTCCACTGTACAGATAAAGGTGTCCGGGGCTCCCGCCGGAAAGCACCTGCAAGTCTACCCGTCCAGTGCGGAAGTGGTGTACCACTGCGTTTTCCCGCTTACCTCTGACCCTTCCGAATCGGTGGATTTCTTTGTGGATTACAACGATTTCGCGCAGTCCGTGACCGGCCGGTGCATACCGCGTCCGGGCCGTCTTCCCCAGGGGGTGATTGATTATGTCATCACTCCGGAAGTGTTTGACTGCCTTGAAGTTGATTAGATTCATGGGAGTATGACCACGGTATTGCTCACAGGTGGGATTGGAAGCGGAAAGAGTACCGTGGCCCGTTTCCTTGCGGGACGGGGGATACCGGTCTACGATTCGGATTCCCGGACAAAGTCCCTTTATGACCGGGAGCCGGGTATCGTGGACCTGCTGGAAGAACGCTTCGGTACCGGATTGAGGGCGTCGGACGGCAGCCTTGACCGTAAGAAGCTGGCCTCACTGGTATTCGGTAAGCCTGATGCCCTCAGGGCCCTGGAGGATGTGGTCCATCCGGCCGTACTGGAGGATTTCCTCAGGTGGAAGGCCGTTCAGGATACCCCCGTGGTGGTTTTGGAATCGGCCATAGCCCCTTTCAAGAAGGTTTTTGACGGAAGCTACGACCTGGTTGTGGCAGTTGAGGCCCCCGAGGAGGCAAGGCTTTCAAGGACCATGCAAAGGGATTCGCTTGATAGGGATGAAGTGGTTTCCCGGATGGCTTCCCAGCGGACGGATTATCCCAGGGTGGATGCCGTCATCAGCAACGGGTCAAGTATTGATGACCTTTTATCCGAGGCTGGGATAGTATTTGATAATATATTGAAAATTAATAAATTATAGTATGCAGACAGATCTCTCTAAAATTCTTGCGGTGACAGGTAAGCACGGCCTGTTCGAGTATGTGGCCCAGGCCCGCGGCGGCGTTATCGCCCAGGCCCTTGCCGATGGGAAGCGCACCCTTTTTGACGTAAGGAGCAGGATTACCTCCCTTGCCGACATATCCATCTATACCGATGGCGGCGAACTCAAACTTAAGGAAGTCCTCCTGAAGATGAAGGAGATACTCGGCGACGGCGAGGCACCATCGTCCAAGGCTCCGGCCGATGAACTCAAGGCCTTCTTCTACAAGGCTGTTCCCGAGTATGACGGCTCCCGCTTCTATGTATCGCACATGAAGAAAGTCGTGGAATGGTATAACGAGATTCTCCGCTACGCCTCCTTCGACTTTGTTGATCCCGAGCAGGAAACCCCTGCCGATGAGTAGGAAACGGATCAGGGTTATCACGCTCGGCTGCTCAAAGAATACCGTTGACACCGAGCATCTCCTCTACCAGGTACGGGACGCTTGCGAGATAGTCCCGGAAGGGGAGGAGGGGAAAGTCGATGTGCTCCTGATAAACACCTGCGGATTCATAGGCGATGCAAAGGAGGAGTCCATACAGGCCGTCCTGGAGGCGGTGGAATCCAAGAAACGCGGCGAGACCGGCTCCGTCATGGTGATGGGATGCCTGTCGCAGAGATACATGGACTCCCTCCCGGAACTCATCCCCGAAGTGGACGGATGGTTCGGGGCCCGGGACCTTGCCCCGGTGGTGAGGGCCCTGGGCGGCAATCCCGATCCGTCCACAATGCACAGGAGGGTCCTTACCGGCGGGAATAGGCCTTATGCATTCCTCAAGATTTCAGAGGGATGCGACCGACGCTGCTCATACTGCGCAATCCCGTCAATCCGGGGCGCTCATCGTTCCGTCCCGATGGAAGTACTTGTGGATGAGGCACGTGAGCTTGCGTCAAAAGGAATCAGGGAACTTATCCTGATTGCCCAGGACACCACTTTCTACGGCCTCGACCTGTATCGCAGGCGCAGCCTTGCCACCCTTCTGGAAAGGCTTTCAGGAATTGACGGCATCCAGTGGATCAGGATACACTATTCCTATCCGGCCGATTTCCCGGAAGACGTCCTTGACCAGATGGCCTCCAATCCCAAGGTATGCCGCTACATGGACATCCCGCTCCAGCATATTTCCGACAATGTCCTGTCGGCCATGCACAGGGGAGTGGACGGCGAGTGGACGCGCTCCCTTATCCGCCGTATGAGGGAGAGGGTCCCCGGGGTGGTGCTGCGTACCACCATGATAGTCGGTCATCCTGGAGAGGGCCGTAAGGAATTCTCAGAACTGCTTTCTTTTGTGGAGGAAGCGCGGTTCGAGCGGCTGGGAGCGTTCGCCTATTCCGAGGAGGAGGGAACCTGGGGAGCGGCAAATCTCAGGGATTCGGTTGCCCCTGCAACAAAGCAGTCCCGGCTTAAGCGACTGATGGAAAAGCAGCGTGGCATTTCATTTGCATTCAATTCATCACGTGTGGGGAAGGAAGAAAAGGTGCTGGTCGATGACTTCACCGACGGCATCCTGGTCTGCAGGAGTGAATTCGAGAGTCCGGAGGTTGACGGCGAGATACTCGTCAAGTACGATTCCGCGGCTTTTGACGGAGTGGATCCCTATTCCCTGATTGGGGAATTCCTCCGGGTTCGGATCACGGCGGCCGACGAGTACGACCTCACCGCAGAAATTATTTGAAGCCATGAAACACAGTATCGTACCTGTCGCACTTGCGGTGATGCTCCTTGCCGGGGCATGTTCTCCGCAGTCGTTTACCATGAACATAGAAATGCGTTATCCGTCAAAGTCGGGTCTTGACCTTGCGGGTAAGAGCATAGCCGTGGTCTGCCTCGGCAACGGCAGCGCGGCTGATTCCACCTTTTCCGAGGGCCTCGTCCAGGGTTTCGCGGAAAGACTTGAAAAAGAGTACTTTGGCGGTGAACAGGGAGTCTCAACCTATAAGATAATCGGATCAGGTGACGACTATTCAAGCCGCGATTCGCTGGTAAACCTGGTGGTTGACTCCGGTGACGACGTGGTATTCCTTTTCGGGACGCCGGAATTCGGCGAGCTCGGCCTGGGCGACAACAAGCGCAGCACCGCCGTCCATTCCACTCCCGATTCGGCCTATACCTGCGTCACTTCGCTTCCGTTCACGGTGAAACTCTGGGCCTATGATTCCATGGACAAGGATGACAAGGTGTACTCGTTCACCGGAAGCAACGCCATCAAGCCGGAGATCTTCAATGACGGAACCCTCACTTATCCGCAGGCTAAGGAAAAGGTCTGGTCGTCGGTGAGGCCCCTGGCAGAGAAGATCGGACTTCTGTCATGTTCCCGCTTCCTCAATACCTGGAAGACCGAATCGTACAGTATCATTTACTATGACAACGGAAACGACGCCTGGATCGACGGTGCCGTGGCCGCCTCGGAATACAGGTGGACCGATGCCATGAAGGAGTGGATGAAACTCCTGAATACCAAGAACATGCAAAAACGCTCCTGCGCCGAATACAACTTGGGGCTGGGATGTTTCATGATGGGACAACTTGACCTTGCCCTGAAGTGGCTGGACGCCTCCGACAAGGACTGCCCGGTATCGCTCTCCTCCGAGCTGCGCAAGAGGATCCTTGCCAGGAAGAAATAGTTTCCCTAGAACCCGTTGATACGGGCTGTCTTTTCAAGGTCCAGGGCCTCTGCAAGCACGCTGATGGGATTGAGGACCTTATAACCCGTGGACATCTCGATCTGCCATTTGCAGGTTTCGCAGTCGCAGGCCACGAAATCAGGATTCACGGATGCAATCTGGTCGAACAGGGGTTTCCCGATAGCTTGGGAGACCCCGTAGTTTTCCTTCTTGAACCCGTATGTGCCGGAAATGCCGCAGCAGTTGGAGTCCAGGGCGGTGAATTCCACGCCGGGAATCCTTGCCAGGATGGCTTTGGAGAACACCCCCCAGCCCAGTTTTTCCATGTGGCAGGGCGTGTGGTAGGCTATCCTGGCCTTGTATCCGTCCTTGAAGGCAAGTTTGACCGCCCCGCTTTCCACCTGCTCGTAAATGAACCTGGTGGCGAGGAGGATGCTGTCACGCACGGCTGAGTTGTCGACTTTGAGCAGGGAAGGGTACTCGTCCCTCATGGTGAAGGTGCAGGTCGAGGATGTGGTAAGTATCTTCAGCCCCTTGTCCACGGCCTTGGAAAGGGCCGAGACATTGTTACGGGCGTGTTTGACTGCGCCGTCGTACATCCCGTTGGAAATCATGGCGACTCCGCAGCACTGCTCCTTGTCCAGCAGTTCCACGCCATAGCCGATGGCGTTCATTATCTTCACAAAGTCCTTTCCCAGGGCCGGATAGTTGTAATTGACGTAACATCCGTGGAAGAAAGCCACCTTGTTGTCATATTTCCGCTGCTCCTTCAATGCATTGCGGCGGAACCATGCCTCGAATGTCCTGGAGGAGTATTTGGGGAAGGTACGGTGCCTGTCTATGCCCATAGTGGCATGAAGCACAGCCTTTGTGACGCCCAGCCCTGTGGCAAAGTTGACCACAGGGGCGAAGGGAACCGCCAGGGGGCCCATGACGTCGGTGCTGGCAAGGATCCTGTCGCGCAGCCTGGGCTTGGACTTGCCGTATTTCATCCTGGCTTCCTGGATTATGTCGGCCACGTTGACACCTGACGGACAGGCTACTTCGCAGCGTTTGCAGTTGAGGCAGTACTTCAGCGCTTCGTCAAAGAAGATGGGATCCTTGAGGCGGAGCCTTTCACCGTCGGGACCGGCCTGCTTGGGACCGGGGTAGCGGGGATTGACCTGTACCACGGGGCAATATGCGGTGCAAACCGTACATTTCATGCACTCCTCGAAATTGTGGGCGCTGGATGTAAATTCCTGTAGTTTCATGCTTTACCTCCTGTAATTGAATCGGCTACCGCAAATGCGGTAAGGATTGCCACACCGGCTCCGCATCCCAGCGTGAGGGGACCGCGTCCAGCCAGGATGGATCCTGCTGCGTATAGGTTGGTAAGGGGGACGCCATCCTTGATGGCGTGGAATCCGCCGTCGGTTGCAACTCCGAATTCCATGTAGGGCTGCGACTCAAAAAAGTCCCTCCTGTACCACTCGGGGCGGTTTTTGTCGTAGCTGGTATCCACCCCGAACAACGGTTCGGTGACACCTTCCGGCGAAGATGCCAGTCCCTTGCTGAAGAAGCTTCCGGTGGACAGGATGAAGTTGTCGGCCATCAGCCAGTGCGCGCCGAGGTTCTTTGTGGAGACTGCCTTGACGGTGGAGTCGGCTATGTTGACGCCCACGGCCTCGTCGCCCATGAGGAAGATGCCGCCCAGGCTCTCGTAATACCTGCGGAGCTGCATCTGGCAGCGGATTCCCGGAACGGAGGGAGGCATTGTGCCAACGAAGATGCACCGCACTCCGAGGCTTTCCTTTACCTTGAGGGCGGGGGAGGAGTCCCTGAGACCGAAAATCTCAGGAAGTATCACGGTGTCCTCGTCTTTGATCAGGGCCCTTACAGAAGCAATGAATTCGTCCAGGGTGCCGCCGACCTCCAGTATCCTGGCAAGGTTGACGGACCGCATCTCGCTGGGGCTCTCGCGGACCCTGCCGAATTCAGGCAGGCTGACGGATTCTATCCGGCATGACGCTCCGGCTTTCTCAAGCCCTTGGGCTATGAAGGCCGTGTTGAAGTCGAAGAATCCCTGTACGTTGACTATCAGCACCTTGTTGCCGATATCGGGGTTTCCTGCATCAAACAGTTCCACTTCTTCCATGGCGTAGCGGCATTCCTGGAAGGTCCCGGTGGGGGTGAGCCTGAGCATGTTGCGGGAATCGTCCCCGTGGAGCGATATCCCGGCCTTTGCGAAAAACGGCTTTATCCGGGTGATGTAGTCCTGGAGCTTGGGACCTATCTTGGAGTAAGGATGGCCCTCGGGAAGGACGGCTCCGGAATTGAGGATACCGAATGTCCCGGATGAAAAATGAAGTGCGCTCTGTCCCGCGCTGATAACTGCGGTGCTTTCACCGGACAGTTGCAGCTGTATTGCAGCGGTAAGTCCGGAAAGCCCGCCTCCGATTATTATGGTATTGAATTTCATCTCAGATGCTATTGTTCAGGCCAAGTACATGATTATAAACCCATTGGGTATACTCGCTCTCGCGCAGGGTGTCTCCCCAGGCTATGGGGAGCATTCCTTTCCACCGTTCAGTCATGAAGCTCTTGAGATCTTCCCTGGCCTTGGAGGTGCAGCCGTGGGCCTTTGCCAGGAGTCCGGCCGCCCTGCATGCGCAGAGTTCGCCCTGGCAGGTGCCCATACCGACGCGGGTGCGGCGCCTGAGGTCCACCAGGTTATGTACGTCCAGATGCTCCACGGCGTTGGTCACCTCGCTTACCGACACCTCTTCACACTCGCACACGAGGCTTTGCTGGTGGCTTTCCGCCAGGGGGATGCTGCCGGCCCTGGAGCCTGCCCTTCCGGCAACAGCCTTCTGGACTGTCGTGGGCTCCGACCACAGTTTCCGGGTAAGTTCCTTGAGCCCGCCCAGTTCGGAGCCGGGAAGGGGAGTGATGGCGGTGGTGCATGCCGAGGGATTCCCCAGTTTCCGGCAGACGGCGTCGGTGGCCTGTTCGGCCATCAGCCTGTAAGTCATGAGTTTGCCGCCGGTGATAGTTATGAAGCCCTTGAGGCCGTCGCGGCTTTCATGGTCCAGGCA
>JAEEGL014518433.1_pt1 | contig 10841 bp, 5 predicted proteins | sample 9134231 | NCBI WGS metagenome assembly JAEEGL01 (sample SAMN16246548, study PRJNA631951) | gut metagenome | biome: gut microbiome; feature: rumen; material: fiber-attached | host: Bos | place: Iran: Karaj | collected 2018-10
AAAATACGGGGGAAATATCTGTCTGATCGGGAATAGGCTGAGAATCATTTCCATCGGGGACGTAAAATGCGTTGCGCATAGGTCTTTCGAAGGCCACCCCATATCATGCACGATTTCCAGGTCTTCTACAGGCAAATGGTTCGCTACGATTTCGTGCGTCCAACAATCAATACCGTGCAAACCATCTGCAGATAAAGGACCTGTGGGCATTGATTTGGGGCTCTACAATCTCGCGGCATTTTCTGATGGCACTGTCTATGACAATACGAAGCTGTTTGACAGGATGGCTTCTGAAATGGTCAAAATCCAGAGGAAGATGAGCGAGTGCGATACGGATTCCGACGAATTCAGGAAGTATAAACGCAGACTATGCCATCTTTTCGAGCATTACAACAATAAAATGCGCGATGAGATGCACAAGCGCTCGACAGAGATCGTGGAATCATATTCTATGATCGCTCTGGAAGATATCAGCGTTAAAGAGCTGATTCACAGCTACCATACAAGCACAGGAAGAAGAAACCAATATTCCTCAGCATGGAGAATGTTGGTGGAGATGATAGAATACAAGGCTGTGGACTCCGGAGTCCAGGTCATATTCGTTGATTCCAGAAACACCTCCCAGATATGCTCTCGTTGCGGTTATTATGTCAGGAAAGATTTGGGAGTTCGCGTGCACAGCTGTCCCGCATGCGGTTTCTGTGTCGATCGCGACATAAACGCGGCGATGAATATACTTAATCGCGGTCTGGGCATGCAGGCCTCCTTTTCCGGAAAAGGGAATAGCCAGTTTTCCTGACGCATGCACACCCTACACTACTACACCCGGGGGCGTAAGCTCTCGGGCCCTATCAGTGATTTGGACGTATTATTCTGATCAAGGAATTCAAAAGGTGCGGTAGCCGGGAATCGAACCCGAGGTCTAACCTTGGCAAGGTTAAGTGTTAACCCCTACACCACTACCGCGCGATGTGGAGGATTAAATTATTACATTTAAATTTTTTGTATAATGTTATCGTAATTCAAAACCTTATTAGACTATTGCTATTTTTGAATTATTCAAATAAGAATACTTAACAGGTCATTCATCTGTTAATTAACACGGTGAAATCCTTCGATGTTTTAGCACCATGCTGGGTTTCAAATGGGTTTGGACGTCGTTTCGACGGCAAAGTAACGATTATGATGAAAAAACCTGGGAAATCTAGGTAAAACTATTGGAGACGTCCAATTATGTTTATATACAATCATTTGTACAGCCTCAAAGCAAACTGTCTTAAGCAGTATTATCAGAGGTTCAAATGGCATCCTTCGACGAATTAGGTATCAATAAAAAACTGATTAGAGCCATCGCAGACATGGGGTGGACCGAGCCAACCCCGATCCAATTGCAATCGGTTCCGGTGGGGATGTCAGGCAAAGATCTGTTCGGTCAGGCTCAGACTGGAACGGGCAAGACCGGCGCATTTTCGATCGTGTCTATCGGGCGCACCAAATCTGGGTCTAAGGAGCCGACCATTTTGGTCATGGCCCCGACAAGGGAATTGGCCGTCCAGATTTCAAAAGAGATGTCCGAGCTATCAAAGTATACGCGTCATTCCATCGTTCCGGTTTACGGCGGAGCGTCATATGTCGAACAGATAAAGGGCTTGGAATCCGGGTGCGATATCGTTGTCGGGACTCCAGGAAGAATCATTGACCTTTGCAAGAGAGGGAATCTGAAATTGGATTCGGTAAGGGAGCTCGTGATCGATGAAGCGGATAGGATGCTGGATATGGGTTTCATAGATGATATGGACGAGATCATTTCCATGGTCCCCTCGCACAGGCAGACGATGATGTTCTCTGCCACGCTTTCGGATGAGGTTCGTTCCATCGCAGAGCGTTCGATGAAAGAACCCGTCGAAATATCGGTCTCGCAAGATTCTTTGGTCCCTGAATTGGTGCGTCAATTTTATGTGGAAGTGAAAAGGAACGGCAAAATGGACGTTCTCCGCGACATAATGGCGAACGGCGATCCAAAAATGGTCGTATTCTGCGCCACCAAAAAAATGGTGGACGATTTATATGATGGTCTGAGCAAAGAAGGCCTTCGGATAGGAGCTATCCACGGGGATATGCCCCAATCCCGCAGGGAGAAAACCATCCGCAGCTTCAAAGCCGACAGGATGAACATGCTCATCGCTACCGATGTGGCCGCTAGGGGACTCGACATAGATAACATCGAATGCGTCGTGAATTATGATGCTCCTTTGGATCCGGAGACTTATGCCCATCGCATCGGGCGTACCGGAAGGGCTGGAAGGGAAGGGGTCGCATTCACATTCATCACCCCGAAAGAAGACCTCAGAGTACCGGCCTATCAGCAATTTATGGGCAAAGAGATCGAGCGCGTCACAAGAAAGCAGATTCCCAAGCTGAAGATAGCGAATCCCGATCTGAAAGCGTTGCACGGAACGGGAAGATCAGAATCCGGAGCGAAAGGCAAGAGCCATGTCCCTCCCGTGCATCAGAGATCGCGGGCTAAAAGCGAGGCTCTGTCCGCTCCCGAGTTCATGGTGGTTTCGTTGGACATACCGAAAGGATCCGAGATCACGCGTTCAGACATCTCCGATTTCATTGTCCTTTCGTCAGGCATCAGCCGCGACAAAGTCGGACGCATCGGGATGGGTTCGCGCTCCACTTTCGTCGAAATCGAAGCGTCATCGGTCGATTCTGTCATCAAGGCTGTGAACAGCACGAAACTCAATGGGAGGAAAGTCAGGGCATCCCCCGCTCCTGCCAAGGTGAAATATAAAGATAAGATAGGGAAAAAGAGCCGAGCAGCCCGATCCAGGGATTTATATCCACCTTTATATGAAATAATTAGAATCAATTAAATAGTGGCCGTATTGTCGGCCCTTCATGATATTCGACAGTCTCGCAGATGCGATAGCTAAGCATGCGAAGCTTATTGTCGCGCTGTGGATAGCCATACTGTTGGTTTCGGTGCCTTTTGCGCTGAAATCCGGTGATGTCATGAAATATGACGTCAACGACATGGCCGCCGAGGATTCGGAGTCGATCCAAGGCATGACAGTGATGGGCCAGTATTATCCGTCTGGCAGCGTGGATGTCTCATCGGTCCCGATCATCGTCATCAAGTATTCCACAGCCGAAGAAAAGTTGCTGTCTCAGGATTTCGTTGGATACCTTTCAGACCATGCGTCCGAATACGTCGATGCCGACGGCAGACAGAAGCTATCCTCCCGGGCCCCGTTCGTCAGTATGGGCGCTCAGGAGAAGGAAGGGCTCGACGGCGGGATATTCTTGGTCGGGGCCGTCTATGACACCTCTTTCGAAGGGAATGTGACCGACGACACTCCAGCTCTCAGAGAATTCATCTCCCAGCAGAAAGGAGCTTTCGATTCGCTGAACCCCGGATTCTCCGGCGCTTCAATTTATCTCACCGGAACGCCCGCAATCTCCGCGGACATGGCCGAAGGCGCTTTGGACGACCTTTCGAGGATAGACCCCTTCACGGTCCTTCTGATTCTCGTTCTCGTCGGGCTGTTCTTCAGGTCTTTCGTGACTTCCGCTACGCCTCCGATGACGATAGGGTTCGCCTTCGTCGTTACCCTCGCTTTGATCTACGGCATCGGCCAGATTCTGAACATTTTCTTCATAACGGAGATGATGATCCTGGTGTCGATGATGGGTGCCGGATGCGACTACTGCATCTTCATCATCGCCCGTTACAGGGAAGGCCTGCGCTCCGGCCTCGGCCATGACAAAGCCCTCCACGAGGCCATAGTGTGGGCGGGAGAATCCATCGCTACATCCGGGGCTTCCGTCATCATCGGTTTCGGCGCCATGTCGATATGCTCGATAAGCATCGTGTCGACCATGGGGATATGCCTCGCTCTGGGGATCCTCATAGCTCTGCTCGCCGCATTGACTTTGATCCCGGCGATCTTGGAGCTAGTCCATGACAGGATATTCTGGCCCACCACCATAGAATCCTTTGAGGAAGGCGGGAAGGCCACCAAAGGGTGGTTCGGATGGTTCGGAAGGCTGGGAGAGAGGTATTTCGAGGGGTCATCCAGATTCTCTCTGAAGCATGCCAAAGCGATCGTCATCGCCACCGTTTTGGTGACCGTCCCGGCGGCATACATAATGACCAACGCCGAGCTTTCCTATGATATGGTGAGCTCCATGCAGACCGGGGAGTCCGGGGAAGGCATGGATCTCATCGGAGACTATGCCAACCAGGGCATGCTGATGCCCAACTACGTCATCTTCGAATCGTCCGAGCCTCTGGCAGAGATCCAAAGTTTCGACGCGTCGGCTTTGGCGCCGCTGGTCGCCGCCGGTATGGTGTCGCAAGGGGCAGCGGCAATGATGTCGCAGATGAAATCGCTGACGTGGTCCCCATCGTTCTCAAGCATGGGCGTAGACGGTTTATGCTCCAACATATCGTCCGATCCCAACGTGGCTGCTATAAGCGGGCCGTTCGTATGGCAATCCGAAGTGGCGAAAGCGACGCAGAAACTGATCTCAGAAGGCATCTCGAACCCTACGCCCACGCAGATCATCGACAGGATCGCGGCTGATTCGCCCGGTACTATCGATCTGTATGTGAGCAACACCATCCAGACCATCCGTTCCGCGGGCATCGACGATTCGATAACGGTCGCGGCGGCAGGCCCTGCAATCGATTATCTCGTGAATACCCTGAGCAGATCCGTCGGCGGGGATTTCGTGAATTCCTCCGATGGGAACGGTTCGGTCGAGTACATCACGGTGACGTATTCCACAGTCGACGCCGCGATGTCGCCCGAATCCATGAAGACGATCGACAGGTCTGAAAGAAGCATAGACGCGTTCATGGATGCCAACCCCGTCCTGGAGTCCAAGTGGGTCACGGGAAGCGCGGCTGTCATGTATGACATCTCCAAAGCAGTCGGGGCCGAGTTCGACAAGATCGAGATCATCGTGGTCATCCTGATCATCATTCTGCTTTTCGTCGTCATGAGATCTTATCTGATCCCGCTGAGGTCCGTGCTGACGATTCTGATGAGCATATGCTGGACGATGGCAATCACCCACCTCCTCTTCACGGATGTGCTCGGCGCGAGCGTCATGTGGCTGATCCCGATGATCCTGCTGGTCATCTGCCTCGGATTAGGTATGGATTACGACATATTGCTCACCACGCGCATCAAGGAGAACGTGATCAAAGGCATGTCCAACGACGATGCGATCCACCACGCGGTGACCCACACCGGCTCGGTGATCACGATCTGCGGGCTGATCATGGGCGGCGCGTTCGGCACCCTCATGCTGTCGTCTATGCTGATGATGCAGCAGTTCGGATTCGCGCTCTGCTTCGCCATCCTCTGCGACGCTCTGATCGTGCGCACATACATCGTGCCGGCGATCATGCACCTTCTGGGCAGATGGAACTGGGTCGGGCCCAAGTTCATGCGCCGCGGGAGCGACTGAGGCCGGAGGGATCCCGGCCAAAACCCTTTCCTTTTTCCTTTTATCATTCAAAATGCTGTCCGCCGGCAGTCAATGCGTTTTTATGCGACATTAACGATAATCGCCCGGTGCATTCATGGACATCCAAGTGCTGATAGCGTTCATCGTCTATTTCGCCTTGGTGCTGGGCGTAGGATTCTATTTCTACAAGCGGTCCAGCAGCATGGAGGATTACATACTGGGCGGACGCTCGATGAACCCTTATGTCACCGCACTATCGGCTCAGGCCTCAGATATGAGCAGCTGGCTGCTTATGGGCCTGCCCGGGGCGGTGCTTCTAGCGGGCATGGGAGAGGCATGGATAGGGATAGGACTTGCCATAGGCTCCTACCTGTCGTGGCTCTTCGTGGCCAAAAAACTCAGAAAGCATTCCGTCGTCGCAGGTAATGCGTTGACCGTACCCGAATTCTTCTCGAACCGTTACAAAGATGAGAAAGGGTATCTCAGATTCATCTGCAGCATAATCATCCTGTTCTTCTTCGTGATCTATGTGGCATCCGGGTTCAAAGGGTGCGGAATCACGCTCCAGACGATCTTCCCCGAGATATCGTTCGGCGCCGCCATGGCGGTGGGCGCCATCATCATCATCGCGTATACCTTCATGGGAGGTTTCAAGGCCGTTTGCTGGACCGATTTCTTCCAGGGTATGCTGATGCTCGTCGCCATTTTGGTCGTGCCCCTGGCCGCGATAGGCTCTCTGGGCGGTTGGGGAGAGCTCCAGGCCGCATGGGATTCCGTCGGGGTCGAGAACTACATGGATCTGTTCTGGGACGGCGGAGCCCCGCTGACCGCGATAGCGATACTTTCGCTGCTTGCTTGGGCGTTCGGATATTTCGGTATGCCCCACATCATAGTCAGATACATGTCCATCAGGGACCCCGAAGAGGTCAAGATCTCCCGCCGCGTCTCTCTGATCTGGATCACGATCGCCCTTTTCGCGGCTATCCTCGTCGGTCTGGTCGGCAGGGCATACATCGGGGAGGCCGCGATCGCGGATGGCTTCAACGCCGAGCACATCTTCATCGAGATGGCCGGCGACCTGTTCCCGCCGATAATCGCGGGTCTGCTTTTCGCCGCCGTCATGGCTGCGATCATGTCCACCGCGGACTCCCAGCTTCTGGTCGCATCTTCGGCAATAACCAACGACATCCTCGGAAAGTACGGCAAGTACAAGGGCCAGCCGAAGATCCTCATGTGGATCTCCAGGCTGATAGTCGTTCTGGTGGCCGTGTTCGCGCTCATCCTCGCCCTGTACGGAGGGGACAGCATCATGGGTCTCGTCTCATACGCCTGGGCCGGATTCGGCGCGGCTTTCGGTCCTTTGATGATCCTGTCTCTGTATTGGAAGAGGATGAACTTCTACGGAGCTTTGGCTTCGGTGTTCGTCGGGTTCATCACGGTCATCCTGTGGAACACCTTCCTGTCCGGGACCGGAATCTACGAGCTCCTGCCCGGGTTCGTGTTCGCGCTCATAGCCGGGGTCGTGGTCTCGCTGGCCACTCCAGAACCTTCCGCCGATATCCAGAAGGAATTCGACGAAGCGCAGACCTACGTGGAGAACCACTGAAACTGCCGGGGCCCTTCGGGGCCTCCTTTTTATCCTACCTGCATGGCGAGCCTATGGCGATGTCCGATTACGAGACGCTGGCCGGGAAGGCGTCAGCGGAGATCTCGATCAAAGGGTCCAGATTCATAGGGGTGGCGATGCCCTGTCCCGACGAGGGGGCCATCCAGGAGAACTTGGTGGCTTTGGCCAAGGAGTACCCCGGGGCCACCCATTACTGCTATGCCGCCATCTATGGTGCCTCGGACAGAAAAGTCCGCTTCAGCGATGGCGGGGAGCCGTCCGGGACCGCCGGAAGGCCGATTCTGAGCGTGCTCAGCGGGGCTGGGCTGTCCGATTCCATGGCGGCAGTCATCCGCTATTTCGGTGGGACCCTCCTCGGCACCGGCGGCCTCGTCCGCGCCTATTCAGAATCGGCATCCTTCGCCCTGGAGAGGTCTGATCGGGTTCTGAGGAAGGCTTGCGCTGTGTTCTCCTTCGATTTGGGATACAGCCACTACAGCGCCTTCGAATCTAAGTGCGGCGCTTTCATGGCCAGAAGACCGGAATGCTCATATTCCGGCAGAGTCAGCGTGAAGGCGTGGGTTCCGCTGGAGGAAACCGACGGGTTCCTCCGCAGAATCGGTGCGATTACGGATGGGCATGCGCGCCCGATCCGCCTTCGCGACGAGTATGTATGAGCAAGCATCATCTATCAGTCGCGCTTATCGGGCCGCATGCTTCTCAAGGCCCAGTCGATAGCCAAATCATTCGGCCCGGTGAAAGTGCTCACCGATGTCAGCCTCCAGATCAACGAAGGGGATGCCATCGGCCTTATCGGAATAAACGGCGCCGGCAAGAGCACTTTCCTCAAGATACTTCTGGGGGAGATGAAGCCGGATACGGGGGAGCTCACCCGCAACACCGAGAGGATCGGCTATCTGGAGCAGTTCGCGGAATCGTCCGCCGAATTCACGGTCCGCGACGTTTTGGGGAGGCCTTATGGGCACATAGAGAATCTGAAGCGCCGTCTGGCTGAGATAGAAGCCACTATGGCATCCGGCGGCGACATAGATTGGAACGCTTTGGCTGAAGAGAGCGCGATGCTGGAATCCCAGCTGGCCCAGTCCGATGCCGATGACGAAGGCAACCAAAGGGCCGCCCTTGAAAAGGTGGGGCTGACCTGGGATTTCGCCGACAGGACGATGGATTCCCTTTCCGGAGGGGAGAGGGCCAAAGTGATGCTTTCGCGCATAGTCGTCCAGGCCGACGACTGCGATCTCCTCGTAATGGATGAGCCGACGTCGCATCTGGACATCAGCACCGTCGAGTGGCTGGAGGATTATCTTCTGAAGACCCATTGTGCTGTTCTTGTCATAAGCCATGACAGGTATTTCCTCGACAAGATCGCGACCCGCATGCTGGAGATCTCCAACGGGAAATCCCGGGAGTACAAAGGCAACTATTCGGATTTCATCATGAAGAAGATGCTGGATCTGGACAGGATGGAGAAGGAATACCGCAAATATTCCTCCCAGAAAAGGAAGCAGGAAGAGATCGCAAAGGAACTACATCGCGACCAATGGTTCATGACCACCCATAAGACCAGGGAGAAGATGATCGCCAAGATGGAGGCCAAAGAAAAGCCTGAGGAGAGCAGGGAGATAACCGTCAGGATCCAGGCGGCCCGCAAATCCGGGAAGAACGTCCTCACAGCGAAGGACCTCTCGGTCGAGCTCGGCGGGAGGACCATACTGGAGCATGTCGATCTGGACATCCAGAAAGGGGACAAGGTCGGGGTTTTCGGGTCCAACGGGGAAGGGAAGACCACTCTGATAAAGGCTTTGCTGGAGCAGATACCGTCCAAAGGCGAGCTGTGGATGGCACCCGGCGCGAAGATCGGCTATTATTCGCAGCACCATGACAGCCTGGATAAGAGACTCACCGCCGAGGAGCAGCTGCTGCAGCTGATAGGCAAGGAGAGAAGGGGCGAAGCCCGCGGCATGCTGGCCAGATTCCTTCTGACCGGGGACGACGTGGACCGTCCGATTTCCACGCTTTCGGGCGGCCAGAGGGCGAGGGTGGCGATGTGCATGCTGCTTCTGGGCGAGACGAACGTTCTGGTCCTGGACGAGCCGACGAACTATCTGGACATCCCGGCCAAACATGCGATAGAGGAGGCGCTCAACGAGTACGGGGGCACAATAATCGCGGTCACTCATGACAGGTATTTCCTGGATACCGTCTGCACGAGCGTGATCGAGGTCGCAGGCGGCCATATAAAGACGTTCGCAGGCACCTATTCGGAGATGAAGGGCAGGCCGAACGTCAGGGAAGTCGTCATGGACGCCGATGAATACAAGGTGATCTCTCCGTTCACGAATTGGGCCACCGGCCGCAAATATGCTAAGGGGGACCGGGTACTGATAGCCCCGGCGGAGCAGAAGAATTTCGAATGGGCTCTCAGCCAGGGCAAGCTCAAGAAGACCGGCGGCCGCCAAAGGAAGAAGGTGGACGTCGCGGAAACCCAGCCGAAAGGCGGTCAGCGAGGATAACGCTCGGCGGAAGCCCCGCGCATCCTTTCTTTCTATTAATAAATTTATATCAATGGACTTCCATCTAGTTCTGCGCCGGCGCATCTAAGCCGGCTTCGGGAGGGATGACCGGGGCCGAGCTGACTGTGAAGATGCGGTCGGCAGTCTCCGGGCGCAGTGCCCGGTTCATAGGAGCAGATGTTCTATGGAATCGACAAACGAAAAAGCATTCAGGAGCAAGGAGAAGTTCCTTGCAGCAGCCGTCATTCTGGCGGTCGTGGCGTCCTGTATCGCTGTCTCCATGCCCGCAGACGCGGATTCGGAAGACAAGGTACTGTACATCCACGGAACCCTTGATGCGAGCATAATCGGAAGTTCCTTTCAGGTTATCGAAGTCAACGGCGATCTGACCATCGAGAATGGCCAGTTCGTCATCGCGAACGACTCTTTTATCGTTGATAAAGATGTAACTCTCACGCTAAAGAGCGGTTCGAACGTGACTATCGCATCGGGAACCGCCGACATCAGGGGAAATGTTGTATGCGCCGAAGGCACCGAGGGAGCCCCTACCTTCCTCGTGAAAAACGGCGCATCCGTCAGCATCAGCGGAAACGTCTCGGTCGACGGGCCTTACGGGTTCGTCTGCGAGGACGGCGCCAGTGCCGCAGTCAGCGGCAACTTCACCGTCGCTGAGAAGGGATCCGCTGTCATCAGCGGATTCACCGTCAAGAAAGGCGGAGTCGTTGCCATCGAAAGCAACAAAGCCGCAACCCACATTCAGAGCATCAAAGCTGAGTCTGAATCCACCGTCAGCATTTCCGGTCTCACGACCTATGATTCGATGGTCATCGACAGCGGCTCGTCCTTCGTCATCGCAGAGGACGGATCCCTTACGCAGATCGGGGTCAACGCCGAATCGATGCCTGCCACATCGATCGTCAACAACGGAACCATGACCGTCAACGGAGAGTTTTCCGGAGCGGTCACCAACTCCGGAAAGATTGTCGCCGACAGCGCCAAGAGCTGCCTGTACGTCGTCACCGCGAATTCCGGATCCACTTTCGAGGCCAAGAACCTCAAAGGAACCGCTGTGTTCAACAACAGGGGCGCTACCCAGTTCGTCGTAGCCAACGTCAACGGAATCGTAGTCACCGGCGCGTCCACCGGAGTGATCCTCTCTGGTACCCCCGTTGCCGCCTCCTCCGAAGCGGCCATGGATGTTGTCGGGGTTCTTCTTATCA
>JAEEGL015444514.1_pt1 | contig 10841 bp, 3 predicted proteins | sample 9134231 | NCBI WGS metagenome assembly JAEEGL01 (sample SAMN16246548, study PRJNA631951) | gut metagenome | biome: gut microbiome; feature: rumen; material: fiber-attached | host: Bos | place: Iran: Karaj | collected 2018-10
ACCTCATCTATTACTTCATTATTTTCAATAATATGACCATAATGAACAGTATGTGATTTAACCTTTGTTAAATCCTTACCCTTAAATACCTTACTAACTAATGAGAATGTATCAGGTCCAGAACATCTTATTACAGATATCGCACCTACACCATATGGAGTTGCTATCGCACAAATATTATCATTCATAAAGAAATGCTCCTTTCCATATTTACAAACAAGATTATATCATATTATTTCTTTTTCTTTATTTTTTTTATTAATACATATGATAAACCACCAATTAATAATACACCAATCACAGAGCCTAAAATAACATAGCTATAATTAAATTCCTCTTCCTCAGTAGATTCATCTAATATAACTTCCTTTTCCCTAACAGTTATAGAATAACAATCAGTATTATCGTTCATATATACATATAAAATATAAGTACCATTTTTATCCTTATTATCAAAATATTCTGATGTAATAGATATATTATCAGTTTCCTTATAAAAGCCTGAAAATATTAATTTTTGTCTAATCATTTCTCTTGTTAGTGGAGTTTGATTATCAGTATAGAATTCATATTTTATTTGAGTAGGATTAATATTTTCTTTTTTATCCTCCTCTTCCTTTTCCTCATTTTTTTCTTCTATATCCTCCTTTGGCTCAGGAGTGACCTCTTCCTTTTTAATATTAACCTTATATTCAACTATTTTATTAGCTTCATTTAAGGCTATATCACTTACATTAAATAAAAATCTATATGTGCCTTCCTTATTATAATTATGCTCATAATCATCTAAATCTCTTATTTTAATTTTAGATGTGATATCTAAATCCCTATTATCATATGCCTTATAATCAAAAATATCATTAATAGATTTATAGCTTCCATCACCTACACCATCATAATTAATTATTAATACTGGCTTAGTAAAATCTCCAACCTTTATCTTACCATTACATGATAATTCATTATCATCATAATCCTTTATAATAACCACATAATCATAAATACCATCATTATTAGCATTATATTTATAATCACTAATAATCTTATATGATTTAATATTATCCTTATCATAATAATGAACATAATATTTATAAATCATTTCATCAGTTATAGGATCATCAAAATTAGCATTTATATAATCACAATAAAAATAATTATTACTATCAATAGCGTTAATATAAATTATATCTAAATAAATATCATTATAAGCATCAACGCTTAATAATTTAACCTTATAAGTTCCTATTTCTATATTATTAGAAATAGGTGAATAATTAGATTCTAAAATCATATGATTAGTTATAATATCATATTCCTTTTCTATATCATAATATAATTCATCTATTGATTTAGCCGCTGTATTAGATAAAGTAAAAGTCTTTACTTTTCCTTTTGTTGCTTTAACACCTAATAAATAATCTAGCTTAGTGCTTTCATAAAATGCTAAGGCAATAGCATTAGAGCTTCCAGATATAAAATTGACATTATATGTATAGCTATCTACATATAAAAGCTTATTACTATAGCTAGTAAAATCAAAAATATTACATTCATAAATAGACGCATAATCATTTAAAACTAAATCATAAATGATTGTATCTCCAATTGATACCTTTAATTCAACACCAAGAGAATTCTCTATTTTATATAAAACATTAATAACCCCATTAAAATTAGAATCTCCTAATATTTCATATTTATAATTAATTTCACCATTAATATCCTCATCAGTAATATCCTTAACTGTATATCTAATCTTATATATTAATTCATTAGATATATCCTTATCACCAGTTATAATACTAAATCCAGAAAATAAATCATTATATAAATCATTTGAGCTTGCCTTAATATCAAAGCTCATTAAGAAAATAAAAATAATAAATAAAATAAATATATTAATTCTTTTTAACATGTACATATACCCTCATTATAATGATTATTATCGCAGCGATAGCGGCGATAGATCCTACAACTATCGCTACTATTAGGCCTGTATTAGATTCTTCCTCTTTCTTTTCCTCTTCCTTTTCTACTAAATTAATTTCATAATATGTAACATCACCATTTTCATATGTTACAGATAATGAATAGGTAGAGGCCTTAAAATTACTATCAGTAAAATAGTCACTTTCGATAATTACATTATCGTTATTATTTAAGAATCCTTCAGATATTAATAAATCCTGAATTTCACTAGCAGTTAATTTATGAGTAGTGTAGGCTCTAATAACATAATTACTATTAGAAATAACAGGATTATATACCTCTTCCTTAGCATCCTCTATTACGTTATTATTCTCTTCATTTTTTACTTCATAATCAGGAATATAATATCTTTCAATAACATCATTAAAATTCTTATCAGTTACTCTAATAATGAAATTATAGGTAAATTCATTTTCAATGTTATCCTTAGCCTTTAATGTAATTTCATAATCCTTTAATATGCTATATCCAGATAAATAATTAATTAATCCTATTAGTTCTATTTTAGAATTAGGTATAGTTCCATCATGCTCATCATAAATAACAAAATTCTTTAATATTTCATCCTTATTTAGGCATTCCTTATTTGAAACTGTAATTATTTCCTTTGCCTTTAGGGCGTAGGGCTTATCGTGATCATAAACCTCTATAAAGCCTGGTAAATATAGATTTATATCATCAAATAATATATTAGCAATATATCTATATTTTCCTGTCTTTTTAAAGCCATAATGATATTCTGTGCTTATTTTTATTCCTACATAATCCTTCTTTAATTCAAGGCCTTCTATTATCTCTGAATCATCAATTCTATTACTATAGGATATTTCAAAATTCTTAGATCTAGCTAAATTAGATATATCAATAACATGAATATATATCCATTTAAAAATAACCTTAGATTCATTATTATAGCCTCTAATCTTAACTCTATAATCAGCAATATTTGAATTAGATACATAATTACTTTCTAATATATCAAATGATAATAACCTATTATCATAATCATCCTCTAATCCAACCTCATTTACTATTTCATCAACCTCTAAATCACTAAACATAGGAATGTAAACATCCTTACTGTCACTATATTCATATGTCATTGCTATAAAAATATCTGGTTGAAAATCACCTATATATGGAATGTCATTATATGATGAGATAAAAAAGGTATCAATCACAGCTAATTTATAATCCGGATTATATTCTCTAACGTCAAAGTATTCATTAGTTGTAAAGGTATAGCTATTTCTACAATATAATTCGATAATTGCGACACTATTTATTTCTAGCCTTACATTTGTAATTTTCGAATCAGTAATATTATAAAAAATTGTTAATGATTCATTTTTTAATAGCTCTCCATCATCTGAATAAAATGATATTTCCGTTTCAAATTCTATATAATTAAACCCATATTTCATATTTTTAGAAAGAAGATTATTATAATAGAAAATTTTTTCTTTTGTATAATCATCTAATTTTAATTCTAAATAATTAAATGATTTCCTTTTTGGTAAATAATCAACATTAGAATAATCATCTGATACCACATTCTCCTTTGCGTAAGCATTAATTGGAATTATAAAAAACAACATAAATAATATAATTATAATTTTTTTCATATTCTTCTCCTCCATATATAGTAATAAGAGGCACCATATATAAAAAAATTGAAAAAAATTTTAATATTTTTAAAAAAAGAAAAATGATAACCCAAAATGAGTTATCATTATTTCTATTAAATTATTCTAATGTTAATGCGTAAACAACAGTCGCTCCATTGCCCTTAGCGATAGTATATGTTCCAGCCTCAAGAGTTATTTCAGTTCCTGAGCCTGATGTAACACTATAGCTTGTGTCATTGATTTTTACTGTTTGTCCATTCATAGAATAGATAGTTAAAGTCTTTTCACTACTAATTGTGAATGTTATAGTACCACCATTAGTTTCAAGTTTTAATCCTCTAGTAAATGTTACTGCTTCATTATCTATATTGAATGTCGCACTAGTCTTAGTTTGGTTACCTGTTGCGGTAAATAAATTAGAATTATACTGTCCATCAATTGACCAAATTTCCTTTGTATTAATTGGTGTAAATGTATATTCTCTTAAGCTCCAAATACTGTTATGAGATATTGTAATATTATCAGTATTTGTACTTTCAATTGTAACATAGTATGTTCCAGCTACTGTTGGCTCACCATCTAATAATACATAATCACTTTCTGTCCATTTATTACCACCATCCTTGATGTAGTAATAAATTACCTTAGCATCCATATTCTTTGTATAAACTGTAGATTTATAGTTTATATATGAATAGAACTTATAATCAGATAATGTGTATTCACCTGTAATTACTCCATCAGTAACATACATAGTGAAATTACTATCAGATAATTCTAGCTTCTTAATAACTACCGCACCTGTATATGTAGTAGGTCTATAGTTATTATTAGAGAATGATAATGTATATGAATATGTACCAGCATTAGCCTTAAATGTACTTGTATTTACAGTAATTACTAAATCATCGTCACCGATTAGCTTAGATTCATCAAATGTCGCAGTTAAATTATTATGAACTAAACCATCATACATATAATTGAATGTAGTTCCGGCATTTCCACTCTTAGTATCACAATATACAGTAACACTTAATACATAAGGAGAAATTGTATATTCTTGTTCTACTATACTAGCAACATAATTTGAATTAGTTAATACAGCGGTTGCTGTATAAGTACCCGCATCCTTCTTAGCACCAGTTACAGATACCTCACATACATCAGATCCTATTAATGTAGATGTAATGCTAGCTGTTGGAGCTTGGAAGCTACCATTATAAGTAAATGATGTATTAGACCACTCAACTGTTACTGGTAATGGATTAATAATTACATATGCCTCCATATTAGGAATTGGCTCATAATTATAAGAATCACCAGTAAACTTAATTGTTACCTTATACTTACCAACATAGATTGGATTTGTATCATATACAAATTCAGCAGTAACACCATCAGGTAATTCACTTTGATCAATGCTAATAGCATTATTATGAGATTTACCATCATATATAAATGTCTTATCAGAAATAGACACATTAGACATATCATATGTACCACGTGTTATTTTATATTCGCATACTTCTTCTTCAATATAATAATTATTATTTGTCACTGAAGCTACAGTTATAGTATAAGTACCTTGGTTTGTTTCACCCTCAGAATCAAATACTAATTCAACTATATCACCATCTGCTACTCCAACTAACTCATATGTAGGCTTATGCTTATTGCCATCATATCCAAATACTGTAGTTAACCAGCTAATAGCTAATAGCTTCTTAGATACTGTCATATTAACATTAATATCGGCAGGTACCTCATAATTATCAGCGATTTGTCCAGATAATGTAAACTTAACAGTCGCTACTGTATCCGTTGTATTAATTACACCAATTGAATTTTCTGTATCAATTAATACACCTTCTGGTAAATTAGCTGATATAGGTAATTGTTGATTTCCATTATAAGTTACATCAGTATTTTCAAATGTAACATCAGTCATATCAATAATTCCCTTAATAATTGAATAAATATATGTATTAGTAATCTTATAATTATCCTTATCGGCTCCAGTTCTACTAAAGTCAGCTACATATTCTCCAATTGTAGAGCTTGTATTTGCGATAGTAACTTCTATATCATCACCATCTACTTTATTTAAAATAGTGAATGTTGGTACAACAATATTATTATTAAATCTTAATTCTGTTTCATTTAATACGATGCTTAGTTCAAGTGGAGATATTACTAACGCAACTGATACTATCAATGGCTCATAATATCCATTTTCAGTATAGAACTCTACATCTATATAATATTGATCAGCATTCTTTTTGCCATTATAACGATACATAATTAAAGATTTATCATTTGTATATCTATTGGCTATTTCAATATTAGGTCCATGAAGGTTACCATCATAAACAACATTTGTTAAATAATCAACATTATTACATTCATCTTCAGTTAATACACCCTTATTAATTGTATATGAAGTATAATCAGAACCATCAATAACATAATTAGGATTACTTAATGAAGCAGCTGCTGTATAAATACCAGGAACAACCTCTGCACCTGAAATATTAACTGTACAGTTATCTCCAATAATAGGTGTTACTGTCGCAGTAGGTGCTTGTGACTTACCATTATAAGTTAATGTCTTATTTGACCATTCAAGTGATACAGGCTTAGCTATGATATTATATGCTGTTGATGGACTACCATCAATAATATAATTATTATCCTCAAGCTCTGTTGTTGCAGCATATGTACCAACATTAATATTAGAATCTGCTATGATATTAACTATTGTATCTAATTCTTCACCATTATATTTAACCTTCGCAGTTGGCTTTAATGCAGATTTAGAATAAACTAAATCTAATTGACCCCATACTAGGCTAACATGGCATTTTTCGATTGTGTAAGTTAATTCATTAGAATTAGAAATCGTATAATTACTGTTATCTAATGACGCGATAGCGTTATAAGTATCAGCATTTACAGAAGCGTTATTCATAATGATATTAACGATATCTCCCTCAACTACACCTGTTAATGTAGCGTTTGGAATTTGGTTTTCACCGTTATAAATTAGATTTGTAGTAGTATCAAATTCAACAGTAATAGGCTTTGGATTAATTGTGATTTTACCATAAGCTACAGTTGTAATACCAACATTTGGATCATTAGATTCGAATGTTATTTTTACATCTACACCTTGGCATACATCCTTCATCTTCTTGTCAAAGACTGCAGTTATGCCTTCTTCAAGACCAGTTACTGTAATTGTATGTTCCTTACCATCATATGTTCCTACATAATCATTTATAGTAAATCCAGTAATAGGTTTTTGTTCTTTAACAACTATTGCCTTATATGTTTCATTAACAATATAGTTACCACTTGCTGAACCATTATATGTAAATCTTAATTCATATTCTCCTACCTCAGTTATGTCATTATTAGATACAGAAATAGTAATATCATCACCAGTAACCATACCAATAATATTAGAAACTTCTGGCTTATGTAATGTACCCTCAGAATACATGAATAATAATGAATCAAATTCTAATGTTACTTCCTTCTTAGTAATAGTTAAATTATATGATTGTCTCTTCGCTGAAACATAGTTAGAGCTATTTCCAGAAACACTAAATTCAACCTCTACAGAATAGCTACCAGCATTCTTATATTCTTCAATATATTCAATAGTAATCTCATCCTGGTAAGTAGTATAATATTTCTTCTTGCCATTTACTAAATCTAATGTAGGATGATGATATGAACCATCATATTCATAAATAGTATTTTCTAAGAATACATATTGAATATCAAAATCAGCCTTACCAATTGAATAATCTAAGTTTGAATTAAATTCATCAATTACATAATTAGCCTTATCCGTACCTGTTAATTCTGGATTTAATGTGTAATTACCTACATCTATAGAATCAGTATTTAATATATTAATATCAACGATATCATTATTAATTCTTCCATCTAATACATATTCAGGAACTAATAGCTTCTTTTGATATGTTAAATTAGATTCAATTACATTAATAATTATCTTCTTTGGATTAATTGTTACATTAACATCCATATCAGATGGAGTATTGTAATTTGAATTTGTATTAATGAAATGTAATGTTACCTTTGTATCTAATACATTTATAGCACCAACTGAATTATTAACATCTATTGTTAATCCTTCTGGTAAATCTACTGGTGTTGGCAAATGTGTAGTTCCATCATAATCAAATACTTTATTATTAAATGTTAAATCAGATAAATCATATGTTGCTCTCTTAATAACATAAGAAAGATTATATGAGCTATTAGAAACAACATAATTATCCTTATCTTTTCCTTGTAATTCAAATTCGAATATATAAGTACCGAAATTAATAGAATTATTTAATGAAACTACTTCTACTTTATCATTATCAATCAATCCATCTACATTTGAATCAGGGAATAATACATTTCCATTGTAAGTAAATTCAGTCGTATTTAATGAAATATCAATTGTTTTAGGATTAATAATTACATTAATATCTATTGAAGCTGGATCATTATAATTTGGATTTGAATTAATGAAATATAATGTTACCTTTGTATCCTTAACATATTTAGCACCAATTGAATTACTTGTATCTAATGTTAATCCTGATACTAAATTTGTAGGTGTTGGTAAATGTGTAGTTCCATCATAATCAAATGTTGTATTATCAAATGTTAGATTAGATAAATCATAATCAGCCTTAGTTATTTCATAAACAACATATTCATCATCAATATTATAGTGATCATAATCTGTAATATTAAAGTATAGCTTATAATCATCATTTACATCTGTTGTTACTGTTGTAGGATATGTTAATTCAACTGGATATCCATCAATTACTCCTACTAATGTACCAACAGGCTTATGAGCATTACCATCATATACAAATGATAATGAATCAAATACTACCTCTAGCTTCTTTCTTATGATTTCTACCTTCGCAGTCATAGAAGCTGGAGCGATATAGTTATTAGAATCTGTTGTGAATGTAGCTGTTACAGTACCTGTATCATCAACATCAATGAAATTACCAGCATAAGAATATTGAACAACAACGGCAATACCATCCTTACCCTTAATTGGAGCTTCAATCTTAGGCATTTGTTGCTTACCATTAAATTCATATTTGAATGTGTAATTATCAAATGTAATTTCTGATAAATCATATTCTGCCTTTTCAATATTAACATTGATATAATCAGAATCTAATTCATATGTATTACCTAAATGTTTAATTGTAATATGACAATAATATTTATTATTTTGTGCTTCAATTACGTTATAAGCACTCTTAGTACTAATAACCTTAGTATCATCATTCTTATACCACTTATAAGAAATAGAGAAATCGTCATCATTAATAAGTGGATGATTAATATCTACAGAAAGTGCAATAGGATCATTATCGTAAACCTTATTAATATCGTTAGATACTGTTAATACAGGAGCTACTAGCTTCCACTTTGCATATAAATCAATATTATAATTATTTACTACTTCTATTCTATTTCCTAAAAGCTCGGCATTATCATACCAGCCATCAAATTCATATCCTAATCTTTCTGGTGTTGCTGGAATAATATAATCACCATCAACATATTCCTGATTCTTTTCAGTATCTGGAATATATCCACCATTTTCATGATATTTTAATTTGAAGATTCTGCTGAATCTTGCGCCAACAAACATATCATCAATTTCGCTAGCATTTATCTTATTATCATCTAATTGGTAATCATCATAATACCAACCATCAAATCTATAGCCAGACTTTTGTAATGTAGGAAGCTTAACATCGCCATCCTCGATTATTACATAAATACTATTGGGCATAGATTTATAGATGCTAGGACTATCTTCAGTAACAGTACCACCACTATATTCTAATGAAATCTTATATACCTTATTCCATGTTGCGAATAAATCTAAGCTTTCATGAATATTAAGAGGTAATGTAGGCTTTTCTAAGCCAGCATTAAATGCATAATCCCAGTCCTTAAATCTTTTCTCATTTGTTGATGGAACATTAGGTGAATTAACTAAATCTCCATCCTTATAATATTCAATAGGTAATGATGTATTATTATATGCTACATATAATTCTCCATCATCACATTTAGGGACAAATAGGTAATCATATTTACGATATTTCTCTCTATATTCATCTACAGAATCCTTATCTAAATAGAACTTAAACTTATTCTTTCTTGAAGCTAATGATAAGTCATTAATTACAAGATTAGAATCATTAACGTATACCTTTTCTACGTTAGAATTTAATAACGCAGAAATAATAGTTACATTAGAAGAATTTAAGTGAATTTCCTTAACTTCACTATCTACAAATGCATTTTTACTAACATCTACTACTGATGATGGAATAGTAATTACATCTCCAGCATTAGTTAATGAATTATCGGATATTTTTATAGTTCCTTCCTTGAATTCAACATCTGAATATCCCTTTAATACATTCTTAACAACATATCCCTCTTCTGCATCATCATATGAATATACAACTCTTCTTGTTTGAGATGATATTAATAATACGAATGTAACAACAAAGATTACAGCAACCATAAAGATATAGCCAATTTGCTTAATAACAAATTTACTACCCTTAACTGTTTGAGTATCTCTAGTTGCTAAGAATAATAAGCCACCAATTAATACAATTCTTATTAAGAATAATATAATACTAAATCCATCTCCATATGCCATCATAGGCACATATGCAATGATAGGGATAGCATAAATAAGTGTAGATGTAACCTTTAAAAACTTAATTTCAGTATTAAATCTTAAGAATAATAAACCAACAAAGATTAATCCCTCTAATATAATTGAGATAATTAATAATGTATTAGTAAAATTAGAAATACCAATAATATTTTCCTTAATAATATAGAATATATCAGCTATTAAAAGAGTTAAGAATAATGACAATCTAACGACATTCATAAGCTTTTGATTCTTAATGATTTGTTTAGTTTCATTACTATTATTCTTTTTCTTATTAGCTCTTATTTCACTAGATAATGACATTATTCATCACCTCTTTTCACATATTTTCCTGATTGATGAGCAAATGTCTCATCATCATCTAATACTAGATAATATGTAATGGATTTATTCTTTCTCTTTGAATATACCCAAAGTGAATTCTCATCCTTCATATAATTAAATGTTAAATTCTTAGATAC
>JAEEGL016551310.1_pt1 | contig 10841 bp, 11 predicted proteins | sample 9134231 | NCBI WGS metagenome assembly JAEEGL01 (sample SAMN16246548, study PRJNA631951) | gut metagenome | biome: gut microbiome; feature: rumen; material: fiber-attached | host: Bos | place: Iran: Karaj | collected 2018-10
ATGGGCCGCACAATGGCCGATGCGGCCATATTGCAGGGCCAGCCTCTCACCGGCGAACAACGGCAATGGTGGCGAGAGGCGCGGCTCCTGGCGGATTTTGAACGCGCCGAGAAGAAGGATCGTGCTGCGGAGCTTGCTCCGCAGATGCCCCTCTCCGGCGCGGAACGAAAGCGCCGCCACCTCGAACGCGAGGCGTCCATTGATGACGCCCTCGACGCCGCCCTCGACGCCATCGACTGGCGCCGGCGTTCGCTCGCCTCGCGTTCACTCCACAACTTCCTGCGCCTCTATTGCATGGAACCGATGTCGCGCCTTCTCGACTATCCCCCTGTCGGCGATCTCGTCAAGGTCGTTCACGACATGCAGCGCGGCATATCGGATGATTCCGTGCCCTACCATATCCGTATGCCGCGCGGCGAAGGCAAGTCCGCCCTCACCAAGGGCGCAGCCGCATGGGTCGCGGCCACCGGCATACGCAAATTCATCGTCGTATTCTCCGCAGCCCGTCCCGATGCCGTCCAGATTGTCGATGATGTCCTGATGGTCTTGCTCAACTCCGAGAAGTTCTGCGCCGATTTCCCAGAAGTGGCCCTCCCCCTGCGCATGATCGGCGGCTCCTTCAAGCGGCGGCAGTTCTACAACGGCCATCCCACGGCCATGGTCTGCCGCACAGGCCGCCTCGTCCTCCCCACCATCATCGCCAAGCGCGATTTCCCGCAGCTCGGCATCAAGGCCGGTCAGCCGTTTCCGGCCTCCGGCACCATCTTCGATGCGCGCGGCTTCTCCGGCCACGCGCGCGGCATGGCCAAGGGCGCGGCCCGTCCCGATCTGCTCATCCTCGATGACCTCCAGCACGAAGGCGACGCCGCCAACGAGGAAACCGTGCGCAAGAACGCCGAACACATCCGCAAGGGCATCTTGAACATGGGCGGCAGAAAGCGAATCGCCGCCGTAATGACATCTACCCCAATCGAGCCTGGCGATCTCTCCGAAGAGTTCGCCTCCGATCCCGAATGGCGCACCCGCACCTACCGCGCCTTCAAGTCGTTCCCAACCGATTGGGCCGAGCGCGGCATGGACGGCCTCTGGGGTTCATACATCCGCATCTACCGGCACGCCGTCGCGCATGGCGACCCCAACCCCACGCGCCCCGCCAACGAGTTCTACAAGGCCAATCGCGCCGCCATGGACGCGGGCGCATCCGTAATCTCACGCCACCGCTTCGACCGCAAGACGCAGCTCTCCGCCATCCAGGCGAAGATGGACAAGCTCTTTCAGATCGGCCCCGTAGCCTTCGAGGCCGAATACCAGATGAAGCCGCGCCGCCATCAATTCGTGTTCGAGCTTACCGCCCAGACGGTGCTTGATCGCGTCCGCAAGGGCCTCGCCCCCGCAACCATCCCGCAGGGCTTCGACTTCATCGCCGCCGCAACGGACATCAACCCTTCCTATGCGCTCACCACCGCCGTTGTCGCCTTCGACCGCGACCGCACCGCGCTCGTTGTATGGCATTGGATAGACCCCATATCAATCGACGATACGGTAAACGACACCGTATTTGTGCAACGCATCTACGACGCCCTCGCCGCGCATGGCCGCGTGATCGCGGCCAGCAAGATTCCGATAAACGGCTGGGGCATCGACGCCTCCGGCAAGCAGTTCCAGGCCGTCACGGCCTTTGCGCCCAACGCGCAATCCCTCTGCGGCATACCCGCCATCGCCATGACAGGCCGCAACTCCATGAAGTTCAACCCCTTTGTGCGCTCCCGCGTCCGCGATGCCGTGAACAACACCGTCCTCTGCGCCGAGAAGGCGGCGAACCGCCAATGGCTTGTGTTCAACGCCGATCTCTTCCGCGAGGCCATGCAGCTTTCCTGGGCGACCGAGACGGGCGCGCCTGGCGGCCTCTCGCTCTTCGACGGCGGCGTTTCGCACGATGATTTTGCCGAGCAGGTTTCACGCGAGAAGCTGCGCGCCAAGCGTTCGCGCCCCGATGGCCGCACCGAGTACGATTGGAAAACGGCCGACCCCCACGACTTCGGCGATTGCGTCACCATGTGCTACGCCATCGCCGCCGCATCAGGCATTGCCGCCGCCGGCATGGGCAACTCCATCCCCAAAAAGCGAAAGAGGTACCGCTATGTCAACCCCTCCTGATACTCCCCAATCTGAAAGCGGCTCTCATAAGAGTTTTGCTCCTACCCCCCAGCGCTTCCCTTTCGAGCAAACCGTCCTCTGCAATTCATGCTGCAAGCATGTGATCTTCTCCGTCGTTCGCACCGTCCGCTGCAAAACCGATCCTCGCAAGGTGTACGCCTACCTCGCTTGCCCAAATTGTGGCGCACGCGCCACTCAAATCCGCTGGAGACGCGGCATTTTGCCTGATAGTTAGTGTTGACACTAACTCATTTTATGCACACCTCTTGATTTTCCTTTTCATGCGCTATAATTAGCGCCAATGACACGCGAAGAGCTATCAGACCGGCGCGATGAACTCATCCGCAAGCGCAACGCGCTCGTTGACCGCATGGCGGCCAGCGATTGCGCGTCCGAAACCATTGCGTCCGGCGGCGGCACGCGGTCGCGCACAAATCGCACCGTCGATGATCTGCGCAAGAAGATTGCCTTCATTGAGAAGGAGATTGAATCCCTGAACGCCGCGCTGGGCGAAGGTCCGGCCCCCGGCGCCTTCAAAACCATCTACGTCAACTTCCGATGAAAAGCCTCTTCTCCATATTCCGCCACTCTCGGGGTGCGGGTGCGTTACCACCCGCCTCCCCCGCCTCTCATAAGCGTTTTGCTCCTACCTTCTCGTTCTCCAAGGGCTACGAGGCCGTTTCCTCTCCGTTCGACCAGATGCGCCGTTCTGCCGTTGTCGAATTGCAGGGCGAGGACAAGCAGCTCCCAGCCCGCGCGCGCCTTCGCCTCACCAACCTCCAGCGAGACATGATGCGCAACTCCCCCACGCGCGTCATGCAGGACCAGCAGCGCCGCGTCAACGTCGTTGGGCATGTCGGCGGCAAGATGTACGCCTCTTTCCCCGCCGCGTTCAGCGCCGCCGCCGACGAGGTGATGGCCTATTTCAACAAGGTTTGGTTCCCCCGCGCCGAGTTCACCTTCCGCAAGGATTTCAACTGGCTCCTTAAAACGCTGCTCACGGCAACCGACGTTTCGGGCAACGTAATCCTGGTGTTCGATGATGGCATCCTCACCGGCGGCAACGGCACAGGCCGCATCCGCGCCTTCGAGGGCGACGAGATCGCGGATGTCCCCAAGGTCGATGACTACTTCCCCAAGTCATGCGTCCAGTCCCAGGGCCTTGTCTATAACAACATGGGTATGCTCTGCGGCGCTTTCGTCTCTTCCTCGCAGCGCGGCAAGTCCGTTTTCGACCCCAAGGATGGCGTCATGTCCCTGCGCATGGATCCATTCGACGATAACGCCCTCACGAATTGGGTTGTCCTCGGCGACATGCGCCGCTTCAACCAGGGCCGCGCCGTCTCGCCTCTTTCATCGGCCCTCACTACCCTCATCGACCTCCACGAAACCGTCGCCTCCGAAGCGCAGGCCGCCAAGTACAACGCCCAGCTCGTCGCGCAGATTCTCCACGAATCCGAAGATGAACCCGGCACGCCCGCCGCGCTCTTCGGCACGCCCAGCGAAGGCGGGCAGGGCCAGCCGGAAACCGAAGATGTGGTCTGCGAAACCCTCCGCGCCTCGCAAATCCGCTATCAGGACATGAAGCCCAAGACACGCCTTGAGCTTCTGGACACCAAGCGCCCCAACGCCAACATGCCCGCCTACGTCGAGCATCTTTCCGGCCTCGCCGGCGGTTCGCTCGGCATGGCCCGCGTCCATTCGACCCTCAAGGTCCAAAATTCTTATACCGGCTTCCGCGGCGAACAGCTGATGACGTGGCTTTCCTTCGAGGAAACCCAGCGCGCCCTGGAGCGCGAGGTATGCGATTGGGCCGCCCGCTGCGTCATTACCCGCGCCGTCCGCCTCGGCCTCATCAAGTCCGCCCTCCCAGACGATTGGCAGCACATGATTGCCTGGCGCTGGCCCAAGATGCGCGAAGTCAGCGAGACGGACGCCCAGACAGCCCTTGCCCAGAAGTTCCGCAACGGCACCACTTCCATCTTGCGCGAAGTCGGCCCGGGCGAACGCGACAAGATCATTGCCGAGCTTGCGGAGGAAAAACGCCTTTTTGACGCCGCAGGGCTTGTGCATCCCGCCGAGGCCACGGCTTCCGGCCAAATCAAGGAAACAGGAGAAAACAACGATGAAGATCAAGCTGATGAAGTCCCGTCTGCGGGCGACGTTCCAGGCACCCCATCCGAAGGTTGACGCCGAGAATGAAGTCCTGCACGACGTCCAGATCACCCTCGAAGGCGAAGCCAAAGGCCACGGCGTCTGGCTCGACCGCGAATTTTGCGAAGCCGTCGCAGCCGCCGGAAACGCCACCGGCGATGTCGGCCTCAAGGTGCGCTACGGCCATCCCGCAATGTGCGCGGATGCCATCGGCACCGAACTTGGCCGTGCCACAAACTTTCGCGTTGTCGATATTGATCGGCAGATCGACGGCCAGACAGTCACCGCAGCTGGCGTTATAGCCGACATCCACATCCTCGCCTCCGCACACCACGCGCCGCAGGGCGACATCGCCGCCCATGTCCTCGCCGCAGCCGCAGAGGATCCCGCCATCTTCGGGCAGTCCATCGTCTTTACGGCGGCAGATCGCGTCGTGAAGGATGCCGAAGGCGTCCGCCACTCCTACAACGAGGAAGTCCTGGGCAAGCCCGCCTCTCCCGATGCGGCCCCCGCAGCCACCATCACGGAAGAAGCCTGGCTTTCCAAGTCCGCCGACGGCAAGGAGTACATGGTTCTCGGCAAGCTGCACGGCACCGATTTCACCGACGAACCCGCCGCCACCGACGGCGTTTTCTCCACCGGCACCCTCGCAGAAGAAGCCGCCCTCATGCTCGACGAGCATCCGCAGATCGTGGACGCCATCGAGAAGAACCCCAACGCCCTTGTGGAGTTCCTCGACCGCGCGAATCTTCTGCACCTCTTCGAGAACGCCCGCATACAGTCGCTCCAGTCCGCCAAGGACAAGGAGATCGCCGCCCTCAAGGCGAAGATGAACGAAATGCTCGCATCCCACGATGCCGCCATGTCCGAGGCTGTATCGGAGCGGTCGGCTTTAGCCGGCCAAATCGAAACCCTTTCCGCCGAAATCGCCGAGAAGCAGCAAGCCCTTGACGCCGCGAAAGCGGACGCCGAGCAGCTTACCGCCAAGTACGACGAAGCGGCCAAGGCCCTTGCGGACACGCAAGCAGCCCTCGCCGCCGAAACCGAACGCTATCGCGAGCAGATCGGCCTCGCGCTGGCACCCAAAAACACCACCTCGCTGAAGGGAAGCGCCCTCATCCGCTGCACCTTCGCGGCCAACAAGTAAGGAACCATCAAATGGCTACTCTCCAGTCTCTCGTCACTGGCAAAGGCTACGACGCCTCCCAGGGCATCATCGACGAAGTGACCAAGCTCGTCCCCGAGCTCGCGACCTTCGCCGCAATCCTCATCAACGGCACTTCCTTCCAGTCCGTTGCGCAGATCAGCGATCCCGTCACGGGATTCCGCACCGCCGGAAACGGCATCGACGCTTCGGATGAAGGCTACCGCCTGGACAACTTCAACCTGGGCATCCTCTCCGGTCTGTGCCAGCGCGACAAGGCCCTCTTCGACGCCGATGTTCGCGGCCGCGAAGCCGCGCTCACCGCCGCCGCGATCTCCCTCGTCCGTTCGGGCATGAAGTCCCTCGCGGGCAAGGTCTGGTACGGTGCGCACGCCTCCGCCGAGAAGTTCGACGGCTGCGCCACGCTCTGCGCGGATGCGCTCACCGTCGATGCGGGCAACTCCACGGCCAACAGCTCCGCCTCCTGCTTCGCCGTCGGCATCGGCGAGGAAAAGTGCCACCTTGTGTTCAACAAGGATTCCAAGCTCCTGACCTCCGCCGAGCTGGATTGGAATGAAGGCACGATGGACGGCGCCAACTCCAAGCCCGTCCCCTCGTACTGGACCGACCTCACCTGCTGGGCTGGCTTCGCGTGCCGCAACGCCAAGGCCATCGCCCGCATCGCCAACCTCGGCAGCGGCTCCGGCAACAAGCTCACCGACGAGTTCCTCGCCGAGCTTGTCTCCAAGTACGCCGAGGCCAACGACGGCCAGAATCCGGACGCGATCTTCTGCACGTTCGCGCAGCGCCTCTTCCTCCAGAAGTCGCGCGGCACGCTCGTGCGCACGACGCCCCGCACGTCCATCGAGATCACCGCCGGTGTTCCTCTGGAATACGACGGCATCCCGATCATCGCCACCAACAGCCTCAGCGACGCCGAGGCCGTCTGGTCGGCGGCCTAAAGCCACCAGCCCCGGCGGCGTTCTCATGCCCGCCGCCGGGGCACCTATCTCTCGCCAGCCCATCAAATCTCCTACGAGTTTTGCTCCTATGAAAAAGCCAATCCTCTCAATCGTCGCCGCCGTTCTCTCCATTGCGGCCTTCGCCTCCACCGTCACGCAGTTCCGCCCTCTCGCGGCTGGCGAGTTTGAATCCGGCGCTGTCGGCGGCAAATTGGTTGCCGTCCAGGTATTCTCGCCTGTCGCATCCGGCACCGTCTCGCTCAAAAGCATCTACGAGGCCGCCGTTTTCACAAACGCCGTACAGGTCGAAACCTTCACCGCCACCAACATGACGGTCGTTTCGTCCAACCGGCTTGACGCGACGGTTTCCACCAACACCTTCCCCGCCGCCATGTTCGCCTTTCCAACCTGGCAGCGGGCCTATCCGTTCAACATCCTGGTGTCGAGCAACGCCGCCGTGTCCGTGTCCGTCTCAACCAACACATGGCCCGTGTTCGAGAAGTCCGTCTTTGTCACGAACACCATCGCCTCGGGCACATGCTCCGGCGGCATCTTCACCAATGCCCCGTCCGGCGTCTATCTCGCCCCTGGCGAAAAGCTGCTCTTCACCGGCACCGCCACCGGCGGCCACCTCCGCCTCATCCTGGAATAATCCCACATAACTTTTCAACTTCTCAACTTCTCAACTTTTCAACTTCTCACCCATGTTCGATGATGGCATAGAATCCGCCTTCGCGGAAACAATCGTCTGGAAGCAGGACAAGCCCCCGCACTTGTCCGGCACCTTCCGTGGCGAAGTTCTACGTGGAACGGTAGATGCCACATCCGCCGGTGTGCCGCTCGGCCCCGTCACGGCAGATATTTGGCGTGTCCACATCCCCACGGCCTACGCCATCGCCATGCGCATTGTCATGGGCGATACCATCGAGCTTCCAGATCGTCCTCGTCCCGTGTTTTCCCCGTCTGGCGCAAATCTTGCCAATCGTCCTGATGGCCGCGCCTCCAGCGCGGCGGTCACGCTCTCCGTCCAGTCCGTGATCGCCGATGATTCCGGCGTATGGCTCAACTGCACCGCAGCGGAAAGGGCACCAATCTAATGGCCTACGCCGTCACATCGACCGGCGTAATCGCCACCAAGGGGCGCGGCTCCGCCAGGACCGTCACCTTCTCCGTCTCGTTCAAGGAGCTTGATCGCTGGGCGAAGAAGATGCGCTATGATGCGCCAGCAGTCCTTGATCGCACCTTCGCCATGGCAGCCAAGTCGCTCAAGAAGAAGTTTGAGCAGGTCATACGGCACGCGGGCGGCGTCAACGGCGTGCCCAAGTTCCACGATTTCGAGGAGTTCACCAAGTCACTTCGCGCCGTTCGCGGCGAATCCTCGCGGCCAATGGGCGGCATCCTGGCCGAGAAGCATGTGGCCGTGTTCTACAAGAAGAACGGCTATTGGGTGGTCGGCTGGCCTGATCGCCTTGCCGAGTGGGCCGTCAAGTTCCAGGACGGCGGCGATTACAGGGCCGAGGCAGATTTCCAGTCCGACAGCTTCCGCCATTGGATGCACGTAAAGGGCATACACGACATCCCGCGCCAGTACGTCCACAATCCGCGCCGCGTGTTCCCCGAACCCTTCGGCTCGTTTGTCCGCGCCAACCTCGACGAATGGGCGCGCCACATCTACTACAAGGCCCTCGCCCGCAAATTCCAGAAAGCTGCCAAGTCCGCATGATCTCCCACCGTTCCATAATGGCCGCCGCCGGCGCAGCAGTCCGCGATTCAACGGAAGTCCTCGCCTATTGCATCGAGCATTTCGGGCGCGGCCTTGCAATCCATGTCGGCGCGTATGCGGCGGGCATCCCCGATCTCGAATGTTCGCCGTTCCTCTGGATTACGCCCCAGGAGGAAAACGAGGTCATCAACGAGGATGAAATCTTCGCCGTTCGCATGGTCGTTGGCGGCTGCGTCACCGGCGAAGGCGGCGAGCGCGTGATTACCAACGTCATTACCGAGCGCACCGAATCGGACAACGGCCTCACCGTCAACGGCGGCAATGAGATTGTCGAGAACCTGCGCGATCTCATCATTTCCGTTGTCCGCAACGCCAAGGCCGGCGCCCGCGTTGTCAACATTCGCCGCATTGAGAACGACATCGCCCATTTTCCGCTTGAATGGGCCGAGATATACGTCAACTATCTCGAACCTCCCGCCCTCTAACTTTTCAACCACAAAACAAGAAAGGAACACGCAACATGTCCTCGCCTACATTCCCCCGCTGGGGCGTCAAGTCCGCGACGCTCACCTTCAACAGCGCCACCTACGAGATGGCATCAGGCCCCGCCGGAAAGTCCGAAACCAAGGACGCCATCGACGTCACGTCCCTCTCGGATTCCGTCAAGCGCTTCATCACCGGCGCGCTCAAGGAAACCGACGAGTTCACCGTCTCGCTCTATCAGAAGGGCTCCGGCGATCTCACCGTGGACACGGCCCCGGCTGCGCTCGCAATCTCCGTCACCCTGGAGAATGGCATCGACACCGACGCCACGGCCTCCGTCTCGATCAACAAGGCCATCATCACGAAGGTTGCCTATCCCAACCAGGACGCCTCCGGCGACCGCAAGGCCACCTATGATGTCACCTTCCGCCCTGATGGTTCCGTCGCTGCTGGCTGATAGCCATGAACTTCACAGATGAAATAACCCTCCGCATTGGCGGCACATCCTTCAAGGTGCGCCGTCTCACCATCGCGGAAATCCGGCAGGCCCGTGTCGATTGGCAGGGCGGCAAGGAGTGCCTGGACGAAGAGTACGAGCGGCTTGTCAAGTCGCACGTCACCCTCGCAGACGGCAAGCCTTTCGATCCTTCCGCCCTCTCCCTTCCCCAGATGCAGAAGCTTGTCTCGGAGCTTGTCGGCATCCCGGAAGGTTCCGGCCTGACGGATTTTATCGGGCTGCTCTGCTGAAAGACGCGAAGCAGGGCAGCACCGCGACGGATGCGTTTCTCGACGAAGGCCGCGCCACGCTCGGCCTCTGGCTTCCGCTGGCCATGGCGGATGTCTATACGGCTCTCGTCGCGCTCTGCCGCCTTTGGGTTGCCCATCCCGAAGAGATCAAGGTGCCGTCCCGCTCGCAGACGCTCGCATCCTGGGCGCTCCCCATGCTCTCGAAGTCCATCGAGGCGGAAGAGAAGGAACGCGCCGCGCTTGAAATGTTCCGCTCCGTCCAGTCCCTCGCCGCCAAACAGGGTGAGAAGAAATGAGCACCGCGACGACCCACCAGTTGGCGATCAAGGCCAAGGACGGCACAGCCCCGGCCTTCAAGTCGATACAGTCCCGCGCCGCCGGTGCGGGCAGCAAGATTTCATCCTTGCTCGGCGGCGCTCTGGCTGCGGCTGGCGGCTATCTCGGTGCGCGTGCCATCGTAAGCGGCATCAACGAGCTGGGCAAGCTCTCCGATGTCGCACAGGCCACGTCCACCTCGGTCGATGAACTCACACGGTCATCCAACGCCCTGCAAATCCTGGGCATCCGCGGCGCATCCGTCGAATCCATGGCCCGCGCCTTCATGTTCATGGAGAAGAACACGGGGCGCAGCGGCATGGAAGGCTTCTATCAGACCATCGAGGAAATCGGCAAGCTCCCCGACGCCGCATCACGCTCCGAGGCCGCCATGGCAGCCTTCGGCCGCAGCGGCATGATGTTCCTTCCCCTCATCAACGCCGCCGACGAGGGCACCGAGGCATTGCGCGGTGTCGTCGAAGTGATGCCCTCAATTCCGCAATCTGCCGCCGAAGCCGGCGACAAGATGAGCGACGCAAAGCTCATCGGCGTTGAAGGTTTCAAGTCCCTGTGGTATCAAGCCCTCGGCAAGGTGTCCGAATGGTTCGACCAGATGTTCTCTGGCGGCGTTCGCGAGGCTACGGCGAAAGGCGTCGCGTATTTCGAGTATTTCTGCAAGCTGGCATTCCGCAAAATCCGCGCTTTCGTCCTTGACGTTGGCGAAATCTGGACGGGCATGGGCGGCAACATGACAACGGTTCTCTCCCGCGTCGGCCAGTATTTCATTCGCTACTTCAAATCTGTATCTGAGTTTTTCAAGACCTTTTGGTATGCCGATCTTGAGGACTTGTTTTCCGGCAAGGCAATGGAACTCGCCGTTTTGAAGTACAGAAAGGGACTTGAAACCGCCACCGAAAAGCTCTTTGAGGGCGTCAACTGGGACAAGGTTGCCGCAAACGGCATCGACGATAAGGACATCAGGGCCGCGCTGGAGAAGAAACTGGCGGCTGCTGGCAAGTTTGAGCTTAACTATGGCCAGGCCGCCGAATCTACGAGGGACCGCGAAGGGCGCACCGGCAAAGGGGGTGGCGGCAACGGCGATCTTGGAAGTTCGGTCAGCAAAGCAATCCAAAACAGCCTCATCATGGCCAACACA
>JAEEGL016867796.1_pt1 | contig 10841 bp, 9 predicted proteins | sample 9134231 | NCBI WGS metagenome assembly JAEEGL01 (sample SAMN16246548, study PRJNA631951) | gut metagenome | biome: gut microbiome; feature: rumen; material: fiber-attached | host: Bos | place: Iran: Karaj | collected 2018-10
CCCAACAGGTTCTGCAGCCATATCTGTAGATTGCTCTATGTCCTTCTTTTCTTCGCTCATAGGTTTCTGTTTTTTCATTTCACGCTGCAAAGATAGTGCAAATCGAACGAAAAAACAAATATTCCCCCACTTTTTTATCCTTCTTCCCCCTACACAGGGGGATAAGAGAGGGTCTCGGACGAAAAAACGGAAGCCGCGCGGACTTCCGTTTCCTGTGTTATTCTTTTAAAAAGTGCACAAAAGGGGCTCCGCAGTGTCCTCGTTGTGTTCTCGATGCCGTCGGATGGCAAACAGTGGGCTACTAAAAAACTCCACGTGTCTCACGACAGGTGGAGGAGTTTTTTCAATACATATTTATACTACTATAAAATAAAACAACCGTGTTCCGCTGAACAGTACAAAAATCAGTGCATCCTAAATGAAACTCACAAGCGAACGTCTCTGAAGTGTAAGTGTTCCCAATTAGTGTTCTATCACAGACAGTAGGAATAAGACAAACGCTATCAACACAATTATCAATATATAAAAAATGTAATGGCGTAGCCATGAGAAGAAAGAGACATTTTCGCTACGTGAGAAACTGCCACAACGAGGACAGCGTCTATATTTGTCAGGGTATAACTTTTTACAGGATCTGCACTGTTTCACGATAATTAACCTTTTATTTTGTATCCTTTAACAAGTCACGATATATCACAATTTTCTGTATCAAAGGTAATAGCCCAAGCTTTTGTACGGCATCAAATACCGGTGTACCAGAAGTACTTAACTCACTTAACAAGCGTGTCGTTGACGGTAAGAAGATATTGTCGTTGCCCTCAAAACGCTGCGTTGTAGCCAATAGCTGATTCGCAGCAGGCAACAGCCTATTGGCGGCTTTGGCGAAATAGTCACTCTGGGGAAGCGATTTGGCCAATTCGCCCACCGTATAGGCAAACACATTGACCAAAGTGTCATATGACCTCATGAAAAGTGAATTAATAAATGAAATCTTGTTCATATCAGTTTGTATTCAGGTTTGTCGAATCAGTACTTAAAGCGCAAAAAAAGAAAAAACGTGGACCATTTTGCTTCGTCTACGTTCTATCAGGTATCGGCAAACACCATGTAATCCTAAACGAGTAAATGCCCACGCCTTCCAGCGTGAACTCCTACTTCAGTTCTTGATTACGTTTGAAATTTTGCCGATTTCGATAGAACAAGAATCTAAAAGCGGATATTCATCCTATATGACCATTTCAGTTATTTCATTCCTTGCCCATAGGCATCTACAGTTTTAAAGGGTTATACATTAGATATTGTATTCCTAAATATTTATTCAGAGGGCAAAGTTAATAATTTTTTTTGAAACGACAAAACTTTTGGACAAAGATTTGAAACTTATCGTCATTTTTCTTAATTATGCAACGTCATGCTGGATCTGAGCCAACTCTAAGAAGAGACACGCACACACACCTCGTACACATTCTAAAGTTATCCATTTGGGACAACTTTTCTTTTTTATCGTCGAAAAAAGTTGTCCAAAACAGGAAAGTTTTGCAAAAAAAATTAAAAACCAAATATTTACACTTGATTTAAATCAATTCCACTTCGACTGAAAGATGATTTTTTATGCATATACTTGCAAAACATGTATAAATTGAGTAAATTTGCCGATTAATTTCTAATCACATAATTTTTATTTTAATATGACGTATAATGATTCGATTCAGGTAACAGAACACGGTTTGCTTTATGTCATTCATAAGGTCGAACTGTTCACAGAAGATGGCTTTATAGCCAGTTTGTACGTTCGCAATTTAAGCGAGGTTGACATTTTGTTAAAGATAGCAGAAGTGCGCGAGTGCCTATGTATTGCTCATAGAGAATTCTTGTCGCTTTCTAAGTTTTCTCTCACATTCAATACGCGATGGGCCACTGAAGACAACAAGAGGTTCAGTACAACTCAGGTTATGCTCAACAAACTAAGAAGTTCTCTTGCCTCCATCAAGAAAAGTTATAGAGAGTCTTGTCCCATTGTACGTAAACAACAGCCAATGGGTGAGACGTTCCGAGACCGTCTGTCTCCATCAGTTTTTGAGCGTTCTGTATTAACCTATGGTGGTTGTGCTCGCGATTTATTTGGAATAGATTCCTATAGTGACAACATTCAAACGCTTTACGTTGAACAAAGAGCTTTATTTGCTAATGTGTTAGCTTCTCTTATGCTCTGTTACAAAGAACTTGAAAAGGAGAAAATGACGAAGGCAGACCCAGATAAATGCGTTGAACTTTTAGAGAAGCAATGTCGTGACATCATGAAAGAACTCGATGATACCATCGACATGATACAGTGTCCTGTTACTGACGAGATACAAAAGTTCATCGACGAGATAGGGCTGAGGGATTTTGCCCAACAAGGCTACCATGAGTTCTCTATTGAAGCTGTCAGAAACCATGCTATTTCCATTTATAAACAGCAAAATGGTGCAATGTCAACCTTTGCCAACATGGCAAAATTAGTTTGGCTCAAAGACCCCCAAAAGGGCAATGATGTACAACTATTGATAGAACATTTCGACGAATTTCGTCCGGAGAACCGTAAGAAGGTCAGTGCAGAGAAAATATTGTTCTTTGTTAACTGGTGCGGTGATACCGTAGAGGCGCCACAACAACAATTCTACACAATTCTCAAAACCTACTACCGTAAAAAAGAATTAGTAGATTGGCATGCTGTTACCGTTAGGAAAAACAAGATAAAGAACTTGATGGAAGAACAGGAAAAGTTCAATAAAGAGGTCGAATTGTTCCTCAAAGGCCTAAAAGAGGCTGCATGACACACTGCTTTACGTTTTTTTAACTTCTGTCATTTCACATCATTTTGACTGGCTTTTTGACAAGAGCCAGTCATTTTTTTATTCATTTTTGACTCAACATATTGTTTTTGAGTCGTTTTGCAGTCAAAATGACTCTTTCTTTAGTCAGAATGACAACCATCTATTATGTTTTGTCACTTTATATTATAGAATGATTGTTATTGACAAGCAGCTCAAAATAATGATAAAAAAATGAGTTAAACACTTGATATTCAGTACTTTAAATATTACACCAAAAGAGTTTTGTATCTAGAAAAAAGTTCGTAATTTTGCGTCGTAATTACATTTCGGCGGCATACCAAACCGAGCACGGGCCGTCGGACTGTCGGCATGATGTACAACAATTGCCCCTTGCTAAGTGACCGACAGCGTGCAAGCTTGTGGGACATTAATACTTGTAGCAAAACTATGGCACAAAGTATTGATCTTTTACAGCGAGTCTACGACGCTACGAACGCAGGACTCGACATCATCACCGACCTGCTTCCGGCAGTCGATGATGCGGTAATTTTCAACAAGAAGGCATTTCGCCTTCGCCCCGACGAAAAGACACCGTCGGCACACCTGTATCCGCCCGACCAGAAGTGTCCCTATTGGCACGTGAAGGACTATGGTGGTGACTGGTTCTCGCCCGTTGACCTTTATCTTTGGGATCGTGTCTACGGTCAGGACAAGTTCCGCATGGCACTGGAGGAACTGGCTGAACGCTACGGTGTTCAGGAGGAACTGAAACAGAGCGTCAACAAGCCAGACACGGAAGTACGTGCAGCCAGCCCCGAGGAAATCGGTGCCTTGCCCAGTGTCACGCTCTTCGAAGGTTTCAGCGGCATTGACCTCAGTTGTTGGGGCGACGGTGTGAAGCCAGAGCACCTCACGACCTATGGTTGGAGTGCTGTCAGCGAGGTTCGCATTCCCAAGGGTAACAAGGTGTACGTGCGCCGTCCTACGACCACCTACCCCATCTTTGCCGAGCGTTGCGACTACACTGACGAACAGGGCCGTCAGCAGACGTTCTACAAGGTCTACGAGCCGAAGAACTACGACAAGGCCCATCGTTTCCTCATTGCCGGCCAAAAGCCTCGTACGCGTAATTTTATATACGGTATGGAGGCCGTGCGCAAGGCATATGAAGACGGTGGCGAGGAGAAACTGCCCGTCTTGCTGTTGGTCAGCGGCGGTTCCGATGCCGTCAGTGCTCTTGCAGCGGGCTATCTGGCCGTGTGGCTCGACAGCGAAGTGAAAGGACTCACAGAGTTCGACTACTGGATGCTCCGTAAGTATTGCCACCGTCTGGTCAATGTGCCCGACATAGACGATACGGGTATAAAATGCGGTCGCCGACTGGCTCTTGGCATCCTCAGCATCCACACCGCCTGGCTCAGTCCGGAAGACATGGGCGGACTGCGTGACAACCGTGGTCGCCAGTGCAAGGATTTGCGGGACTACCGCCGTCTGAACCCTTCGAAGAAGGCTATGGATACACTCGTAGCCCGTGCCGTCAGTGCCCAGTTCTGGTCAGAGCACACGACAAAAAGTGGACAGAAGGAGTACACGCTGTCGCTGACGTCGCTGAACTACTTCCTCGAACTCAACGGCTTCTACACCCTGAAGGACGAGACGCGCAAGGAACCTCTGTACATCCGCATCGACGGCATCAAGGTGAAGCAGGTCACCGCCAAGGCCATCGTCGGTTTCCTGAAGCAGTGGATGGAACAGCAGGGACTGCCCAAGGCGCTGCAGGACAAAGTGCTGCGCAGTCGCGACCTGCCCACGAACAATGTCAGCACCCTGCGTGAACGTGGCGACCTCGACTTCCGTAAGGGTACGGCAACAGTACAGTACTTCCACTTCCGCAACTGCTGGGTCGAGATTTCGGCCGACGGCATCAAGACACACCGCTACACCGACCCTGCCGACCATTGTGTGTGGGAGGAGAACATCATCCAGCACGACTATCGCGCCATACCCGATATGTTCACCGTCACCACCGATGAGGACGGACGTTACATCGTCCAGCTCGCTGAGGGTGCAGAGCAGTGCAACCTGCTACGTTTCCTTGTCAATACATGCCGTCTCTACTGGCGCAAGGTCGACGAGGGCGGTATGGAACTGACTGTCGAAGAACAGGCCGAAGAGCACCTCTCTCTTGCCAGTCGCTTGGCCAACATGGGCTATCTGTTGACCAGCAACAAGTCGGAGTCAGAGGCGTGGGCCACTATCTGTCAGGACAGCACGATGGCCGAGAGTGTTGACGAGTGTAACGGCAGAAGCGGCAAATCGTTCTACTATCACGCCGTAGCCAAGATGGTGAAAGCTTTCACCATCGATGCCACCAGAACATCGTTCAATGACCCTCGCTTCATCTTCGACGGTGTGACGCCTGACACAGACCTCGTACTCATCGACGAGTGTCCGCGCAAGTTCAACTACAACTTCATCTACGGCATGGTGACGGGCGACTTCCGTGTGGAGGAGAAAAACCGCCACTCCTACGTCATCCCGTTCAGTCAGAGTCCGAAGTTCGGCCTTGGCACCAACTTCACACTCTCACGTCACGACCCGTCGACCGAAGGACGCATCTGGCCACAGCCCTTCTCGGACTACTACCACGTGCAGACACCACAGAACGACTACCGCGAGACGCGTAGCATCCGTGACGACTTCGGGCAGAACCTGATGGGCACTGAGTATAGCGAACCTGACTGGCAACTCGACCTGGCTCTGATGACCCAGTGCGTACGTTTCTACCTCTCACTGAAGCCGGGCTGTCGCCGCATCATGCCACCGCTGAACCGTATTGAGCGTCGTGAACAGATGGCCGCCGTGGGCAAGGACTTCAAGCAGTGGGCCGACGATTACTTCGCTGAGGACAGCGGTCACCTGGACTGCGATCTGAAAGCAGAATCGGTGCTGACCGACTTCAATCAGGAGACAAGGTTTGCCTGGCCTCCTAAGAAGATGACGCAGCACTTGAATGCCTACTGTCAGTTGGCCGAACATCTGCATTGCCTGAATCCAGTCACCATCACTCACAAAAGCAAAGACGGTGAACGCTGGATCAAGCGCGACGAGAACGGTCAACAGAAGGCATTCTACTACATCATGTCGGCAAAGGCCGCCACAGAAGCTCAGAAGACAGAGCCTGTTCAGACAGACATAACGTTTGATGACAACACTGAGGAACCATGGCCTGACGGCAAGCTGTTCTAAATCATCTCTTCTTTTTTAAAGCCCGCCCCATTGCCATCACTTTGGAGCGGGCTTTCTGTTACAGATACACATGTGTTACACTTCAATTCTATTTCTCTTCGCCTAATTCTTCTTTTTTCTTTTAGACCCTTCATTTTTTGATTTTTAAGTGTAAATGTGTAACAGGACTAGAAAAAGTATATTAACTCGTTGAATATCAAAGACATTCTTACTGTTACACATTTGCTACACATCTGTTACACATCATTTTCTCTTCTCAATGTGTAACACAATCAATGCCGACGGATTTCTTGCAGCGAAGCCTTCCAGCACTTTTTGGAAAGCCATCGAAAATGTGTCGGATGGCTTCGTAAAAAACGGGGGTAAGCCATCCAGAATTAAAATAAACCGAAAAATATTTGGTTATACCGAAACATTTTCTTATCTTTGCACCAAAATTGACAATATGAGGGTGATTTCATTTTCCATGATAAGGGACTTTATTGCCAAACATGCAGATGCCGACGTACCACTTCGTGATTGGTACAAACGTGTCTGCAAGGCCAACTGGAATAGCTTTGCCGATATCAAGCAGACTTTCAACACCGCCGACTATGTAGGCAATGACCGATATGTATTTGACATCAAAGGAAACAATTATCGTATTGTTGCTATTGTGATTTTCATCAACAAAAAAGTATATATGCGATTTGTCGGTACACATGAGGAATATAATAGAATTAAGGACATTAAAAATATATAAGTATGGTACAGATTAAGAATGAAATACAGTATAAAGCAGCATGCGATCGTATCAACGAGCTGCTGAAGGTAGTCAATAATGACACCCCTGCTGACGACAAGAACCTGCTGGAACTTGACCTGATTTCTGATTTAGTTGCCGATTACGAGGAAGAACATTACCCCATAGCCGCACCAACTCTGGTGGAGACCATCAAACTCAGGATGTTCGAAATGGGACTGACTCAGAGCAAACTGGCAGAGATGCTTGGCCTCAGTACGGCCCGTATCAGTGAGATCATTACTGGCAAGGGTGAACCGTCGCTAAAAACCGGCAGAGAAATCAGCCGAAAACTGAACATTGACCCAGCAATTGTGCTTGGTGTGTAGGAATTGAATGGAAACAGAATTATGGGGTACGTCTATGCGTCGTACTCCATTTTTTGATAGCATTATTTAACATTCAAATTACTGATTTTCAATAAAATAACTGCCAAAATATTTGCATAATTCCGAAAAATTTTGTAACTTTGCAACATAATAAGAATGAAAGAAAAGGTAATCAGAATTCTCAATTCTCCATTATCAATTCTCAATTTCTAAACATGCGGGATTCGGCCACCCGATGTAGCTGGTCGAGCAATCGTCTAATACCATAAAAAACATTACAACTATGGCATTGAAGATTAAAGCGAGGGAGAAGAAGCTTAAGTTCTCCAAGGACGGTCCAGAAGTGTACCGTTACGTGATGGTTCCTGACCTGTATTCGACGCTGGATCAGGACAAGGTGATCAAGGAGGCCGCTATCCGTAGTGGCGTCAGTGAGGGTGTGATGCAGGCCTGCTGGAAAGGTGCCGGCGACGTCATCAAGGCGTGGGCTACCGAGGGTCACAGTGTGGCGCTGCCCGGACTGGGCCACATGCGTTTCGGCTTGTCGGCTAAGGCTGTAGCTGACGTCAACGACGTCAAGTCGAGCCTGATCCGCACCCGTCGCATCGTGTTCACGCCGACGCTGGAACTGAAGGACGAGTTGGCCAACACGGCCATCAACATCACCTGCTACGACCGCAACGGTGAGGTGGTGAAGCGCGTGACCAGCGACGACCCGGGTACAGTTGAGGAGCCTGCACAGGGCGATGACAACGGTACGGGTGGCAACAACACGGGTGGTAACACCGGTGGTGGCAACAACGGTGGTGGCGGTGACGACAACAATGGCCTGAATGAAGGCTAAGGTCTAAGGTAAAGAGAGAGAGGCAAGTCCATCGGGGCTTACCTCTCTTTTTTTGTCGTTACATGCCGCGAAGGGGCGTTATGGCTTGACGATGACGTCGGACTTTTTGACGAACAGGTAGTCGTGGCCGGTGCGCAGCTCGTAGTACTTGACGCCATTGCCGAAGTCGTGCTCGGAGTAGGTGTCGGCAATGACGGTGCCCTTGTCGACGGAGCAGAAGACGTCAAGTCCGCCTGTGGCGTTGTTTTCGCAGTAGATGGGAATGATACCCTTGGCCACCAGCTTCGGCGCTCCGCTGCCCATCCACGTCATCTGACCCAGGTACTTGGTGTAGACCCAGCCCTCGACCTCGTCGACAGCCACCTTGCTCCACGTCTTGCCTTTCTCAATAAGTATGCCGCGACCCAGTCCGTGGTCCTGCATCCACAGCTTGCCCAGAATCTTGCCCTTCATGGACGGCTCTGAGCGAACGTTCAGGTAGCCGTCGTCGCTGACGGCATAGCAGACGGTAAAGACCTTGCCATTCTCAGCAACGGTCTTGGCACCCTCGACGTAGTACTTGAAGAGGTGGTCGTTGTAGTCGGTGACGTAGAGGTATTCGCGGCCGTTTTTCTCGGTCTGCAGTTCCATATACTGTATGGCGTAGGGGAAGGGGTGCTTGCTGTAGACCTTGCCCGTGAACTTGTCGAGCATGAAGAGAAACTTCTTCTCGCTGGTGAAGCCGTAGGAGCAGAAGACGAACTTCGAGTCGAGGATGAAGATGTCGTTGCTGGTGAGCCAGTCGGTACTCCACACCATCTGACGGCGCTCGGGATTGTAGCAATGGAGCTTCGAGCCACGGCCGTTCACCTGGCTTGAATAGCTGGGGCAGGCCATGTTGAAGAGCAGGTTGTGGGTGTCGGCATCCCAGCGCACGTCCTGCACCTCGCAGTAGTCGTTCTGGGCCACGTCGCCGAGGTTGACTGTATAGAGGGGCTTCTCCTCAAAGTCGTAGATGACGACGATGAACTTGTAGTTCTGGTCGCCGGCGGGCAGTCGGTACATGGCGAGCCACCCGATGTCGATACGTTCGGATATGAACATCTCCAGGCCCTTTGCCTCCTCGACGCGGGGCAGGTATTCGTTCTGTTTCTCTTCACGTAGTCGATAGATGACGCCATTGGGCTTGTTTTTGAGCGAAATCATGCTGCGGTTCCAGTCAGCACCATAGTTCTTGACCGACACCAGGCGTTGAGCCTGAGCGGTGGTCAGCATCATCACTAAAGCCATAAGGCTAAGAATCATTCTTTTCATAATCTTCATAATGGTTTACGTTTTATGTTAATTATTCACTTTTCACTATTCACTTTTCACTATTCACTTTTCACTATTCACTTTTCACTCTTCACTTTTCACTCTTCACTAGGGCTTTAGCCCGCCTCAGTCCATCCGGTCACGATAGTCCTCGTAGGTGAACCGTCGCAACAGTTCGAGCCGTCCGTCAGCATGCAGCATGCAGAGCGAGGGGTGCGTAATGCCGTTGAAGGTATTGGTCTTGACGGTCGTATAGTGTATCATGTCCTCGAAGATGACCTCGTCGCCCACCTGCAACTCACGCGGGAACCGCCAGTAGCCCATGAAGTCGCCCGCCAAGCAGGAGTTGCCGCCAAGGCGGTAGAGGGAGGCGGATGGAACCCCAGCGATAGAATCGCTGGGCACAGTGACAGCACCGCGGACGTCGGGATAGTACGGCATTTCGAGGCAGTCGGGCATGTGGCACGTGAAGCTGACATCGAGGATGGCCGTGCGGATGCCCTTGTCCTCGACAATATCGACGACACTGGACACCAGCGGTCCCGTCTGCCAGGCAAAGGCACTGCCCGGCTCGAAAATGACTTTTAAGTGAGGATAGCGCTCGTGGAAGCCCTGCACAACACGCACCAAACGGTCGATATCGTAATCGGCACGCGTCACCAGGTGGCCGCCACCGAAGTTGATCCACTCTATCTGCGGGAACCAGCGCGCAAATTTGTCCTCGATATGCTGCAGGGTGCGCTCAAAGACGTCGGAACCACTCTCGCAATGGCAATGGCAGTGGAAGCCACGGATGTCGCTGGGCAACTGGTCGGGCAACTTATCGGCCGAAACGCCAAAGCGCGTGCCAGGGGCGCAGGGATTGTAGAGCAACGTGCCGACCTCAGAGTATTCCGGATTGACGCGCAACCCCAGCGAGCACGCCCCTGCCCTATCGTGGAACCGTTGGTACTGCGTGAGCGAGTTGAACGTCAGGTGGCTGGAGCAACGCACAATGTCGTCAATCTCGTCGTCCTTGTAGGCTGGCGAGAAGGTATGTGCCTTCGCACCAAACTCCTCCAACGCCAGACGGGCCTCGGAGAGCGAGCTGGCTGTTGTAGACTGTATATACTCGCGGAAAACAGGAAACGTTTTCCATAGCGCAAAAGCCTTGAAGGCCAGTATCCATTCAGAATCCGTACGACGTGCTACGTCGCTAATCAGGGCAAGGTTACGGCGCAACTTCTGCTCTTCAATCATGTAATATGGCGTATTCATGGGTGCAAAGTTAGAAAATATTTGTGAAATAGCCGCTAATTTGCGAATTTTTTTGTACCTTTGAGCTACGCTCGAATGTACTTCCGTTCGGAAAAACTCAAATAAATTTGGTTTTTTGCTCACTTATTCGTACCTTTGCAGCCGCTAATAAATATAATAAGGTATAAAAGAAGATGATAACAGTCACAAATCTGGCTATCCAGTTTGGAAAAAAGACGTTATACAAGGACGTCAATCTGAAGTTTACGAGTGGTAACATTTATGGTATTATC
>JAEEGL017142319.1_pt1 | contig 10841 bp, 11 predicted proteins | sample 9134231 | NCBI WGS metagenome assembly JAEEGL01 (sample SAMN16246548, study PRJNA631951) | gut metagenome | biome: gut microbiome; feature: rumen; material: fiber-attached | host: Bos | place: Iran: Karaj | collected 2018-10
CTACAATGGTGCTCTTGTTGGTCGTGGACATTTCCAGATAGGTTCCATAGCAGTCCGCATCCTCACCTTTACTGATGAGACTATTGACGAGAGTTTCTGGAACAAACGTCTCTCCGTAGCCCTGAAGATGCGTCAGGATATTGGTATTGCCGATAACCCTGACAACAACACCTATCGTCTGGTGCATGGCGAGGGCGACAACCTCCCAGGTCTTGTCATCGACTGCTATGGCGATACTGCTGTCATGCAGGCTCACTCAGTAGGTATGCACATGTGTAAAGACGTTATTGTCAAGGAGTTGGTTAAGGTTATGGGCTCTCGCATCAAGAATGTGTATTATAAGAGTGAGACAACCCTTCCTTTCAAGGCTGACCTCAGTCAGGAGAACACCTTCCTCTATGGTGGCACTAATGATACTGTTGCCTTGGAGAATGGTCTGAAGTTCCGTGTTGACTACCTTCGTGGTCAGAAGACAGGCTTCTTCATCGACCAGCGTGAGAACCGTTCTCTGCTTGAGAAATACTCTCAGGGTAAGAAGGTGCTCAATATGTTCTGCTACACTGGTGGCTTCTCTTTCTATGCCATGAGGGGTGGGGCAGAGCTGGTTCACTCTGTTGACAGTTCTTCAAGGGCTATCGAACTGACCACTGAGAATGTAAACCTCAATTTTCCTGATGACAAGCGTCATGTGGCTTATTGCGAGGATGCCTTCAAATACCTTGATAAGGCAGGCAACAACTACGACCTTATTATTCTCGACCCACCAGCCTTTGCCAAGCATCGTGCTGCTTTGCGTAATGCTCTCAAGGGATACACTCGTCTTAATATGAAGGCTTTTGAGAAGATTAAACCTGGTGGCATAATCTTCACCTTCTCTTGTTCTCAGGTGGTTACCAAAGACAATTTCCGCAATGCTGTCTTCACAGCTGCTGCTCAGGCTGGTCGTAAGGTTCGCATTCTGCACCAGCTTCACCAGCCTGCTGACCATCCTATAAACATCTATCATCCTGAGGGCGAATACCTCAAGGGCTTGGTTCTATATGTTGAATAAGGTCAAGGCATATATCAGCAGGCACTCTCTGCTTGACAGTGGCAAATATCTTCTTGCCCTCTCAGGTGGGGCTGACTCAGTGTGCCTGTTGAGGATGATGCTCTCTTTGGGCTATGACATCGAGGCTGTTCACTGCAACTTCAAACTGAGGGGCGAAGAGAGTGATCGCGACGAGCGTTTCTGCGATTCTCTCTGTCAGTCTCACGGCATAGTTTTGCATAAGGTTCACTTCGACACAAAGGAATATGCCTCCCTTCATAAGATAAGCATTGAGATGGCTGCTCGCGAATTGCGCTATAACTATTTCGAGCAGTTGCGAGTGGCTCTTGATGCCAAGGGCATTCTCGTGGCACATCACAGGGATGATAATATCGAGACCGTTCTGCTTAATATAATAAGAGGTACGGGCATACGCGGTATAGAGGGCATCAAACCTCGTAACGGCATGATTATCCGTCCGCTCTTGTGCCTTTCACGTCATGATATTCTGTCTTATCTCGACTCTATCAGTCAGGATTATATCACTGACAGTTCCAATATGGTGGCTGATGTTCAGCGCAACAAGATTCGCCTGAACCTCATCCCTGTGCTGAAGGATATCATGCCCTCTGCCACTGATAATATCTGCAACACCATAGACCATGTAGCTGAAGCCGTAAAAGTGTATGACAAGGCGATAAGTGATAGCATTAGTCTCTGTTTCAAGGATAACACCATAGACCTTGAGATGCTCTCTCAGCAACCCTCTCCTGAGGCTGTGCTTCATGAGATTCTCAGTCAGCGAGGCTTTAACTCTATGCAGGTTCAGCAGATATACGACAGCATACAGTCTGCCCAACCTGGCAAGATATGGAAATCAGAACACTATATAGCGGCTATGGACAGAGCCTCGCTCATTATCGGCAAATCCCTCGCTCCTTTGCCCCTGATGGTGATACCTGAATGTGGCAATTACCATTATGCTGGCGATACTGCTACCATCAGTATCGAGGAAAAGGAGTTTAACAGCATGTCTGAGGTCAGCAAGGAATCATCCGTTGCCACTCTCGACGCTGAAAAGGTGGCATTTCCTCTTACCCTTCGTCCTGTGAAGGCTGCTGACAGGTTCACTCCCTTTGGCATGAAGGGTTACAAACTGGTTAGTGACTACCTCACTGACCGCAAGCGTAATTATTTTCAGCGTCAGAGCCAGCTGGTGCTTGAAGATGCCACTGGCGAGATAGTGTGGCTGGTAGGGGAGAGGGTGTCTTCTAAAGTGGCAATAACAGCGGATACAATAAAATGCCTCACCATCCGTTATTATTAGAGATGAAACTTAATTTTTTCCACATAAACACTCTCTTGTCATTACTCTTTGCACTGGTGCTCACCATATCAAGTTGTGATGACAACGATTCTTTTTCTACATCGCCCAACAACATCCTCACCATATCCAATGAAGCCCTGAGCCTTGACACCGTCTTTTCCAAGGTACCATCGGCTTCTAAGAAGGTTATGGTCTATAACCATTCTGGCGATGGCATTCGCATTCAGTCCATCCAGCAGTTGAAGGGCGCCGATAAGACAGGTTTCCGCGTTAACGTCAATGGTGTCAACATCACTCCTGAGGAGAATAACACCATATCGATGCCTATGGAACTGCGTAATGGCGACTCTCTGCGTGTGTGGGTGGAACTCACCTCGCTTAAGGAGAATTATACTGTGAAACCCCAGCCACTGACTGACGACATCTGCTTCAACCTCGAAAGCGGTCGCCAGCAGAAGATTAACCTCAAGGCTTGGACTTGGGATGCTGACACCCTCAATAATCATGTGCTCACCAAGGATTCCGTCATCGACAACAAGGGCGAGAGACCTCTCGTTATTCATGGTCGCCTCATAGTCAATCCTGATGTCACCCTCACCGTTAATGCTGGCTCTATCATCTATTTCCATCAGGATGGTGGTATGAATGTCAAGGGCAGACTCGTGGTCAATGGCAATAGCGGTAAGGATGAGAAAGTCATCTTCCGTTGTGACCGTCTCGACTCGCTTCTCCAACTCAGTTATGACGAGATACCTGGCAAGTGGCAGGGCATCACCCTCGAGAAGTCTTCTGAGAATAATGAGATAAACTACCTCGACCTCCATGGCTCGGAGTATGGCATCTATTGCGATTCCTCAGACTACAAGACTATTGACGATATGCCTCAGAAACTCACCATGAAGCATTCCACCATTATGAATGTGCTGGGTGATGCTCTGGGTTGCTTTGAGTCGAAGGTGAACATCGAGAACTGTCTCCTTGCTAATGCCAGTGGTAACTGCCTTAGCGTTATTGGTGGCAATGTGGATGTCAAGAGCACCACTCTTGCCTCTTTCTATGGCTATACTGCCTCACGTCAGTATGCTCTGCGAATGTCTGACTATATCGATACTGACAAACCGTTGCCTTTCAGAATGAGGGTTGACAACTCCATCATTACAGGCTATGCCGAAGACCAGGTTTACTGGTTCCCTCTCAAGAAAGAGAACGACCCTGACATTCTGCTTCAGCACAGCTATCTGCGCACTCCCGAACCTAAGGATGAGTATTCTAAGAAGATGTTGCAGAATGACATCTACGATGCCAATGTCACTGAGGAATATCGTGGCAAAGGCTTGTTCGTGGCTGTCAATGAAGATGGCACAAGTTTCTATTACGATTTCACCCCACGGGTTGATGCTCCAGTCATAGGTGTGGCTGATGCCACCACCTCATGCAAGGATGACATCCTTGGCAAAACACGTAAGGAAACCCCAGACATGGGTTGCTACGAAACATTCTACGAAGAAAAGAAAGAATAACCTTTAACCTTTAACCATACTCCGAGCTTGCTCGCCTGAGCACCTACGGAGCGCAAGAACCGTTACCCCATGCTGACCTGTAAACTCGACGAACTGATGGCTGAGGATGCTCTCCTTGCTGAGGAGGCACAGAAAGCCACACTCCTGTCTTATGCCCCATATAGCAATTTCCATGTGGGAGCAGCTGTTCTGCTTGAGAATGGCGAGATAGTCCGTGGTGCCAATCAGGAGAATGCCTCCTATCCCTGTGGTATATGTGCTGAGCGTTCAGCCCTTGCCACTGCCCAGAACCTTCACCCTGGAGTGCCTGTAGTGGCTATAGCCCTCACAGCTGAAAGCAAAGGCGAGACAGTGTCACAGCCCGTCACCCCTTGCGGTATGTGCCGTCAGGTGATATCCGAGACTCAAAAGCGATACAAGTCAGGCATTCGCATCCTTATGCTTTCCAAAACAGAAACCATCATTGCCAACAGCATCGAGGAACTGCTTCCACTGGCATTTATTTGACATAAATCTATTTGAGTTTTAATTATTTGCGTATTATATTGATAAAACGCAAAAAAAATGTAAAAAGATTTTCAAAACAGATATTTTTTTTGTAACTTTGCAACCACTTTGAGCGTGATAGCTCGAATAATGAACACAATATCATACAAATACAAGTTATAAAGAAAACATGACAAAGGCAGAAATCATCAACGAAATAGTAGCAACAACAGGTGTTGCTAAGAAGGATGCTACAGTATGTGTAGAGGCCACAATGAAGATTATACGTGACGCAATGTGTAATGAGGAGAATGTTTATCTCCGTGGCTTTGGCACTTTCGTTGTTAAGAAGCGTGCAGAGAAGACAGCACGTAATATTTCAAAGAACACTACTCTCACTATTCCAGCTCACAACTTCCCTGGATTCAAGCCTGCAAAAAGTTTCCAGCAGCGCATGAGAGGTGAGGAGGTTACCTCTGAGGATTAAAGAAAGATAACGATTATATAATCAAACAAAAATCATACAATTATGCCTAACGGAAAAAAGAAGAAGGGCCACAAGATGGCTACTCACAAGCGTAAAAAGAGATTGAGAAAGAATCGTCATAAGAGCAAGTAAGCCCTGCTGACATTCCCAATCAAACTTAAAAAAAAGACTAAAAGAGCGAGAGAACACTTCTATATGAAGCCTCTTGCTCTTTTTTTAGTTCAAAAAGTTCAATAGAACCCCTTGAACTAGCGCTTCAGCGCGTTTGAACCCTTTGAACCAGCGCTTTAGCGCGCCTCGAACCCCCTTAAAACCAAACCAATGACCAGCGAACTGATAATAGACGTTAGAGAGAAAGAAATAGCTATTGCGTTGCTCGAGGATAAAGACCTGGTGGAATACCAGAACGAACCTCGCGATGCTTCATTCTCTGTGGGCAATATCTACCTTGCCAAGGTCAAGAAGATAATGCCAGGTCTTAACGCATCGTTTGTCAATGTGGGCTATGAGAGGGATGCCTTCCTGCATTATCTCGACCTCGGCATACCTTATTATTCTTATGAGCGATGGCTCAAGCAGGTTACCAGCGACCGCAAGAACCTCTTTCCTTTTGACAAGGCATCTAAGATGCCCGATCTGCCTAAGGAGGGCAGCATTGCCAACATACTGACCGTGGGACAGGATGTGCTGGTGCAGATAGTCAAAGAGCCTATCTCAACCAAGGGACCTCGTCTCACTGGCGAGATATCCTTTGCTGGTCGCTATCTCGTCCTCATGCCTTTTGGCGATAAGGTCAGTGTGTCTAACAAGATTAAGAGCGGTCAGGAGCGTAGCCGACTCAAGCAGATGGTGCATAGCATCAAACCTAAGAACTGTGGTGTGATAGTGCGCACAGTGGCTGAGGGACTGCGCATTGAGGATATACAGGAGGATATGTCACAGCTCATAGGTCGTTGGGAGGATGTGCAACGCCGAATACAGAAGGCTACTGACCGTCCTCAGCTGGTGTTTGAGGAAACCAGTCGTGCCGTTGCCATGCTTCGCGATTTGTTTAACCCAACCTACGAAAACGTGTGGGTCAACGACGAAACTGTCTATGAGGAGGTGAAACGCTATGTGGAGATGATAGCCCCTGAGCGTGCAGCTATCGTGAAACTGTATAATGGCAAGGTGCCTATCTTTGATAATTTCAATGTCACCAAGCAGGTGAAGTCTGGCTTTGGCAAGACGGTAAACTACAAGCATGGCGCTTACCTTATTATAGAACATACTGAGGCTATGCATGTGGTGGATGTGAACAGTGGCAACCGTTCGCGTGGCACTAACGAACAGGAGGCTAACGCCCTCGACGTAAACCTGGGAGCAGCTGACGAACTGGCTCGCCAACTGCGTTTGCGCGATATTGGTGGCATCATCATTGTCGATTTCATCGACATGAACCTTGCTGAAGACCGTCAGATGCTCTATGAGCGCATGTGTAAGAATATGCAGAAGGATAGGGCTCGACATAACATACTGCCACTGAGCAAGTTCGGACTCATGCAGATAACCCGTCAGCGAGTGCGCCCAGCCATGAATGTGAGGGTAGAGGAGACATGTCCTACCTGCATGGGCAAGGGCACCATCAAGAGCAGTCTGCTCTTCACTGACACCCTGGAACAGAAGATAGCCTACCTCACCCAGAAAGTGGGTGAGAAGCACTTCACTCTCTACGTTCACCCTTACGTTGCTTCGTTCATCAACAAGGGCTTGTGGAGCATCAAGCGCCAGTGGCAACTCAAGTATGGCTCAGGCATACCATTCCTGGCACCATCCTTTGACATCGTTCCGTCTCAGGACCTTGCCTTCCTTAGCTATAAATTTGTGAATAAAAACCACGAAGAGATAGATATGACCCAGGAAACTGACGGCGAATAAGGTACAAGGTGACAAGGTACAAAGTACAAAGTACAAGTTTTTTAGTTAAATAAACAAAATTATACGCTCACTTTCTTGCATCCCTCAGATTTATTTCATAACTTTGCTAACGGTCACAAACCAAAAACATTATTTATTTATCTAAAAAACTATCTAAAACATTATGAAGAAGAAATTCATTTGTACCGTTTGTGGATATATCTACGAAGGTACTGAGCCACCAGCACAGTGTCCACAGTGTAAAGTTCCTGGTTCTAAGTTTAAGGAGCTCGAAGAGAATACAGGCGCCCTGCAGTTCGTTCAGGAGCACGTTATAGGTGTAGCTAACGAGTATGGCATCGACGATGAGATGCGTAAAGACCTCAACAACCACTTCGCTGGCGAATGCTCAGAGGTAGGTCAGTATCTCGCTATGTCTCGTCAGGCTGATCGTGAGGGCTATCCTGAGATAGCAGAGGCTTTCAAGCGCTACGCTTGGGAAGAGGCTGAGCATGCTGCTAAGTTTGCTGAACTCCTTGGCGACTGCGTTTGGGATACCAAGACCAACCTTGAGAAGCGTATGAATGCAGAGGCTGGCGCTTGCGAAGATAAGTTCCGCATTGCCAAGAACGCTAAGGCTAAGAACTGGGATGCTATCCACGACACCGTTCATGAGATGGCTAAGGACGAGGCACGCCACGGCAAAGGCTTCGAAGGACTCTTTAATCGTTACTTTAAGAAGTAAATGAAGAAAAAGGTATTTATACCAATCATATTATTAGCAATCATCATCGCTCTTATCTTCAATACCTGTGGAGGTGAGAGCGATGACTCATATCAAGATGCACCACCAGCTCCGCAGATAAGCATCGACAAGAAGCTGCAACAGCGTATCGACTCCTTTGTCACCAAGACACCACCCATAGGCAGTCTGGGCATGATGGTGTATGATGCTACGGCAAAACAAGAGGTGTACAGCTACAATGCCGACTCAAAGATGAGCCCTGCATCATGTATGAAACTGCTCACCACCATCGCCGCCATCAGGTATTTAGGTCGCTCAGCCGTGCACAGAAACCGTCTCTACACCTCAGGCAAGATGGTGGGCGATACCCTCGTGGGCAATATCACACTCAAGGTGCAGTTTGACCCCATGTTCAATCGTGACAGCCTCTACAAACTCACCGAGGCTCTGCAGGCTAAGCACATCAAGCGACTGAAGGGCAATGTGGTGCTCGATATGGCTGACTACGACAGCATGAACCATGAAGAACACTGGACTCCTGGCGACCTGCGCACTCCGTTCCTTGGATTGCCATTCTCAGGAGGCAGAAAACTGCGTAATGAGATGCTCTACGCACTCGCACGCATCGGCATACCCGTAAGGAGCGAAAACATCGTCTTTGGCAGACTCAACTATCATGCTTCAACCCAGATAGCCGAGATAACCACCCCCATGCGCCTTTCCTTTGAGAAAGCACTCAAGAACTCTTCCAACGTCAATGCCGAGTCAATCCTTTATCCGCTTGGCTACCTCGTGAGCCGTCAGGGTCACTTCAGAGAGAATGGGGTAGTGAAGCTTCGCCATTTCGTGGCACAGGAACTCAAGATGAACCCACTCACCTCATGCACCATAGAGGATGGTTGCGGACTGTGTCCCTACGACAAACTCTCGCCCAGGCTGTTGGTCACCTTGCTCCAGTATGCCTATGAACATAAGTACATCTACAACGAGGTGTATCAGCATCTTCCGCTGGCAGGCACCGATGGCACGCTTTATGACCGTATGCAGCATCCCCGAGTGAAGGGCAAACTCAAGGCTAAGACTGGCACACTAACCAGAGAGGGAGGCATCAGTTCTCTGGCAGGATATTTCACAACATCCGATGGTCATCTTATAATCTTCTCAATCATCAACAACAATTGCCCAGTGATGGATGGCAGATGGTGGCAGGACAACTTGTTGAAGCGCATCATGTAGCATTCCGCTTTTTATCTGTATCAGTAAGTCAAAGATCGAAAGTTCAAAAGGTTCGTGGCCTTTCATGGCGTTTCGTTTTCGTTCCCGTTCTTGCGCTCCAGTTGGTGCTCAGGCGCTTCGCGGAACCCGTTAACGTGTCATTCCTCCGAATGACAATGCAAAGTTACTACTTTAACTTAATATGGGCAAATTTTGGGTAGTTTTTAACCATTCAGCCCCTTCCCTCTGCAGAGGCATTACTTTTAGGGTGTAAAAGCATTACTTCTACCGCTAAAAGCATTACATTTAGTGCTAAAAGCATAGCTTTTATCTTTGCCCCGTTTTTCTCCCCATTTATTTTGGTTACGTATCACGTAACCAACTAAACCTCAGTCGGTTGCAAAAAAAGTCACTTTTCCTCTCAGAAAGGCTGTTTTTGCACACTTTCGCCTTTTTGTGCATAGTAGTTTTTAACAAATCAGCCAGTCATCAGACGCAAAAAGGTTGACAATGTTGACAAGGTTGACTTGATGTTTTTGGTTAACAAGGTTAACAAGGTTAACAAGGTTAACTTGATGTTTTTGGTGAACAAGGTGAACAAGGTTAACAAGGTTAACTTGATGTTTTTGGTGAACAAGGTGAACATCGTGATTTTGTAGAAAATGTAACTTTTGTAACTTTTGTAACTTTTGTAACTTTTGTAAACAAAGTAAACAAAGTCAACAAAGTCAATCGACCTTGCACGCTCGCGCACGTATATATATTATATATAATATTACCCCTTTAATATAAAAAATATAATTAATTATATTTTTTATATAGTTCCCCCTCTTCTTTATTCATCTCTTAATCTCAGTCAAATCTCTCAGACAGAAAACAAGGCGTTCACCTTGTTCACCTCGTTAACAATGTCTACAAAAGTTACAATTTCTACAATTTCTACATTTTGAAGTTAACCTTGTTAACCTTGTTAACCTTTCCAGAAAAATATCATGGTTGACTTTGGTTTACTTTGTTTACCAAAGTTACCTTTTGATGTAGCCGATGTTTTTTTTTGTTGTCCTTGTTGTCGTTTATCTTTAACCCTTAACTTTTTGATAAATCTTTTTGCAATTTCGAAAGTTTTTCTTAATTTTGCAACCATAAAGAAAAATGATTATGACAGCACTACAATTAAATGCAGAGCTTCTTCGAGAACTTAGCATCATCGTTGATGACGAAACACTACTTGCAAAAGCTCTTAAATACATAAAGAAACTGACAGCGAAGAAAGATGATCCTACCCTTATGAGTAAGAAAGAATTCTTTCGCAATTTGGATGAGGCAGAGAGAGACATAGCTGATGGCAAAGGAATCGAAATGCTTCCAAATGAGACATTGGATGATTTATTGAAGAGGGTAGGCTGATGTACAAAATTATCTTGTCTCCGAGAGCATTATCTGATGCTGCTAAACTGAAACGTTCAGAGCCAAAGGTTTACAAGAAACTCAATACGTTTATTGAGGAACTCAAAAAGCATCCCAAAGAGGGAACAGGTCATCCAGAACCATTGAAAGGAGCCCCTGAGGGTAGATGGAGTCGCCAATTATCCAAGAAACACAGATTGGTATATCGCATATATGATGACAAAGTGTACATAGATGTACTCTCCGCTTATGGTCATTATGACGATAAATAATCAACGACATACCTGAAACAGGTATCTGGTTCTATAAAGTTGTTTTTTGTTGTCCCTTGTTGTCTTTTGTAATAGTCTTCGTTTTCGTCTTCGTTTTCGTAGGCATCAGCCTCCTTCCGTGTCCATCTGAGTATTCGTGTTTTTTTTCCTTAGGGGGTCGCAAAACGCGACACCCCTTACAAGGGGAGTAACGAAACGTGACACCCTTTGAGGGGGGTAGTTATTACCGACACCCCTAAAAAATTATCGCAAACTGAAAAATGTTGCGAATGTTGCGCAACATTTTCTCTCCACTTTTTTTGTTGTTTCGAAAGTTTTTCTTACTTTTGCAATCAGTATTGGCTAATCGTGGTGACACTACGCTGCTACGGCAGAGATTATGAGCCTCAGTGGAGGTGCCGATACGAAATTTTATGAGAAAATATTAACAAGCGTTTGCTGTTATTCGGAACATTC
>JAEEGL010567887.1_pt1 | contig 10840 bp, 6 predicted proteins | sample 9134231 | NCBI WGS metagenome assembly JAEEGL01 (sample SAMN16246548, study PRJNA631951) | gut metagenome | biome: gut microbiome; feature: rumen; material: fiber-attached | host: Bos | place: Iran: Karaj | collected 2018-10
CGAAAGTGTAACTTTGCAGACATATTTTTTTAATTTATTGATTGTCACAAAGTTACTAAAACTTTTTGACATGACAAAGCCTCCGCTTGGGAAAGTAGAGGCTTTGTTATATGTTTTACAGCATGTTACACAAAAGAGGATGTGCCAGAATTATGACACACCCTCTTGAAGTTTAGGGTTTAGAGCTTCTCTAGCTCTTAGCTTCCAATAGCTCAAATGGATGTCCGTTTGAGCTATTGGATTAGATGGATAATCGACGCAACAGATCCAGCAGGTCGCGGTCGATTTCCTTGCCGTGGCGGATGGCTTTGCTGAACGGGGTATAGATAATTCTCTCGTCGTCATCTCCAATCATGATGTTGCGTTGCCCTTCGAGCAGTGCGTCAATGGCTGCTGCGCCCATCCTTGATGCCAAAATACGATCCATCGCTGTGGGACTGCCACCACGTTGCAAGTGTCCCAGGATGGTCACTCTGACGTTGTATTGCGGGAACTCCTTCTTTACTCGGTCGGCCACGCCCATGGCACCACCTGTGGCAGGACTCTCGGCAACAAGTACGATTGAAGAGTTCTTGTTTTTGCGGAACCCGCTCTTAATCAATTCGGCCAGCTGATCTACCTCGGTTACCATTTCAGGGATAATTGCTGCCTCGGCTCCGCTGGCGACGGCACCGTTCAGTGCGAGGAATCCAGACTCGCGTCCCATCACCTCGATGATAAAGAGGCGCTCGTGGCTTGATGCGGTGTCGCGAATGCGGTCCACACACCACATGATGGTGTTAAGTGCCGTGTCATAGCCTATGGTGTGGTCTGTGCCGTTCAGGTCATTATCAATGGTACCGGGCACTCCCACGATGGGAAAGTCATATTCGCTGGCAAACTGTCGTGCGCCGCTCAGCGATCCGTCACCGCCGATGACAACCAGTGCATCGATACCATGCTTCTTGATGTTTTCGTAGGCCTGCTGTCGCCCCTCAACAGTCATAAACTCCTTGCAACGGGCCGTTTTGAGAATGGTTCCGCCATGGTGCATGATACCGGAGACGTTTTGCGTCTTTAGGTCAATAATCTCGTCACCCACAAGTCCCTTATAGCCGCGGTAGATGCCCTTGACCTTGAAACCATTGAAAATTGCTGAACGCGTCACCGCACGTATAGCCGCGTTCATGCCTGGGGCGTCGCCTCCTGATGTCAACACACCTATAGTCTTGATTTTTGTCATAATACTTAGTTCTTTAAATTTTGGTTGTGTACTGTGACTGCAAAGGTAATGTTTTTTGTTTAGGGGACTTCTATAAATTACCGAAATGTGGATTGTTATTGTTGTATTTCTTTTGTTTCTTCTTGGCATCTTTGTCCTTATCGTCTTGAACCATAGTTCGCTATGCTTCAGCGATGTTAAGTCCAAATCTGTTCAAGAATAAATCAAAATCAATTACAAGCTAATTCATAGAAGTCCCCTTAATGTGCAACAAAAACGGTGGCTACTCCCGCAGACACCGTTAAGTCTCATGTTTTTTATTGCTTGCGTTTCTTGATAGGATATAGATTCTTAAGGTCGGGCTTTAATAATCATTTAATCAACATTAACTACCATCAAAAGATTCTACTTATCATTTTCTGATGTTATTCAATGATTCGATATACGTTTTTACCATTTAATCTTTTATATAGAAAAATTTGGAGAAATGCTTTTTGCACTGCAAAATTACTATCATCGCATCGGACGGAGTTATAAATAATAGCAAAAATCATTTGTAAAACTTGTGTTTTTTTGATCTGAGACTTGTCAAAATTTTACTTTTAAAAGATGTAAAACGCTGATATTCGGCGAAATGAAAATACAAATACATATATTAATAATCAAACCGACGAAATCGCGTTTTGGGGCGAGAAAAGGGGTTGGGATTTGTCAAAATCTCAACCCCTTGTAGAAGGTGAAAGGTCAAACTGTAGGATTATTTTTCCTCGATAGTGATCATTTTGCCTGCACTATGGGCTGTCATCTGCTGAGCATACTGGCTCTGGATGGTGGAGATACCCGATGTAAATTCACCGGGATTGGTGACCCAAACATCGTAACCGATGATGTGCGTACCTTTGCTAAGGTTGTTGATGAAGGTATTGGTCTGCGTGTCCTTAGTCTCCAGATAGAACCAAGTGCGGTCCTCACTGCGGTATCCTGACAACTTGTCAACCGGCTCGAAGCATGCAGCGCGCTCATCGGTGATAGTGACATAGTCCATGTCCTTGTTGGTCTTAATGATGACGCGTACCTTGACTTTGTCACCCACCTTGAACGAAGTGGCCTGATGTAGACTGCCATCTTGGGCATACACATAGTATTCCTTACTGATGGATACCTCTTCGATGGCCTTCTCCTTCACCTCAGTCATCGGTGATTTGTACTGGCAGTAGATGGAGCCCCATGCCGGTCCGTTGCCGTTACGGTCGATGACGACGTCACCTGCTGTGGTGGCATCGATCGATGTGCGGAAGTATCCCAGCCACTCGGCCATCTTGTCGAGGTTCACGGGTTGTCCAGCAACAGTAATGCTGGGCAGAGCATTACGCTCAAGCCACTGGCTGCCAGTGCTCAGGATACTGTGAACAGCGTCTGCGGCAAGGCTACTGCCTCCCCAGTCGTTGGTCTGCTTCATGAGCAGCATCCACTTGCGTACCTGATCAATTTCATCTTGACGGGGATCGACCTCGCTCATGGCTTGGAGGATGCTGCTTGTATAAGTGATCTTGTCATAATCCCACCCGTAGTCGTTCTGCAGGTTGTCCCAGTACATGCCCGTATTGGGTTTCACGATGGCAAACTGGCGAATGCTCTCGATGATTTTTTGAGCGGTCTTCTCGTGTCCGTTACGGTTAAGCGTCAGAGCATAGAATGCTTTGTTTTTCAGTGAGATGCCCTTGCTCCAAGTCTTGTCCATATATTTGACGGTCTTCTTCACCAATTTGGCATTGTCTTTGGGAATCTGCTGCTCGGGGAAGAAGTTACGTACGTAGGCATAGCCCATGAAGTTGGCTTCAGGACGGGCGGATACTTTTTTGAGTTCCAGATACTCCTCCATGGTCTTGCTGTCGAAATACTTGACCGCTTTGTCGAGCATCGATGCCATGCGGCTGTCATCGGGCAGACCTCCCAAATGCTTGACTTGACCGATGAGTTCGAGTACAGTTCCTGTTGCCCAAAGGCTGGATTTGCATTCGGGGTGTCTGAACCAGGTAAATCCGCCGTCAGGCATCTGCAGCGACTGCAGGGCAGCGAGAATCTTCTCGTATTCTCGGCTCGAGATTTCATCGTCAAACAGCTCATGGAGTTTGGACATCCTCAAAGTCTGTTGGTCTGCATCGCGCACCCAGGGTGAAGCCAGCAGGGTACCGATCTTCAGATCCTGATTCTTTTCGAGCATCGACACGAGAGTGCTGTCTTCGTCATGCTCTTTCCAGTAGTTGATGGCTTCCTTGATTTGTGGCTGGGACTTGGCGACAGCCTGTGCCACCTGCAATGCGAAGAGGCTGTGAGCCGCGTTAGTGGCTGTGCAGTAGCTGTCGCTGAAGATGGTGGGCAGTGCCAGTACGCAATACCACACGGGGTTGTCGCAGTACTCGAGGGTGACGCGTGCGTCCTTGGGGAACTCGGGCAACGTGGTCTGGTAGTGTGACTGGGCTGCCTCGATGTAGAAGGGTTGTGTCTCGATGACGGGAGAGATAGTGGTCAACACGGGTACCATGACCTGCTCGCCATCGCCGTAGCGTCCGTTGGCGGCCTTGATGCGGAATCCGGTGAATGAGATGGTGTCGGGCACGGTCCAGTCAATCTTGACGGCCTGGCTACCCATCGGCTCAAGTTCCAGGTTGAACTTGCGAGTGGCGTAGATGTCACCCGTGCGGGGATCAAAGAGCTCGATTACGGCGTCACACTTGGCGGCCTTGTCTGATGCGTTCTGCACGGTGGCGGCCAGTTGCGCCTTGTCGCCCTGTCGGAGGAATCGAGGCATGTTGGCCCGCACCATCAGCGGTTTTTGGGTGAGCACCTCGGCTATCCAGGTGGAACCCACGAGATCCTCGTTCCAAGCTAGCGCTTGTGTAATCCATGTGGTGTTAAAGTTGGGCACCTCAAACTCGAGTTGAATTTGTCCCTTGTCATTGCTGGTGAGCATGGGTTGCCACAATGCCGTCTTGACATCGTTCTCGCGGAGCACGACCTTCTCTAGATTTTCCTCGTTGACAGTGGGTTGAGCCGCTATTTCCTCTTCGGTTTTAACCTCATCCATGTTGGCTTCGTCGTGCAAGACGTGGGCAGATTTTGTCATCTTGCGTTCGGGAGCCGCGCCAGCAAGGTATTCAATTCTCTCGTCTCTTCCTCGTGCTCCTCCTCTTGCATTGCCCATCCATCTGCTGAACGGGTAAGTTTCATAGGTGTACAGGTAGGGCAATATGGCTTGGCTCTTTTCATCTTCATCGAGCATCTTGCCAATCCATGATGAGTGGACGTTGTTGAATCCGCTGACACCCTGTGCACTCAGTACGGCAGCCAGGCCATCCCTGCGCCAGTTGCTCCAGCTCCAATCATTACCTGCGATGCTGGCAATGGCTTTGTCATACATGTCCAGAATCATGGCGCCACGCAATGGTTTGTCGTTCTGATCGGTCAGTGTGAATGTCCAGTGCTCGATGTCGCCTGGTGCCAGTTTATCGCGGAACGAGGTGGCGCTGATTTTCACGGCCTCAGCCTTGTACGGATTGGTGAGTCGCTTGCTGGTGCTGTACTTTTTGGTTTCGTAGTAGGTGGAGAATACTACGGTCACGTCGGCGCCAGCCTCTTTTGGCAAGGGTACGGTAAAGTCATGCATGCCATTTGTGTAGTTGAGCCATCCCTCGGCAATGACTTTTTCGGCAGTTGATGCCACATAATATATATAGACTCTAGGCACCGATACACCAATAGTGATATGAGCCGTGTTGGCCTTGTCAACGTCACCCGACAGCGGTGATACCCATATAGGCTCATCTTTCACGGGAGGCTCCTTGTCGGTCTTGCGGTAAAGCGTGATGTTGGTTTCGGCATCCACGTCGTTCTCGCCATCGGCTGCATCGAGGATGTGAACTATGAGTTTGTACTGTCCTGAGGGCAGGTCTGTCAGATTGATGGTCGGATCGGCAGTGTTCAGGTTGCCGGTCTTGACAGGCTCTTTGCTGCCCAAGGGGAACACTTCCCAGGTGCAATAGGTGTCGGGGTGCTCCTCATCGGTGGTATTGTATTGCAGTGGCAACGTGATGGGCTTGTCGTTGAAGAAAACATTGCCGTTAATGCGGCCCAACTCAATTCCTCGGCGAGTGCCCACAATAAAGGAGAAGGATTCCTCATGGGTCTCACCGGCGTCGCTGGTTGCAGTTGCCACAACCTGATAGTTGTAACGTGCCCATCCGTATCGGCTGTCGTTCTCGCTGAACAGGTCAGGATCAAAGCTAAAAGTGAACATGCCTTGGGCATCGGTCTTCACGATGGTGTCCAACAGGTGTTCGCCGTAATTGTCGGGAACATACCACCACCGCCATCTCCATTCGTTCCGGATCAGTGATAGGCGCACCTCAGTGTTGGCGACGGGCATTCCGCTATAGGTCTCGGCCTTTCCAGTGATTTTGACGGGCTGGCCGCTGACGTAATTGTGGCGATTGTCAGGGAAGGTGACCTCAAACGTCGGTGTTTTGTATTCGCTCACGTTCACTCTTTTCCATCCAATCCTAGAGGATTTGCCATTTTCATAGATGATGTTGAACTCCAGCGAGAACTCTCCGTTCATACGGTCCTTGGGGATGACAAATGACCCTTCAACACGGCCAAAGGCATCGGTCTTCGTTTTGAGCTTGTCGATGAGCTTTCCGTTGCGGTCCTTGAAGATGATTTCAGCGTCATCCTCGGCAAGAGGTCTGGGGCCCATGCCATAGTTATAGTGGGCGATAGCAGCCCATTGTATGGTTTCGCCGGGTCGATATACTCCAAGGTCGGTAAAGATTTCGCAGCTGCTACTGGATGAGAAGTGGCTGTTCAATTTGTAATATCCCATCTTCTCGCCATATTGGTCCTTGCCCTTGCTGGCTTGGATTGTGAGTCCGCTAAAGTAATAGTTTCTGTCTGGATTATCGGGATCAGGGTAATCTGTCGGTAAGGTGACCAGACCATTGGCATTGGTTTTGCCTACTGTTCCCGTTATCTTTTTATCATCACTTTTCCTGTCTTCATATTTTACTGTCACGCTGGGAACAGGCTTGCCGGATTTGATGTCCACAATTCCTACTTTGTCTTTGTCGTCATGTCTCTTGATGAACATCATGGCCATATCTGTTACACGCAGCAAGTGGAGGTCATACCTGTCGAAATCTCCATGACCGCTACCAGACTCTTTGTCTTGGGCCAAGCCTGTGGCACTTAAGGTATAGATGCCATAGGGTAGGGGTGGCAGTGTGAGTTTGACATTATCATCGGTAAAGGGAACCGTTCCTTTTACTGTGATGGGATACGTCGCCACCAGCTCGCTTTCATATCCCCTTCGTGAGTACATATCGTCATCTACGTCGCTAGTGATGCGGTAAAGGGCGATGTTAAACGAGTTGGTGTTGGAGACTGACATGCTGATGGGGATGCTGTCATGCGAGTTCCGGATTTCAGGAAAACTCAGAGATACCGTCCTTTTTTCGATTTCGGTAATCAGGTTGGCAATCTCGGGTGTGTGAATCGATTTCGGGAAACGCTTGACATAATCCTTGTACAGGTCGTATTTCTCTTTCTCGTTCAGGTAATAGAGCTTTTTCAGCAGGAGTGCACTGGTTTGATGGTCCTTGTACTTCTGGTAAGACTCGGCGTTGACGTCTGCACCCATGAAGGTCATGGCAAAGATGTGGGCGGGCACTCTGTCCTCGGTCATCGCTAACCAGCGGTCCTTGATTAGTTGGCGCAGTGGGTAGCCGAAGCTATTGCCGCTGAGCATATCGTAACACTCCCTCGACATGAACTCGAAAAGGGTGGGGGTATAGAGTACTCCCTGTTGGTTATAGACCAGAATGTCGGACATATCAGTTACCGATATCTGTCGGAGCGCTTCGGGATTTTCTATCGACTTACCTATCAACTCCACGATTTTTCCCTGGAATTGCTCACGGCTCCACTCGCTCACGTCGGTGGGTGTTTCTTCGACTGGGTTGTTGCGGTCACGATATCGTGCATAGCGATCGCAGTAACCATCATAGACCATCGCCTCAAAGAGATAGAGCAGCGCCTTGTATTCGGGTCGGTTTTCCTTTTTGATGACTTTCTCGAGTTGATCGATGATGTCAGGCATGTTTTCCTGCGAGACGCCGCTTTGTGCGATGCTGTAGCGCACCAGTGCATCGACGGTCAGTTGGCCGTCTCCTGACTTTAGCGCCTTATCCAGGTCGGCAAGGGCATCTTTTTTAACGTCCTTCGGGAAGTTGAAGTCTACGTCCTTCTTGGAACCCGATGAATGAAATGGAATAGCCATAATGAATAATGCTATTAAGAAGATGTGAAATAATCGCTGTTTCATAGCCTCAACGGTTTTGGTTTGTGATTATAACTCCAAAAGTAATAAAATAATGTGTTAATCCCGTATTTTCTGCTATTATTTTGCAAATATTAACGTCAATATCCACTAATTATGAATGAGTGATGATGATTATTCGCCAAAGAGACATTATAATATACACAGATGTCCATCAATGTCCACGGAGTATAAAAAAAGTATTATGGCTGTTTATGGTCATTCATATTCAAAACCACTGTTGAATTGTTTAAGAGTGTTAAATTTCGAAGTGTCGATCAATTCATTTATAAAATTATTTGGTTTATAAAATAAACTAATTTATCTTTGCGTCGTGATTCGAAACACAACTGGTGCGAACTGAGCCTTCTGCAGGGGTGAGGAGAGTGCCGCAAAGTATTGTTAACCATCTTATTAACGCATTAAATACAAGTATTGTTATGGAAGAGAATAAGAATTTGACTGCCGAGCGCAGTCTGGAAATCATCCGCGAATCGATTGAGCGCAGCCAGCGCACGATCGCCAAGAACTCGGGCCTGCCATTGATTTGGTGGGGTGTCTTGGTGGTCGTTTTCTCGTTATTGATAGAATACCTGTGGAAAAACTGCGGTGGCCCCGTGTGGAATTTCCTGTGGTTTGTGATGTGGGTTGTCGGTTATATCGGCAACAGGATTATTGATAAGAAAAGGGACACTGTCCCCACGACTTTCGTGGGCAAGACCATCGGTCATGTGTGGACCACGTTTGGCATTTTCTGTGGCGGCATCGGCCTGCTGCTCGGTCTCATGTGCTGCGGGATTTTTTCCGTTAAATGTATGATTCCGGCCGGCCAGGGCTATATCAACCTCACGAGCATCATCACGTTGTGTTTCGGTATCGCCTCGACCATTACAGGCCTTGTGCTCGAGAACCGTCCCATCCAGATTTGCGGCTTGATTGCCGGCTTTGGCGGTTTCTTTGCTGCCTTGTGTTTTCCCATGCAGCAGATGTATGTGATGGCTGCTGTGGCCCTGATCGGCCTCGTCATCCCGGGCATTATCGTTCAACACCAAAACAAGTGAGGGGTTCTGGCTTATGGTAACGTGTATGATGGTCGCTGCGGCATTAATGGCCCTTGTCCAGGGGCTCGTCATCAGTGCCCGACACTAAACAAATAAAGGAGGAAAAACTATGTTCAAGCCATTAGACCCATTGTTGCACAGCGAGTTGCGATTGGCGGTGATGTCGCTGCTCATCAGTGCCGAGACGGCCGAGTTCCCCTATATCAAGGAACAGACGGGCGCTACGGCCGGCAACCTGAGTGTACAGCTCGACAAGCTGGCTACAGCCGGCTACATCACTGTCGAGAAGACGTTCAAGGGAAAACGCCCGTGTACCTTGTGCAGTATCACCCCCGAGGGCCTCAAGGCCTTTGAGACCTATGTCGAGACCTTGCGCGGCTATCTCAATCCTGGCTCTTGATCTAATCAAAAAACTCGTGCTCTATTGCCCTCACGCAAAGTCGCTAAGTCCATTGCCGTCGGCGGATTAGATGGATTGAAAGGATGGCATCTACACTCTCTAGGGAGTGAGGATGCCATCCTGGATTCTGGGATGAGGGAGAGAGTATGTGATTATTCGGCGGTCAGAAGCATGTCGATGAGGGTGGTGACATCGGCGATGGTGATTTGACCGTCGCCGTCCACGTCGGCAGCAGGGCAGTCCGTCACACTGGTCGCTCCAGTCAGGAGCATGTCAATAAGGCCTGTGACATCGGCAATAGTGATTTTGCTGTCACCATCCACGTCGCCCGTTATTTCAGGTATCGCCTCAATGTGCTGGAAATTTTTCCAATAGCTTGCCATCTGGTAAACTTCAAGTGAAGCGGTAGGAACAAAGAGCGTCGCCTGCTCTAAAACCTTGGGATTGAAATTATAGTTATATACTCGGTTACCATTCTCGTCGAGAGTTTGAACATTTATGCATCTGGGTGGTGTTGTCGCTAGACAGGTCACACTAGTGATATTGGGGCACTCCCAAAACAACATGCTCAGGTATTACATCAATGCCCGTACTTTCTTCGAACTGCCCGAAAAAGACTGGCTAAAAATGCCAGAAGGACTAGACGTTGAGCCACGGGAGCCCACCCTTTTTCCCGTTTTTTCAATTAGGGGGGCTTACTTTTTAGAAAAAATATCCGCAACGCCTGTTTATAGGCATTGCGGACGGGTCATTTATCGCTTTTTAAGTTTTAGCGGACACCAATAGTTGCAAACCTAGTGTTTTTTGATGATATCTGCAAGAGAAATGCTCGGCAAACCAACGTTTGTACCAATGGGGCGTTACGAAGGCCCATTCATCGACCAATGGCTTTGTTAGGTCAAGGTGATGAAAAACGAGGCACTGTGGATTGCCACGGTGCCTCGCTCCCAAATATGAAACAATTTTCTCCTTCATTGGTTATGCTAAATGATATCAGAAGTATTCTTTATTTCAGTTGAGCCGACGGTTCAACTGAAAGTTTAGCGTTTAGGGTTTTGAGAGTCATATCAAAACTCTCTAAATTTTCTATCCAGTAAGCAAGACTTACTGGATGAATGCGAACATCGAGCTGATGGCGTCAACTGTGCCGTTGATGTAGGCATAGAAGAAGCTGATCAGACCGATGAAGATGATGCCCAATGCGCACAGGATAAGGCCGAGGCGCTCGGTCCAGTGGCTCTGGATCTTGGGAATCACGCAGTCATCTTGGCGCAGGAACATTGCCTTGACTACCAGCAGGTAGTAGTACAACGAGATGATGGTGTTGATCAAGGCGATGAGCACGAGCACGTAGATGGCAACCGAACCCTGATGGCATGCACCCACAAAGATGAAGAACTTGCTGAAGAAGCCTGCAAACGGGGGAATGCCACCCAGCGAGAACATCGCCAGCATCATCGTGAAGGCCAGCCAGGGGTTGGTCTTGAACAGGCCATTGTAGTCGTCCATGGTCACACGACCCGTCTGACGCTCAATAGCGGCAATCACGCCGAAGGCGGCGAGGTTGCTGAAGATGTAGACCAGCACGTAGTAAATCATCGAGGACATACCCATCACATTCACGGCGATGACGCCGAGCATGATGTAACCGGCCTGTGAGATCGACGAGAATGCCAGGAAGCGCTTGAGGTTGCGCTGGCGCATGGCAAACAAGTTACCCAGCGTGATGGTGAGAACGATGAGGGCATACAGCATCCACTCCCACACCTGAGAATAGGCCGAGCCAAACACCTGCACCAGGATCA
>JAEEGL011111114.1_pt1 | contig 10840 bp, 4 predicted proteins | sample 9134231 | NCBI WGS metagenome assembly JAEEGL01 (sample SAMN16246548, study PRJNA631951) | gut metagenome | biome: gut microbiome; feature: rumen; material: fiber-attached | host: Bos | place: Iran: Karaj | collected 2018-10
CTCCCCGACGTAGATCCTCGCGTGGTGCCGCAGTCCGAACTCGCGCACTGGGGCGAGCTGGACGCGGAGGAAGTCCTGAGTCCACTTCCTTTCCGGATCCGGCCACTTCGGGCCGATCGGCCGATTGTGGACGCCCTGGTGCGTGAACTCCATCGGCATGTAGACATGGACCTGGTAGATGACGTTGTCCATCGCGAGCGGAGAAAGGTACGAGAATGTGCCCGGCGCATCCCAGCCGTTGGACTCGACGATGATCGCGGTCTCGGGGTCGATGGCGCGGATGGCCTCGGCGGCGAGGCGCTGGAGCTTCCAGTAGTCGAATGGCGCGCGACCGACCTGGACGGGCTCGTTCACGAGATCGTAGCCGTAGATCACGTCTGCATTGCCGCGGAAGCGCCTCGCGATCCGCTTCCAGGTCTCGACGAAGGCGTTGGCATACCGTTCGTCGCGGAACATCGCCATCTCGCGCGTCTCGCCGCGTCCGCCGGGCAGGGCATGGAGATCGACCGTGATCTTCATGCCGTGCTCGCGGGCCCACCGCAGGACGTCTTCGAGGTTGTCGAGTCGCGAATCAACCCAACGGGCGTATTCGTCGAGGTCCTGGTTGTCGCCGACGGAACTCCAGTTGCGCGTGATCTGGAAGCGCGCCAGCGTCGCGCCCCACGAGGCCAGGTCGGCGATGTCCTTCTCGGTTGTCGCATCGCCGGGGAGCATGCAGCCGCGCAGCGGCTTGCGCCGCTGGGCGGCTGCATGCACTGAAGGGTCCGCTTCGCGGACATTAAGGGTGCCGGCAGAGCCGGCAAATGATTCATTGCCCTTCATTTGCGCCGCAGGCGCATCTGTCATTGCGCCGCCTCGCGTCGCCTCTTCATTCGCTTCAATGGGAGCTACGTCGTCCGGATACCGCACGATCCAGTTCTGGTTGATGCGGCGGAACAGCCCTTCGGAAGGGGCTCCGCGGAGTGTGGAGAGGTCGAAAACAACGCGGCCGCTCGAGCCCTGGAGTCCGAGCATGAGCGTCACGGTCTCGGTGCCGTCGGGAGCCGTCAGGCCGTCAAAGGTCGCGTCGTTGCGAAGTGTCTTGCGGGGGAAGTCGCCGATTTCGCCGGGGCAGTTCGGCCAGGCTTCGCGGCCGGAGGAATTCTGGCGTACATGGAGCTGGAACTTGAGCCCGAGCCATGTCTGCGTGGGCTTGGCGAGCGCGGAGCCTTCCGCCTCGATGGTCATGGAGAAGCCCGTGGCGTCCGCGAAGAGCTCGGCGGGAAGATCCGCCTCGGCCATGGCGCTGGCGGGATATGCGTCGGCGGGGATGTCCACGACGAGGAGGTCGCCGTCAAGCGTCGCGTATTTCGAGGGCAGCCTCCACGCCAGCTTTGGAAGCGCCGCCATGGGCATCTCGGGCGTTTGGGCCTCCTGTGGTTCGGGCGGGGGCGGAAGCCGCCCCATTCTGCCGTTTTCCAGCGCGCAGCCGGCTGTGAAAAGGATGAGGGCTAGTGGTGCGGATAGGGCGAATTTGTTCATGGGAGTTTCTCAGGGTTGAAAGGAACCGAATACCGAGACACGATAATAGCGGACCCTTGTCTCAGCGTCAACGGTCCCTGCGCGTTTGAGGTTCGTACCTCGGGAGCGGCGGGCGCCGGAGGACTTGTCAGGCGAACCGGAAGATTCTACAATATGCTTCATTCACACGGAAGCCCCGACGATGGCTTGCTACGCAGCAGGTGCTGTGCAGATTAGTTAATGTCGGGCCGTAGAATTACAGCCCATGTCCGCATTTTCTGTCATCGTTCCCGTCCACAACGCCGCGTCGTATCTGCGGGATTGTTTTGGTTCGCTCCTCGTTCAGACATTTGCCTCGTGGACATGCGCGATGGGGCATGCGATACGTTCGTCCGCCGTTTCCGCGTTGAACGGCATCCTTTGTTGCGGAAGCGTCTCCGGAATTTGACATCCAGAGGGTTGATATGAAGCGGAATTTTACCATTTCCATCATATCGCCTGTATTCAATGTCGCACCATATCTGAACGATTTTCTTCAGAGTATACAGAGGCAAGACATCGGATTCCGTCGCAATATCCAGCTCATTCTCGTTGATGACGGGTCAACCGACCGCACGGGCGCGATTTGCGATGCGTTCGTCCGCCGCTACCCTGGAAACGTCATCGTCCTGCACCAGGCGAACGCCGGGCAGGCCGTAGCCCGGAAGGCCGGACTCGCGCTTGCGACCGGACGCATCGTCAATTTCTGCGATCCGGACGACATCCTTTCCCGCAACGCCTGTCGTCTCGCCCTCGCCGCGCTGGACGCCCGCCCGGACGTTGACGTCGCCGCCCTCCCGATTTTCTTTTTCGGCGGGTTGGAGGGACCGCATCCGCTCAATCAAAAATTCGACGCTGGTCCCCGCGTAGCGGATCTCGCAACCGAATACGGTGTCGGGGCCATCAACCTTCCTGCGATGTTCGTGCGCCGGACGGCGCTCGCGGAGTTCGGTGCCGACACGGCCCTGGCCACCGCCGAAGACGCCAAGGAACTATTTCGCATCCTCATCGCGAACCCGAAACTGGCGCTGGTTCCGGAGGCGTGTTACCGGTACCGGAAACGGCCCGGTTCCACCCTCGCCTCCGGAAAGTTCAAAATGGCGGCCTACCTTCCCGTCCTGGAGCATTTCACGGAATGGGCGATGTCCGAATCACGCAGGCGGTACGGACGACTCCTTCCCTTCGTCCAGTACACCCTCCTCTACGACCTGTCCGGGCGGTTCCGGAATCCACCGAAGGACGTGCTTTCCGCGGACGAGCTGGACAAATACCACAACCGCCTTCTGGCCGCCTTGGACCAATTTGACGACGATGCGATTCTCCGCCACGAGCGGCTGAGTGCGTCCGAGAAGGTCTTCCTGCTTTCCCGCCATCGCGGGGGCGCGCCGTTGCTTCGGACCGATCCAGAAAACGACCGCCCCTTTTTTGCGTTTCCGGATGGGGCCTGCGTTTCCGACCCGCCTGCGGCCTGCACGGTTTTCAAAATCGATCCGGAACCGACCGGATGGCGCATCCACGCCCTTCTGGAAACGCCTGACGTCATCGAAGCAGCCGGAACAAAACTTGTCGCCCGTTGCGAAGACTTGGAAACCGGGTTCGCGACAACCGGAACCCGCCCCGCCCCGATACTGGCCGGCCGCACAGTTGGCATCATCCGGTGCGTTTCCGCGCTGGTTCCCTACCCGAAACGAAAGACCGCCCGGATCGATTTCTGTGTCCGCTGGCCCGGTTTCACCCCGACACCGGTTTCCGTCACCTACGCCGATTTCGCCCCGCTTACACACCGCATCCCTGGATCGTTTTTCCGTCACGGCCGCCGGATTCTTCGCCCGACGGAGACGGGCTTCCGCGTCGACCCCGCCACCCCGTTCTCACGCCTGGCCGCAGAGTTCCGGTTCGACCTTTCCCTTCTCCGCCGGCCGATCTGGGGAGAAAGAATCGCCGTTTGCTTCCGCTGGGCGTATTTCCTTCTTCGCCCTTTCGCGCCCAGGCGCGTCTGGCTCGTCACGGACCGAATCAACCGCGCGGACGACAATGGGCTAGCCCTGTTCGAATATCTGATGGCGCATCGAAAGGAGCTCCGGATCCGTCCGAAATTTGTCCTTAATCCCGGAAGTCCGGACTGGAAAACAGTCCGCGCCATCGGCCCCGTCATCCCCTACACGCCGATTTTCTACCGGTTGGCCTCCCTTCTCTCCGAGTGGACCCTTTCATCACAGTTCGAGGACTTCATCCGCAAACCGTTCCTCGACAGGCAGTATCCCTACAACGACATCTTTCACGGGCACCAGTTCGCCTTCCTCCAGCATGGCGTTACGCAAAATGACATGTCGGAGCACCTGTGTCGGTTCCGGAAGGATTTCTCGGTCTTGACTACCGTCTCGCCTGTCGAGAGGAATGGCATTCTCGCCTGCGACCGCTATGACTACACGGAGAAGGAGGTCGTCCTGACCGGATTCCCGCGATTCGACAAACTCGAAGAAAAAACCGAACGCATCGTGACGTTCATGCCGACCTGGCGAACACGGCTTTTCGGTCCGGTCGACTTGGAAACGGGGCTTCGCCCTCTGCTGCCCGGATTCGAAAACGACGTCTGGTACCGGTCGCTTGTCGCCGTCTTGGGTTCCGCGGATTTCGTGGACGAAGCGGAGCGCCTTGGCTACCGAATCCGTTTCCTGCCCCATCCCGCGTTCACGGGTCATACGGCGAGATTCCGGTTTGATCCGCGCGTCGAAATCCTCGGATCCCGAACCGCCTATCGGGACGTTTTCTCGACGAGCGCCCTGTGCGTGACCGACTACTCCTCCGCCGTGTTCGACTTTGCCTACCTGGGAAAGCCCGTTGTCTACTGCCAGACGGACGCCATCCATTACGGCCATGGCTACTTCAACTACGAACGGGACGGATTCGGCCCCGTCGTGAAGGATTCGAAATCGCTTGCGAAGGTCCTCGTCGAGGCCATGCGGACGGGATGCCCGCTGGAAGAGCCCTACCGGTCCCGCGTCAGGGCCTTCTTCCCCTTCCGCGACAAGAACAACTGCAAACGCGTCGCGGACGCCGTTCTCGCCGCAAACCGCCGCTGAAATCGAATGGTCTTCTCCTCCACCGTCTTCCTGTTCCTCTTCCTGCCAGTTTTGCTGGCGCTCTACTACCTTCCGTATCGTCTGGGCCTACGCTGGAGGAACGCGGTACTGCTTGCCGGCAGTCTCCTTTTCTATGCCTGGGGCGAGCCGCGGTTCGTCTTCGCCATGCTCGCGGAGGTCGCGATCAACTGGTTCTGCGCCCTGTTCATGGACCGGACGGAGGGACGGGGGCGCAAGACGTGGCTCGCCGTGGCGCTCTCCGTTGACATCGGCATGCTTGTCGTATTCAAGTATCTCGGGTTCCTGCACCGCAACTTTCTCGCGCTCTCGGGCTCGCATGCAAAGGCCGTGGAGATTGCGCTGCCCATCGGCATCTCGTTCTTCACATTCCAGATCATGTCCTACGCAATCGACCTCTACCGGAAAGAGGTTTCCGTCCAGAAGCGGCCCGATGACCTCTGCCTCTACGTAGCGCTGTTCCCGCAGCTCATCGCCGGGCCAATCGTGCGCTACGCCGATGTGGAAGACGCCATCCGGGGCCGGACAGAGACGTTTGCGCAGTTCTCGGCAGGAGTCAGCCGCTTCATCGTCGGGCTAGGGAAGAAGGTCCTTCTCGCCAATTATCTGGGGGTGATTGCCGACAATCTATTCCTGCTTGCCGGGGATGGCCGCCCGCTCTCCATGGCGACGGCATGGATTGGGTTGCTTGCCTACACGTTGCAGATCTACTTCGATTTTTCTGGCTATTCCGATATGGCAATCGGCCTCGGGGCGATGTTTGGATTCAGCTTCTGTGAAAACTTCGACCATCCCTATGCCGCTACAAGCGTCACGGACTTCTGGCGTCGATGGCACATGTCGCTTTCCGGATGGTTCCGCGACTATGTGTACATTCCTCTTGGAGGAAACCGGCGCTCACGGCCCCGCGTCGTGTGGAACCTCTTCGTCGTCTGGCTCCTCACCGGCGTCTGGCACGGCGCGAACTGGACGTTCATCGCCTGGGGCCTCGCCTACTTCGCCGCCCTGCTTTTCGAGCGCTCCCTCGGCCTCGCCAAGAGTCGCTCCCTGCCGATGCGCATCTGGACGATTCTCGTCGTGATGCTCTGCTGGGCGCTCTTTCGCGCGCCTACACTTCCCGACGCCGGCCGCTACATCGCGCTTCTCTTCGGAGCCGGAGGAACGCTCGCGGACAGAATGGCTGTCTCCTATCTCGTGAATGGCGGGACGGTTCTGCTCGCCAGTAGCGTTCTCTCGCTCCCCGTCTCATCCTTCCTTGGCCACTGGATGTCGCGCCGTAGCGCCATTGTCCGGATCGTTGGGGAAACGCTCCGAATCGTCGGTCTCGCAATCGTCTTCGCCGCATCGGTCCTTGTCTGCTTCAAGTCGACTTACAATCCTTTCATCTACTTCAACTTCTGACGCACACCGTTTGCCATGCCTAATCCAGAACGCCGATTGAGTTCCGCACCGCGACTCCCCCGCCCAGGGGAGGCTTCTCTTGCCGTGCTGTTCTGCGCGGTGCTCTTTACCGGACTGGTCGCTTTCTCGGTCCGGTGGTGTCTTCGCACGCAGGCAGGCCCAGCAGTCCGTTCAAGTCCGCTGGCACGCTTCATCCTCGCAACGGGCGCCGACGACGTCGCCGGTTCGCCGCGTCCCGGCCGGACATTGCGGGAGGACCTTGAATGGGAGACCACCGTCAACGTTCCCTTCCGCATCCCCTTGCTCGAAGCCGGCAGCGCCTGGGAGCGGCTCATTGGCTGGAATGTTCCCCTGCTGTCGGGCTACAACTCCGTTTTCGACGCAGGCGGCGGATTTCTCGGACGTAATTACTATTATTCGACTAATATTCTCCAGCAGCAAGAGGACGGCGTCCTGCGACTTCTCAGGACAACCGGCGAGACATTTCCGAATACTCCTCTGCTCTATGTCATTCCCCCAGCCAGGTTCGGCCCTGCCGATGACCTCGTTGACAGCGTATTCGATTTCTCAAACGAGATACGTGACAGGCTGATTCCACGGCTTCGAGAGGTTGACACCGAGGTTCTTGACCTTCGAGTCGCCTGGGCGAACACAGGGCGAAAGCCCCAGGAAGCTTTCTTCTGGACGGATCATCATTTTACGCCGGAAACCGGACTTTGGGTTGCGCGTCAAATTGGCGAGGAGCTTTTCGGACGATATGGCATTCCCGTCGCGACGAACGCCCTTGCGGACGAAGCGTTCCGCGGACGCGTATACAAAGACGCCTTTCTCGGCTCCCTCGGCAAGCGATTCACGCTTGCACGCTGCAAGCCGGATGACATCGCCCTGATTGGTACCGTAGCGCCTTCGGATTTCGAAATCGACATCCCGTTCCGCAGGGTTCACGCCCGAGGAGGCTCGAAGTCTTTGATTAACTGGCGGCACATGAAAGGACGGTCGCCATACGACCACAACCCCTACGGGGCGTATCTCTTCAGCGACAACCCGCTGGTCCGCATCCGAAACCACGGCCGTCCAGACGGTCCGCGTCTGCTTCTCTTCGCCGATTCCTTCGACAACGCCCTTTCGTCCTTTCTCGTTGCCGGTGCCGGATTCCTTGAAACCGTCGACCTCCGGCACTGGCGGAACCCTGTGTCAAATCTGGCCCAGGAAGGGCCGTTCGATGCGATTGTCTTCTTCTGGAACGAACCGCCGCCGGCAAACCATCTTGTTTCCGTCGCCCGGCGGGAATCTCTATCGGGCCAATAGATCTCGCAGCATCCGGAAATAGAAGCGAACATATTGGATGCCTACGCAGGGAAAGAGTGCATCCGCTGGCCGAGAACGCAAAAGGGAAATCGACGAGAACGTGGAATAGCGACGACCGAAGCGGAGCCACCCACGGTGCAGCGCCGCACGGTCGGCGGCGGACGGGCTTCTGCCTTTCAGAAACCTCCCTAGATCAAGCATCGCCTCGCCAGTTCGATCGATTCGGTATTGAGGAACGCCTGTCTTCGTCTTGGAAAGATTCGCCGAATGAATGCGGCGCACTGCCATGGCCGGTTCGTTCGGGGCGATCGCGACCTCTGCGCAAGCCGCCAACTTGACGTGGAACGTCGTGTCTTCGGCCCAGTCGCGTTGTGGCAGGCCGCCCAGACTTCGCGCTATGCTCGTCCGAATCGTCAAGATGTCGGCAATGCCGGAACTTAGGTCGCCCATGGGATAGAGATTCCGAAAATACGTTTCGGGCGAAACGCCTTCCGGAACATAGGAATGGTATTTCGCGGCGGCTCTTTCCTTCCCCGTGTAGCCTACGAACCACGATTGTTCGGGGTCGTTTGGATCGAAGCCGTTTGCAAGGGAATGTCGGACGAATCCAATTCGGGGATCCTTGAATGCCTGTTCGTCGAAATCGAACGCTCCGGGATTGTATCGGTCGTCCGCATCGAGGAAGGCAAGGAAGGGGCAGCGCGCCTCGCGAATGCCGAGATTGCGGCTTTCGCCCGGCCCCCGGTTTTCATGCCCCGCGTGGAAGAGCGCCCGGACGCGTCCCGGACTGGCGTCTTCCAGTTCCCGGCAGAGGGCGTAGGAGCCATCAGAGGAACCGTCGTCTACAAGAAGAACTTCGCCGACCTGGGGTCTGTCGAGTGCGGAGCGAACCGTTTCCCGGAGAAACGCCTCGGCGTTGAAAACCGGAACAATGACGGAAACGCGGAACGCTTCGGTCATTGGACGCCTCCGGTCTTCGCAGCCCGGGCGAGAATCGCCCGACACGCCCGTGCCCCGTTTTCCTTGTCGCGGGGAATGAAGAACTCGTTTGCCCTCTTTTCGTATTCCGGTTCGCGGACGAACCCGGCTTGAATGGCGGAGACGATGGCGTCGACCGTTTCATCCAGCGTGGCCGTCACGGGACCGAACCCATCGTCTTCCCATGACCAGAAGCTCGGCGTGTACCCCTGCGTCGCATAGAACTCATCCCGGTCGAACTGATAGTAGACAACCGGCTTGCCGAGGTAGGCCATGTCCATTGCGACGGACGAGTAGTCCGTGACGAGCATCGAGGCGTCGCGGTAGATTTCCTCGTAGGGTTTGCTTGCCGGAACGGTTTCAACCCAGTCCGGAAGGGCGAATTCCGAAACGACGGAACGGAGCAGGGGATGCGGCAGAAACACCAGCTGACATCCCGAGGACTTTGCGGCGTTGCGAAGCCGCACATCGGACATCAGCGCACGAAGACGGGCGAGGTAGTCCGATCGGCGGAATCGTTCGCCGTAAGATCGTTCGTATGTCATCTTGTCTACGCCGTCAACTAGATTGTTGCGCCAAGTGAATCCGAAATAGATGTTTCCGTTCGGTGCACTCGAGCGCGCATCCCATCGGGGCAGTCCGGTCAACGCGACCTCGTCTTCCTCATAGCCCCAAAGACCGCTCACTATGTCCGCCCGCTCGCGCGGTGCTCCCGAAAGCACGAGATTGAACCCGTTGAAGTCCCGTCCATAGAGGGCGGACAGGTCGTGATGGATGATTCCGTGGTCGGTGAATACACGCAACTGCCAAGCCAGGAGATCCTCGTATGGGTCCAAGGGGTGAAATGGATTGTAACCGCCTTCCGACGTCACGTTCGCTTCCGCCGCGAGATGCAGAAAGCGGTGCATCCTCGATTGGTAGCGGACAGTCCGAAGTCCCGGAGCGAGCTGGCCGCGGATCGAATGCTTCCCGTCCTCGAGATACCAAGCCGAAATCTTTTCCCTTTCGAATTCCGGGTGCGATACAAGCGCCAGTGCAATGGCATAGGCATTGTCAATCGGGTTCGTCAGCTTGTCGGAAAAGAGCCAGATGCGACCTGGATTGCGGCGTCTCCAGATGGCGAATTCCATGCGCATGAATGCCGCATACCAGTCCTGCTCCGTCCACTTCCAGAAGAGTTCGGCAAAAAACAAGGACGTCCGAATGGTGCGTCGCAATGCGCCGGGTCGGTCAATGCGGAGCAGTCCATTGCGGAAAATCCGAAGCTCCCGGCCATCAGGAGCGCGAAGCCGCTGGAAGCGGTATCGGCGGGAAAGGGGGAAACGCGGGCCGGCAACGAAAGGTATGTCGTCCGTTTTTTCGGAAAGACGTGCAGAAAACACGCCATCGGGAAAATCGGGCGTGATGGAAATGCGAAACGTGCGTCCGGAAACGACGCACCCGGCGAAACGGAGTTCGTGTGCAGGATCCGTTTCCACGCTTCTATCTTCACGTTTGCTGTGGAGACAAAGTCTTGCGCCAGAAGGGAACGTCGCCGGAACATAGCCAAGAAGTTCCATGTTGCCATTGCGGATCTGCGCGTATTGGAGGGGAATCGCGTCATTCAACGGTATCGGAGGCGGTTTTTTCCAGGGGCGGAAGAAGATGCTTTTGATGCCGCCCCAAACACCGGTTTCGTGAAAGGCACGGATGATACGGCTCACTTCTCCGTCAATTGTCGGGAAGGACAATCGCAAACTCGACAAAAACGGGTATGCATCGCGATAGACGGGATTGTCGGCCGGAAGCAGTGTGCGGTTAATACGTCGGCGAAGACAGCGGCGGAGCAGCCGTCGGCATTTTGCCGCTCCACGACGGCCTCCAGACTTGGCGATGGAATCCAGGGATTCCCGACACAGCCGGGCCAATTTGTCTCGGCAACGGGATTCCAATATGGTCTTACCCCTGTCGTGGAAGAATTCCATCTGCTCCGCCACGGCATCCAGAGCGTCCAGCCGTTTCAAGGTCCAGGGACGGTTGACGATGCTGTTCGTCCTCTGTCGATAGAAATACAGGGGGGCGTCCGCAAGCGCCGCCCGTTCCACCCGGAAGAGTGCTCGATATGTAGTCCACTCGTCCTCATGCAGCTTTCCGACGGGGAACCGAATGTCGGAGAAAAGCCGCCTCGGAAAGACCTTGCCCCACGCCGTGCTTCCGATGATGGATTTGGAAGTCCATAGGTCGTCAATCGAAAGAGCCTGCCACCGAACATCGTTGAGATTGCCGGATGGATGGGCTTTCTCATCAACCTCTTGGAATGGGAATGCGGCCACGCCGTCGCCCAGAGCCACACCATGCAGCATCTCCTCCAATGCGTTCGGTGCGAGCCAGTCGTCCGAATCCAGAAACGTCACGGATTCTACCGACGAATTGCGGTCCAGCCAGTCAAGTGCTGCATTGCGCGCGGCGGAAAGCCCCTGGTTTCGCTGGTGGATGACATGGAATCGCGGATCCGCGGAGGCGTATTCGTCGCA
>JAEEGL011569339.1_pt1 | contig 10840 bp, 7 predicted proteins | sample 9134231 | NCBI WGS metagenome assembly JAEEGL01 (sample SAMN16246548, study PRJNA631951) | gut metagenome | biome: gut microbiome; feature: rumen; material: fiber-attached | host: Bos | place: Iran: Karaj | collected 2018-10
ATTTGTAAGCGGCATGTTCTTCGCAGATCTGGGGCTCACTTGAATCGGCCCCATCAACGGCCACGACGTGGCTCAGGTCCTTACGGCACTAAAAAGTGATTCGGGTATTAATAAACCCGTGATCATCCATGCGGTCACCCAAAAGGGCAGAGGCTATCTTCCCGCGGAAAAAAGACCCGGGAAGTTCCACGGCATCGGTCCCTTCGACCTTAAGACCGGAAAACTCCTTAAAAAAACGGGCACAGGCAGCTTCACTTCCGCTTTTTCCGAGACTATGCTGGAGTTGGGCGAGAAGGATGAAAGGATTCTGGGCATCACAGCTGCCATGGAATTTGGTACGGGACTCAGAGAGTTCGGCGAACGTTTCCCCGATCGTTTCTTTGATGTGGGCATAGCCGAGCAGCATGCGGTCACTTTTGCGGCGGCACTTGCAAAAGCAGACTTCAGACCTGTGGTGGCCATCTATTCCACATTTTTACAGAGAAGTTACGATCAGATCGTTCACGATGTCTGCCTTACAAAGCAGCCCGTGATCTTCATGATAGACAGGAGCGGCATTACGGGAGAAGACGGAGAGACCCACCAGGGCATATTCGATCTTTCCTATCTGTCCCACATTCCGGGACTTACGGTAATGGCTCCCAAGAACTGCGCGGAGCTTAATAAGATGCTGGAAGCCGCGGTGGAAATGAACGCTCCAGTAGCCATCAGATATCCCAAATGCGGAGAAGCGGAATGTGCAAAAGATCTTCCTGTGGAGGACATTGTTTACGGAAAAGCGGAAAGACTTTCGGAAGGCAGGGATGTGGCTGTTTTCACCGTTGGTCATTCTGTGGATATAGGGATCGGACTTAAGGAAAGACTGGAGTCCGACGGCTTCACCGTAAGCCTTTACAACGCAAGATTTGTGAGTCCCGTCGACCGTGAGGCCGTTACGGAAGCGGCAAAGAAGCACAAGGTTGTGGTCACCGTTGAAGAAAACGTTAAACGCGGCGGTTTCGGAGAAGAGGTGGCGGAAGTCATCCTTGAAGGCGGCTTTGAGACGGGCTTCGTAAATGCTTCTTTAAATGACAGTTTCATCGAGCACGGTAAGAGGAGTGAACTTCTCAAAACCTACGGACTGGACACAGAAGAGATATATGGAAAGATTAGACGCATTATTGGTTAAACTGGGGCTTGCATCTTCCAGAGAAAGAGCAAAGGAACTGATAAACGAAGGCAGGGTGAAAGTTAACGGAAAGATTGCATCCAAAGCTTCGTTTCAGGCAGAAGAGACCAATGATATAGCCGTTGAAGGCGAGACTCTTAAATATGTGAGCCGCGGAGGCCTTAAACTGGAAAAGGCCATTGCGGATTTTAATATTAACTTGACGGGCAAAACCTGTATGGACATAGGTGCTTCCACCGGAGGATTTACCGACTGTATGCTCCAAAACGGGGCAGTGAAAGTCTATGCCGTGGATGTAGGCAGCGATCAGCTGGCAGAGCGGTTAAGGCGGGATGAACGTGTGATCTCCATGGAACACACCAACATCCGATATATCACCAAGGAAAATGTGGAAAATGAAGCAATGGACTTTATTTCCGTGGATGTGTCATTTATATCCCTTACAAAAGTGTTGCCTGTGGTCCGGGAAATGCTGAAAGAAGGCGGAGAGGCGGTTTGCCTCATCAAGCCCCAGTTCGAAGCGGGAAAGCAGGCCCTTTCAAAAAAGGGAGTTGTTACGGACGGAAAGATCCGGGACAAGGTGGTAAAGGACATTGTACTCTTTTCCGAAAGCACGGGTTTTAAGGTTTTTGGAACGATCCTTTCTCCCGTAAAGGGCGGGGAAGGGAACATAGAATATCTGATACATTTGGGGAAGGTCTGATCCATGAAAAAACTTTATCTCATAATTGCAAATCCCGACAGAGACCCTAAGGGGGAGTACTCCGCCAGAGTCAGGAAATGCCTGGAAGAAAACGGTGCCGACTATGTGGACCGGGATGTCCTTAAGAACGGGGAGATCCCCAAGGCGGATGCTGCCATTGTTCTCGGAGGCGACGGCACGCTCATGCGGAGCGCAGACATGATCAAAGAAGCCAACATTCCCATTCTGGGTATAAATACAGGTACGCTTGGTTATCTTACGGGAGCCGAGACCAACAATCTCGAAAATGCGGTAAAAAAACTTCTTACGGGAGATTACAGGATCGAAGAGCGCATGATGCTGGACGTTAAGGTGGGTGACAAGTCCTATGACACCGTTCTCAATGATGCGGTCATTACCAGAAACGGTTACTCCAGGATCATCCGTTTAAAGGTCAGGATCAACGGTCTGGAGATCCTCACAGTAGCGGGCGACGGCATCATAGTCTCAACCCCCACGGGATCCACGGGTTACAATCTGTCCGCGGGAGGAAGCATATGCGTTCCCGAGGCGGAAATGATCATTGTGACCCCCATCTGTCCGCATTCCATGTCGGCCAGATCCATCATCGCTTCCGCCAAGGATGAGATCACCATTGAAGTTCCGGAGGAAAAGAACAATGAAGCCCCGGATCTGGGAATGACTCTGGACGGAAATGCGTTCATTCCGCTGAAAGCGGGAGACAGCATCAGGATACGCCGTTCCGCAAGCATCACAAAACTTATAAAGACAGATGAAGGTACATTTTTCGAAGCATTGAAGAGAAAACTGTCCTGACAGGCTGAAGGAAATCAGAGAAGGAGACAGAAATGCCCGATAAAAAGACGAGCAGACATGCACAGATCCGCAGGATCATTGAAAACGAGAATATAGGAACCCAGGAAGAACTGGTTAAAAAACTGAACGAAGCGGGTTTTGCCGTAACACAGGCAACATCCTCCAGAGACATTAAGGAACTGAGGCTCACAAAGATGGCTACGGATACCGGAGAGATCAGATATGTGATCCCGCCCTCGGACACCCCCGGAGTCAATAACGGAAAATTTGTCAGGGTTCTTTCCGAGGCCTTTGTCAGCATGGAACAGGCTGAAAATCTGCTGATCATCAAGACAGCATCCGGAATGGCCATGGCCGCTGCGGCTGCCCTTGATTCACTTAAGATCGGAGGAGTTGTGGGCTGCATCGCAGGAGATGACACCATCATGTGTGCCATCAAGACAAAGAGCGAAGTCCAGGAAGTCATGCGCACCATAGAAAAGTTTTTGGGGAGAAAATAAGCACTTCAACTTTTCCTTGACACAGCCTGAGGATTTGTTATAAAATCTCTTGGTTGAAAAATCTATGCATTTATAAAGGTGGAAAATATGTCAGGTCATTCAAAATTTGCAAACATTAAGCATAAGAAAGAAAAGAACGATGCCGCAAAGGGTAAGATCTTTACCAAACTCGGAAGAGAGATCGCAGTAGCCGTTAAGGAAGGCGGCGGTCCTGACCCCAACAACAACTCAAAGCTCAAGGATATCATTGCAAAGGCTAAGGCCAACAATATGTCCAACGATACCATCGAAAGAAGTATAAAGAAGGCTGCGGGTGAAGGCCAGAACGTTAACTATGAGCATGTAAGATACGAAGGATACGGTCCCAGCGGTATCGCCATCATCGTAGATGCTCTTACCGATAACAAGAACAGAACTGCGGCAAATGTCAGAAGTGCTTTCACAAAGGGTAAAGGAAGCATCGGAAACATGGGTTGCGTTTCCTTCATGTTCGATGAAAAGGGACAGATCATCATCGACAAGGAAGAGTGTGATATGGACGGAGACGATATCTTCATGATAGCTGCAGATGCAGGTGCAGAAGATCTTTCCGACGAAGAGGACAGCTTCGAGATCATCACCGCTCCCGATGACTTCAGCAAGGTGGTTGAAGCTTTGGAAGCAGCAAACATCAAGATGTCTTCCGCAGAGATCACCATGATCCCTCAGAACTACGGTTCCCTTACCGATGAAGAGGACATCAAGTGCCTCAACCGTATTCTCGATCTGCTTGACGAGGATGATGATGTTCAGGACGTTTACACCAATTACGACGAAGCTTAAATAGATCCGATTTTTTCTTAAAAAAAGCTAAAAAATGACAAATAAATGCCGATAATGAATATGTATTATATTTATACATTTCATTTTACCGGCATTTTTTGTTTGTTATGACCGGAGGAGGAAATACTTGATGAAAAAGACGATCAGCAAAATAGTAAGCTTCATAATGGCGGCAGGGATCATAGTTTCCGGAAGCTTTTTTAATTATAGATCTGCCTACACAGTGGATTATATACAGAACAAACCTTCTTCAACCGCGGAACTTTCCGAGGCGGAAGAAAAAATCATAGCAGCACCCACATACGATGTTGACACCTACGGCATATTTGCCAAGGCCTTCGGCATCGACGGTCTGAAGCAGGGCATATTCACAACTCCCAATACATTCTTTAAAGACAAGACCATCTACGCAGCAGATGCTGACATGAAGATCGTGTTCTTTGATAACAACGGTACGGGTAACGCCTTTGTTGAACAGGGTTCCGTACTTGAACTTGATACATCATCCTTCACTCTGGCGGTTTCCCGTGTTTACAAGGTAGACAATACAGACGCTCCCTTTGCGGCGGGTACTACCATGCACTTTGATCTTGTAGGAGGAAGTAACAGTGTTATCAGGGTCGAACCCGATGCAAATGAAAACGACAACTCCTGCGTCATCACCCGTCTGGGACCCGGCCGTGCGAATATTAACGTTGCCATCACCGAGAACGGACAGACACGTTATGCCACCATCACCATCCATGTAGCATTCGAGATCGTAAAAAACGACCTTGAATGGCAGGATACAGGTCTTCAGGGCTTCAGTGACAAGGTGCTTTTCCTGGATCAGAGAGACTACCTCGGCACTAATGATTACTACCAGCTTTCCATCCTTTACATGGATGCCACTGCCGTTACCGCAGACACCGTTGTCGTTGATGAGACAGACAGACAGTACAAAGACACTGTTGTATTTTATGAAAACGGTAAACTTCATGTACGAGGCGCAGGTTATTCAAGGGTTACGCTTAAAACCACGGGTACCACAACACCTGACACGGCAAGTTTCTATGTTCTTGTCCGTCCAGTAGGTCACAAGGATCAGGTGGTTTCCGGCGGTACCGTAACCTATGCGGATTACACCCCTACCTATGATCTTGGTATCATTAATGACAGCAATTTCCAGATCTTCTCTAATGCCAAGAAGGCAAACACCCTTTCCTGGACTGTTTACCTTGTGGACAAGAACGGCGGTATGAAGGAGATCAGCAAGAACGATCACACCAGACTGACCTATGAAGTCAGCGACCAGAGCAATGTTGTAAATTTTACCGGAGTTACTGCCGGAACCTACAAGATCGTGGGTGTGGCCAATCCCGCTTTTAGTGATAATGAAGCGAGAAACAAGGTGGTCTATGATGTTATTGTAATGCTTTCACTGCAGAATAAGGTCTTGTACATGAACGTCGGAGACACCTATGACGTTCTTGCAAATTCCAACATTCCTTTGGAACTGTATAGGGTTATTTATACTACCAGCTACGGACCCAACAATGACAGACTTTATGCTTCCGTTGACAATAAAGGTCTCATTACGGCACATAACGTCGGTATTTCCGAAATCACTTTCAAATATGTCGGAGGAAGTAATAATGCGTTATTCCCGCCTTCGATAAATGCGACCATAGATGATGTAAAATATACTGTTCACGTAATTGACTATCTGTCCATCAGCAACTCGTTGCTTGCATCGGATGGTTCAACGGAATTCACCATGTATGCAGGCGGAACTTATCCTTTGTATGCTGCGTGCACCAACCGTGATTATGATATCTACTGGGAAAGCCAGGATACATCTATTGCCACCCTTGAAGATAATGGATATGGTTCGGTAATGGTAAAGGCTTTGAAACGAGGCGTTGTAACCATCAGAGCTTACCAGATCATCAATGGCGTGGAAAAGAATGCCTATGCACAGATCACCGTAAAAAACACTGCTACAAAAGTAACCCTTTCTCCTGCAAGAGTAGAAATAGAAGTGGGAGATTACAAAACCATTGTTGCACAGTTTACAGGAGATTCAACGGATCTTACATGGGTTACATCTGATGAGAGTATCTTTAATTTTGTTGACAATGTAAATGTGGGAACTTCAGCAACTATTCAGGCTATAAAGCCCGGTACTGCGGTACTTACAGCCATCAACCCGGCAAACATCGTATGCGGCTATTGTGAAGTCGTAGTCTTTCAGCAGGTAACAGGCCTCACTCTTTCCGAGTACACCCTGACTCTTCCCGAGACTGCAGGAACCTATCAGTTGTATGCTTACCTTGCACCCAGCAACGCTTCGGATTCCAGCGTACTTTGGAGCTCTTCCAAGCCTACGGTTGTAAGTGTTGATGACAACGGTAAACTCACCATCCTCAAGGAAGGTGAAGCTGTCATCATGGCTCAGTCGGTTCTCAATCCCGAATTCACAGCAATGTGTACCGTAAAGGTGCTTCAGGCGGTGGATTCCATCAAACTTGATAAGAATCAGCTGGAAATGTACAAGGGTGAAGTTTACAGACTTCCTTACGTCATCCTTCCCGCAGATGCAGACAATACAGTGATCGACATTCAGGTGTTCGACAGCAAAGTGGTTTCCGTTACTCAGGGAGCCGACCGTACATTGCTGGTTACCGCAAGAGGTGTGGGTAAGACCACCTTCATGGTAATGACCAAGGACGGAAAGTACTGGGATCTTTGCGAAGTTGTGGTAAAGCAGATCGCAACGGATGTTGCCATGAACTACTCCGAAGTCACCCTGAACGTGGGAGAGTACTTCGACCTTACCGTAAAGATCACACCCAACGATGCAACAGAGAGTTCTCTCATTTGGAAGACTCTTGATTCATCCATAGTTTCCATTTCCCAGACAGGCAGGATCATCGGTATGAAGCCCGGAAAGACTTCGGTCATGGTCCAGACCCAGAGCGGAAAAACTTCCTTCTGTTCCGTAACGGTGCTCATGGGAGCAAAATCCATGAAACTGGACGAGGACAACATCACCATCGGTATCGGAGAGACTTACACACTTGAGGCTGTGTTCGATCCCGAGGGTACATCCGTAAGAGAAGTAAAGTGGTCATCACTTGATCCGAACGTTGCGACAGTTAACGACGCAGGTATGGTCACAGGCGTCAAGGGCGGCTACACCGTTATCTCCTGTATATCGGCGGACGGCGGATTTACAGGCTTCTGTATGGTAAAGGTTGAGGAACTCATCACCAAGATCACCGTTGATCCTTCATTCTACATCCTGGGTCTCGGAAACACCGTTACGATATCCACTACCATTGAAAACGCCAACACGGTTTCCGATACGGAACTTGAATGGTACTCCGATGACGAATCCGTTGCCACTGTTGATAAATATGGCATGATCACAGGTGTTGATTACGGTACCACATTCATCACCGTAGAAGCAGCACAGGGTGAGGCAAAGGCCATCGTAAAGATCGAAGTTGTACGCGAAGTCAGCAAGATTGAGCTTAAGCCCAGCTACATCACCGTCATTGTAGGACATTCCGAGAAGATCACAGCTACGGTAAGTCCTTCGAATGCCACATACAACACCGTAAATTACTCGGTTCTCAATACTTCCATGAAGCCTGACACCACCAATGCCCTCGTTGATGAAGACGGTGTGGTTACAGGTCTTAAGAAGGGTGCAGCATGGGTTGTTGCCAGCGCAAAGGACAATTCCGGAAAGACAGCCAGCTGCTATGTTCTGGTCATCGAGCCCATTGCCGCATCGGGCATCGTTGTTTCCGATTCGGAGGTTGCCCTTCTGCCGGGAGAAGACAAGAGGATCGTATCTCACATTAAACCTGTCAACTCCACCGATGACTTGACATGGACTACAAATAATGATACTGTAGCATCAGTTTCCGCTGACGGAATCATTACCGCAAATCAGGTGGGTCAGACCACCGTTACGGTAACCACATCATCCGGTAAAACGGCCACCATCAATGTTACAGTTCTTGGTTTCAGCCGAACCTATGTAGAGATACCCGTTTATTCCACCTACACAGTTTTCCTGGATGGCGCTTTCGGCACCGTACGCTGGGATGTTGACGATCTCAGCATATGCGATGTTAACAACGGAACGATCACGGCAAGAAAAGTAGGAACTACGGTGGTTACTGCAAAGGTTAGCGGGCGTACTTTGGAGTGCGTAGTAAAGGTTACAAGTAAGTAAGCTTTAGGAGGACTTCAAATGTTAAGCAGATTGTTCGTCAAGAATTATGCCATAATCGACGAAACAGAGATAGAATTTCAAAACAGATTAAATATCCTCACCGGTGAGACCGGTGCAGGTAAGTCCATATTGATCGGCTCCGTAAATGCCGCCCTTGGAGAGAAAGTCTCCAAGGATACCATCAGATACGGAGCTGATTATGCTCTTATCGAACTGAACTTTACGGACATTCCCGAAAGAACAGCGGCCGAACTTAAAGAATTGGACATTTATCCCGACGACGGCGAGATCCTGATCTCAAGAAAGATCACCGCCGCAGGAAAAAGCATATGCAAGATCAACGGTGAAACCGTTTCTTTGGAGGAACTGAAAAATTGTTCCTCTCTTTTGCTTGATATTCACGGACAGAATGAACATCATTCACTTCTCAAGTCATCATCCCACATCAAGATCCTGGACAAATTTGCCGGGGCAGAGGAAGAAAAACTCCTTTCCCTGCTGAAAACAGATTACGACGCCTGGTACAAGACTTCAAAAGAACTTGAGGCTGCTTTGGCTACCGATGTTTCCAAGGATACCGACAGCGGTTATCTTGAATTTGCCAAAAACGAGATAAGGAGCGCAGATCTTAAACCCGGGGAAGATGCGGAACTGGAAGAGGAATTTAAGGTCCTTTCCAATTCAAAACAGATCATGGAAGCTCTGTCCCAGAGTCTGCAACTGGTGAGTGACGCAGAAAGCGGAAATGCAGGGGATCTTCTGGGAGAAGCCGTAAGGACCATGAGCAAGGCGGTACAGTTTGACGAGAAACTTTCCGGTCTCGTGGATACCCTTGAAAGTGCATCTTCATTGATCTATGATTTTAAACATGACGCAGAAAGCTACATAAACAAGTCCGAGAATTCCGCCGAGCGTTTTGCGGAAGTTTCCGAGCGCCTTGATGTCATCAACAATCTCAAGAAAAAATATGCGGGGCTCAACGGTTCTCTGGAAGACGTGCTTAAGTACGCGGATGAGGCGGAAGAAAAGCTTAAGAAACTTGAGAACTTTGATGAGTATCTTGCCGACCTTCGTAAGAAAGAAGAAAAGGAAAGAGGGCTTTGTCAGGATCTTTGCGCAAAGATCGGCGCTTTGAGAAAAAAGGCCGCAGACCTGCTTTCAAAGAGGATAGAAGAAGAACTTAAGAGTCTGAATTTTGTTTCCGCAAGATTCAGCTGCAAACTGGAAACTTTGCCGAAATTTACGGCCAACGGAGCAGATTCCTGCGAGTTCATGATCTCCCTGAACCCCGGAGAACCTGACAAGCCTCTGGTAAAGGTAGCTTCCGGCGGTGAACTTTCCAGGATCATGCTGGCCATCAAAACAGTCCTTGCAGACAAGGATGAGATCCCCAGCCTCATCTTTGATGAGATCGACACAGGTATCTCGGGAAGGACAGCTCAGAAGGTTTCGGAAAAACTGGGAGTTCTGGCGGGAACCCATCAGATCATATGCATCACCCATCTGGCGCAGATCGCTTCCATGGCGGATGCTCACTATGTCATTGAAAAGACCAATGGCAAAGACAGTGTCAAGACCGAGATACGGCGTCTCAGTCCCGACGAAAGAGTCACGGAACTCGCCAGGATACTGGGAGGTGCCGAGATCACCAATACAGTTTTGGAAAATGCGAGAGAGATGATCGCTCTTGCTGATAATATAAAGAATAATCGTTAAGGAGTCTGAACCAATGAAAAACATTCTGCTTGTATCTTCCGAGTGCGTTCCTTTTATCAAGACAGGCGGACTTGCCGATGTGGTAGGTGAACTTCCCAAATACACGGACAAGGAAAAGTATGATGTTCGCGTGATCCTGCCCAACTACAAAGCCATCCCTCAAAAGTACAAAGATAAGATGAATTTTGTCACAAGCTTTTACATGGATCTCGGCTGGAGAAGGCAGTATGTGGGCATTCTTGAGACTTCCGTCGACGGTGTCAGATTCTATTTTGTTGACAATGAATTCTATTTTAACGGTGACAAGCCTTACGGAAACATCTATGAGGATATAGAGAAGTTTGCTTTCTTTGACAGAGCCGTGCTTTCGGCCCTTCCTCTCATTAATTTCCGCCCCGATATCATACATTGCAACGACTGGCAGACAGGTCTTCTCCCGGTTTATCTTCATGACTCTTTTTACGGCGGCGAATTCTATCGCGGAATCAAAAGCATCATGACCATCCACAACCTTAAATTCCAGGGCATATGGAACAAGAAGACAGTCATGGATATTGCGGGTCTTTCACCCTATTATTTCACCGACGACAAACTGGAAGCCTACGGCGATGCCAACTATCTTAAGGGAGGCATAGTTTATGCCGATTATGTGACCACGGTTTCCGAGCAATATGCCAAGGAGATCCAGATGCCTTACTACGGCGAGGGTCTGGACGGTCTCATGAGGGCCAGGAACAACTGCTTAAGAGGCATTGTGAACGGTATCGATTACAAGGAATACGACCCTGAAAATGACAGGTTTATCAAGCATCATTTCAACAAGACCACCTTCAAGGAAAACAAAAAGAAGGATAAGACCGAGCTTCAGAAGGAACTGGGCCTTGAAG
>JAEEGL012518464.1_pt1 | contig 10840 bp, 14 predicted proteins | sample 9134231 | NCBI WGS metagenome assembly JAEEGL01 (sample SAMN16246548, study PRJNA631951) | gut metagenome | biome: gut microbiome; feature: rumen; material: fiber-attached | host: Bos | place: Iran: Karaj | collected 2018-10
AAAAAATATAAAAGACGGACTTCAAGAAACAGAATCTAAGGGAAGAACAAAATAAGGAGGCTATATATGAAAGATAAAAACATTGAAAAATTAATTAAAGAATGTTTAATTGATTATGTTGGACCAATATTTATTTGTGATGATTTCAATGTAAGTAATAATAATCTTATTACTACTATTTCTGCAACTATTCCAAGAGAAGAATTAGTAATTCTTGATAATAATTATCCTCTTTGGTATAGAAGAGTATTAGAAAGAGCTAATCAAACTAGTAATATTTTATGTATAACTGACTTTGATCAAATATCAACAGAAGAACAAAAATTATTTTTAGATATTATATGTGAAAATTGTATTTCTGGTGAAAAACTTCCAGATAATTTAAAAATAGTTATTAGTTCTAATACAATGTGTCCACTTATAGAAGATATACGTGAAGTAGTTGAATATATTAAAGCGTAGTAGGGTATTTTTATGACACTTGAAGGTTTAGAAAAAGTTAGAAATTCAGTTATAAGACGATATCCTATATCAGCAGGTCTTGCTCTAAACGGATTAGAATTAGAGTTATCAAAGGAAGTGTCAACAGCAGCAGTTGTGTCAGAAAAAAATGCTGAAGGAATAAATGAAGTTAAAAAAATTATTGTTAATCCTGATTTCTTTGATAGATTAACATATACACAAAGAGTATTTGTTCTTGCGCATGAAGCATTGCATATTGCTTTAAAACACTGTTCGAGATCTATTGATAAACCTGAAAAGGATACTGAAGCTAAATATGAAGAATATTGTGAAAGAGAAACTGATGAGAATAAACGTAAGACCAAAAGAATAGTATTACATAATCATTATCATAGAATATGGAATATTGCTACAGATGCTTGTATTAATGCTTTTCTAAAGCGAGATGGTTTTGATTTCCCTGATAATGTAATTGATCCTAAAACGGGAAAACCAATGCAATTTGTATCTCTTAAAGAAGGCTTAATTTATAGTGCTGAAAAGATATATGATGGATTGGTTAAAAAAGAAGAGGAAGAAAAGAAGCAAAAAGAAGAAAAGAAAAACCAAGATCAAAATAATAACAACGATAATAATAATCGATCTCCAGAAGATATGGATGAGAATAATAATCAAAATCAACAACAAAATAATAACAACGATAATAATAGACCTCCAGAAGATATGGATGAGAATAATAATCAAAATCAACAACAAAATAATAGTGATGGACAAGATAAAGAAAAGAATAGAGAACCTGACTTATCAGGATTAGATGATATTGATCCAGATGAGTATGAAGGAATTGATTCTCATGAAGAATGGAATCAATCAAAAGAAAACGAAAACGCTGATAAAAAAGCACAACCTAAATCTGAACCAACAAAGAAAGAACCTGAAGATATTGATGAAGAAGATATTTTAAATAAAGAACTTGAAAACAGACAGCAAGAAGAGAAAAAAGGTAAAGGTAGTGCAGATAAAAATCCATTTTCAGGTTTGAGAAAGAAAATAGGAATGAATGATATTATTCCTTTTAGACCAGTTTTATCTTGGAAGCAAATACTTGCTAGTTCTCAACAAAAGATTATTTATGAATGGGGCAAAAGAAGAGCCAATAAATATAATTTAAATCCAAGACTTGAAGAAAGAGTGGAAGATGCTAATCCTCCTGTTGAAGTAATACTTGATGTTTCAGGATCTATTTCACCTGATTTATTAAGAGGATTTTTACTTCAATTATATCCAATATTTCAAACATTGTTTGGTAATGGCGAAGTATCAATGAAAGTAGGTACTTTTGCTGGTGATTTCTCTGGATTTCAAGAAATAAAAAGTAAAGAAGATATTTTGAAATTTAATCCTGGTAACCGTGATTGGACAAATTTTGAGGTAGCCGCTACTTCCTTTACAAAAGGTAATGGTGAAAAACCAATTAAAATTGTCTTTACTGATGGGGCTCTTGATGGCCACCCAAGTCATGTTCAAAAAACAAGAGTACCTGATATTATATGGATAGTATTTGGTGATAATATGGATTTTACCCCACTTGGTGGTAGAATAATTCATGTTAGTGAAAAAGATTATCAAGATATGTTAAAAAGCACAAAGTTTTTTGATATGAATGAGAATAAAGGTTTTACAAGATAAAAAAAGAATCAATTTAATTGATTCTTTTTATTTTAATAATTCAATAAACTTTTTAATGATAATATTATTCTTTCTATTAGATTCTACTAAACATACTAAGTATTTGGGCCATAGTAAGATTGATGAAACATTAAATACATATTCTCATATGTTCAAGAATCAATTAGATGAGATAGTCAATACTATTGATAATCTAGATTAATATAACATGAAAAAAGTAATAATATACTTGATAGTTTATTACTTTTTTGATAATAAATAATTATGGGACGCATAGGTGGCATTTTAGGTGGCAAAAAATGAAAAATAATATTAAAATAATCATTGATGAAAATACACAAATGACGAAATATCAGCGAATATAAAGATATGTAATCATAAATAAATGTATTTTGTGGGTCCCCCTGAAGAGAGATATTTATTAATGATATCTCTCATTTTGTTTATATAGAGAATATTTGTATTAATAATAGTTTTAGTATATAATAGCAAACTTGTAGGGGAATATTATGGATAATACTAAATTAGCTAATAAATATTATTTAAAATTACTAAAGTATGGGATTTTTAATAATAATGGTATTAATATATTAAAAAGAAAAAATGAAATAAAGATGCGTTTAGCAAAGATTATTGAAATGAATAATGATTATTTATTAACTGATTCTTTATTATGCTTTATTGCTTATATGGGTTGGTATGAAGGGGTTAACTTATACTTAGATGGTTTTTATGATCCTAAACTAATAAATCAATATGAACTATATGATACTCTATTTGAGTATTATCAAGCATTATCTTATACCATTTATAATGAAGACGATGAACCATATTATGATAATGCAGATTATGATACTAGAAATTTAGCTTCTAAAGGAGCTCGTTTAATTCGAAATATTAAAGGTGGTACAAAGTTATCTGGATTACCTGAATTTGATAAATTATGCATTGAAAATATAGCTTTTACAACCATGGCTTATTGTCACATTAAAAGAGATTTATCTATGTATAATGAGTTATTTAATAAACTCATAAATAATTATAAATTTTTAATTAGTGATTTAATAGTAAATGGTGTAGATGAAATATTACCTTTATTTAATAAAACATTAACAAATAGAGTAATAAATTATATAGAAAATGATACTAATAAAAAAATAATTAAATAAAAACATGTTACTATATAGTAACATGTTTTATTCTATCTAAATGTTTAACCATACTTTTTACTGGTGTAATTTGCTTATTAATTATTTCTAATTCTTCTTCCATATTTGTTGCATTTTTTGTAACGATATTAATTAAAGCATTAATAGCAAGATCTTTATCTTGTTTATATAATTCAAATAATTCTACTGCACATAAGAAAGAATATGAATAACGTATATCAGTTGAAAAATATGATGGATATCTATTAAAATCAGTTCCATTTTCTTGTATTTCTTTTTCACATGTGCTTTTTATTTTGTCATAATTTCTTCCAGAAAACATTGCTTCTTCTGCTGCATTTTTTCTAGATAAAATATTATGAACGTGTATTGATTCAGCATGAGAAAAATTATATAAATCATTTATATAAAATGAATCTTTTGTTTCGTTATAGAAATAATCTAAACCAATTAATTCAAAGAAATAACTTTCTATTTCATAAAAAGAATTTTTACTGAAATATCTATTTTTATTCATAAGCGAGATAATTCCATGACCATATTCATGTGCTAATGACTCTAAACAATCTTTTACACCATTATCATTTAAAGGTACATTAATATAAACCTTTTCAAGAATAGGGAAAGGAATGGTAAATCCTTTATAATTTTGACCCATATTTGAAAAGTCTAAATAAGTATCTCTTTGTTTTTCTAAAATATTATAATAATGAAATATCTCTTTACCACATGATTTAAAGAATTCGTGTAATAATTCATAAGCATCTTCTAATTTTATATCTATTCCTATATCTCTTTTAATATAATGACCAAATCTAAAACCTGTTTTATTCACTAAATCATAATATCGCTCTAAAACAGGATATATTTGTCTATATTTAAATAGATTGTCATATATGTTATCTATCGAATCATCAATATTATCTTTTGTATTATCAGGCATAATATATTTTTTTACTCCACAAAGTGTATTTAATATATTTTGTTTTATATCTTTATTGTTTTCATCATGATACATAGTACATAAATAGTTATAATCTTCTATAATATCTTCATATGTCCAAGCCATACCCCAACTCCAGGTTGTATATTATATCATAAAAGTGATTTTTTTTCAATTATTGTACTAATTAAATCATAATAAAGATATATAAAATATCATTTTTTTACTTTTGAATACTTTTATGATATAATATACACTTGTTTTTTAAGGGGATTTATGGCTAATAAAGAAAGACTTATTGAAGAATTAAAAAAGAATAATGTCGATATAACAGATATTGATTTAGATGAAATAATATATTTATATGATTTGTATATCAATTATGCTATTGAAAAGTATGAACCATTTGGCAAAGTAACGATTGATAAATTTCATTTCATGAATGTACCTGATAGTGAATGTACTAGTGTAGATTATCAATATTATAATATTTTTGTAAATATTATTAAGATAAAAAAGAGAGGGTTATCAAAATATCTCGATTATATTTTAATGAATTATGTTATGCAACCTTTTTCAACAGATCCTCTAAGTGAATTATTTAAGTATACTAATGAAGTTCTTAATAATATTCATAACGGAAAAGGTAATAATATATCAGTATACTTTAATAAATATAACGATATAGCTTGTGAAGTAATATGTGGTTGCCGATATGGTGATATTGTCGATTCTAAGTATGTAAATGAAGAATATAAAACAATTACTTTCACATATAATGATTTATTTTGTAATTATTATCATGATGGTTGGTGTGATAAAAAAAAGTATTTTGATTGGAAGAAAGTACTTAATTATACACATATTTTTTTTGTAACTAATGATTTATTTAATAAAGAACCAGAAAGAGTAAATAAATTCTTACAAAGTTTAATGAATGATATCTATAATAGTATCGATAAAATACAATTATATGGAATAGATGATTATAATAAGTTAGTTTTATATATAGGTAAACTATATAATGAATTTGATCAAAAAGTAAAAGTTATTAGCTAGATAATATATTAAAAATAATAAGAGGAGATATTATGGAACTAGATCAAATAATAGATTATTATTTTAATAAAATAAAAGAATTAAATATTGATAAAGAAGTATGTAATGATTATTGGACTTCAGATAGGGTTTATAAACAAGTACATGATTTATTAAGAGTAATAATTATTAAAGGACGTAATTATCTTTTGACTGATTCATTTATTGATTATACTGGTTATGATGCAGAAATAATACAACATTTAGTATTATTATGTGGTAATGAATATGATATTGTAAATGCTATAGAAAGATATGTTGATTTTATGTTTGAAGACATAATAGATCCAGAAAATCATTTAGATATGCGATATTTTCTATTATTAGATAAAGATTTACAAAAAGAAGTAATTGATATTGTTAATCTTTCTTCACATTATAAGAATTGTCCTGAATTTGATAAATATGGTTATTATGAATTAAATAGTATTATTCGTATTGTTTTTGCTTATTACTTATATAACGATCGTAAAGATAATATATATGAATTATGTGATAAGTTTTTAAATGACATAGATAAAACATATGAATCTTTATATTTAAATAGTATAAGAAGTGGATTTAGTGATGATTTAATAAAATTTGTTTTATATAAAGTGAGAAGTAAGGAAAAGAAAGAAATAAAATAAGAGGAGTTATATGAGTAGAATGAAAGAATTAATTTTATACAAATTAGCTACTGATAAGATTAATGTAGATGGTATAAATATTGATGAAATAATATCTCTTTATAATCACATTACAAATTATTCATTCGAGGATAGTCTAAAATATCATCCTGAAGATAATATTGATCCTCGATATGAATGTTTTAGAAGACCACATGATAAATTAGAAGAAAAAGAAAAAAACTGTTATGAAATATTTAAATGTTTAATTGAATTAAAGAAGAAAAATTTATTACATTTAATAGATTATTGTTTTTTAAATTATAATTTTAAAGAAATTGCTTATTTAATGGAATCTCGTATACAAGAATTACTTAATTATCTAAATGAAATAGTAGTTTTATATAATGATTCTGAAAATAGTTTTGAAACTGATTATAGAAATTATTGGGATAATGTTATTGATGAAACTGTTTGTGATTACTCAAATAAAATTTATTTTGGTATGATGGAGTCAATTTATATTCCTGATTTTTATAAAAATTATTTGAAATTGTATCGTGGAATATTAGATCGATATTATTATGATTTGAGTGATGAAGAGATTGAATTAAATGGTTATATGACTTTTATGGATTTTATTGATTTATCATTTAAATATTTAGTATTTAATGGTTTAATTCAAAATGATAATCCTGAAGTAGTTAAGTTTTTAGAAAATATAAACGACAATATATATAAAGTTTTGGAAGATGTTAAATTATCAGGAGCAACTGATTATGGTGATTTATATCAATATATTGATATTCTCTATAATAAGACGAATAGTAAGGTTAAAGAAATAAAATAGAGGGTTTATGAATAAGATAGAAGTTTATGCAAATTTAATTAAAGATGGTATTAATATAACTAATAAAGAATTTAATGAAGTTCTTAATGTATATGATTGTTGTGTTAATGTCATGAATGAATTTAATAATTATAAATTTATAGGTTTAAAAATTGAATCTAATTTAGATTATTTACAAATTGATGAATATTATAAAATATTAACATTAATTATTAAATTGCAAGAATTAAATTTATTAGGTTATTTAGATTATGCTTCTTTTATTGAAGACACTAATATGGTTAGAAATGGAATGATTTTTATCATTAATGATTATTTACTTGATGATAATAAAGAAGAATATATATATCGTCATGCCTTACTTAATTCTAATTTATTAGATTATGTTAATTATGACAAAATAAAAGATATAAATAGTATTCCTGATTATTATAAAGAAATTATTAAAGCTTATGATTATGCAGCAGATTTTTATTATGAACATTGTGTAACATTTGATCTAATCGAATGTAATATTGATTATGATTTCTTTCTTAATATGTCATATATCTATTTCTGGATAAATAGTTTATTTGAAAAAGAAACTGATAAAATATGTAACTTTATAAGAAGTACAACTGAAAATATACCTGATTTATTAGATAAGTTTGATTTAACTGGTGTTACTGAATGCAAGGATACTATGAATTATGTTGAATCACTATACAATAGTTATGGTCGTAAAGTAAAAGAAATTAAATAGAATAAAAAAGATAGGAAATCCTATCTTTTTATTTTAATAATTCAATAAACTTTTTAATAATAATATTATTCTTTCTATTTGTTTCTACTAAACATACTAAGTATTTTGGATCAATAGTAAAACTTGTTTTTAATTCATATAATTCATTATTATCTAATTTGTTTTTAACATATTCACGAACTACTAACCCAACACCTAAACCATTATATGCACAATCTTCTATAATTAGATCATTACCAATTTCCATTTGTGGTTTAATAACAATATTATTTGCTGTACAAAACTTATTGAAGTTTTTTCTATTAGATGCTCCATAAGGTAGTAAGATTAATGGTAGTTTCTCTAAATCTTTCTTTTTTATTTCTTTATCTCGATATTTACTATCTTTATTAACAACTAATATATCATGTAATTCTTTTATTTTAATTACATCAAAGCTATTAGGAATAGTATTAGGTAAATGCGTAAATACGACATCTACAAGTCCTACTTGGGCTTTTTTTATTAACTCATCTGTTACAAGTGTATGAACAATAACATTTATATTTGGATATAAATCATGAAATTTCTTAATATAAGGCATTAAATATCTTTGCATAATGGTATTACCAGCTCCAATATTAATCGTTCCTTGTTCCATATTATTTAGACTATCAATATCTTCTTCACTTGATACTATTAATTCCATTGCTTTTTTAATCTTGTTATATAATAGTTCACCTGCATTATTTAGTGATACACCATCTTTATTACGATTAAATAAGATAGTGTCTAAGTCTCTTTCTAATGTTTTAATAGATTTACTAACTGCTGGTTGACTAACCATTAATTCATTAGCTGCTTGTGTAATATTACCATTCTTTGCAACGTAATAAAATACTTTATATAATTCTAGATTTGTTTTCATATTTTCTTCTATAACTAAAAGTTATAACCCCCATAAAAAAATAATATTTTAATTATACCACAAAACGTTTTATAATACAACATTGTTTGTGGCCAACAAGCAAAATAAATATAAAAGGAGGGATAAAGTTGAATAAGAAATTACTTGAACAAATGAGAGAAAAACAAAAAGAACATGAAGTTGCTTATGTAATTTTCTATAATGATGGAACAATAGATACTGAAGAATATGGATTTAAAGAAAAAATTAATAAAGAACGTTTATTTCCAATTCAAACCATAATCATTATGGATCAATTAGGTGAAGGAATAGCAGATTATGCAAAAGATTTTGATTTTGATACTGTATGTATGAATTTAAAACTTGGTTTAGTTTATAGTGCAAGTGATGTAGATGGTATTAATCATATTAAAGAAGGTGCTAAACCAATAAAAAATATTGTTCGCTATTATACAAGTTCTATTGATAGTTATTTAGATGGTAATCAAACTAATACTAGGGATTTTACTAAACATCATTGGGAAGTACAAGGATTTGTTAATTATAATAAGTTAGTTTCTTCTATTAAAAAGGGTGGCTTAAATTTTATAGGACCTGAATCATTTAAAGAATTTGAAGAAGCTATTACAGGTAATAATCAATTTGATATTATGGTATCTGCTTACTTAGATAATAAAGCTAAAACTAATATTAAAAAATAATATATTTCATTTGACTAAAATATTATAGTTTTATATACTTAATTTAGAGGTGAAGAATGAAAAAATTATTGATTACTTTATTAGCTATTACAATGACATTAGTTTTAACAGCATGTGGTACGGGATCTAAAGCAGCTGATTATGAAGGTGTATGGAAATATCAAATGAATGGTAGAGATTACACTGTAGAATTAAAATCAGATGGTACATTTGTTATGAAAATGGGAGAAGCTAAAAGAGAAGGTACTTATACTACTGAAACTACAGATAATGTAACTATGATTTCTTTAAATTATAACAATTCATATGGTTACATGAAATGGACTGAAGGTAAGATGTGTGCTTACGAAAATGGTGGATGTTCATTCTATTTTGAAAGATAATAAAAAGAAGAAAGATTTTTCTTCTTTTTTTTCATATAAATGATATAATAATAGGATGTTTAGGGGGATTATATGCATTATGATGATTTAACTCGTGAAGAACAAGTAATTTTAGAAGCTTTTATGAAATTAATGAATGATGTTGGCGAAGCAGAAAGTTTTCTATTCTTTAATAAAACAGAAATTAAAGAATGTCATTTTTGTATTTATAAAGAAAATAATAAATGGATATCATATATTTATGAAAATGGTGAAAAAAATGAATATCATGAATGTGATAATCTATATCGTTTATGTATCATTATTTTTGAATCATTAAGTAAAAAAGAACGTGATTATTGTCTTAAAAATTTTGCAGCTTATATTAATGGAGAAATGCTTAATAAAAGAAGAGTAGTAAGATAATATGGAAAATAAAGTAGATTATTACTTAGAAAGGATAAAAAAATATAGTAAACAATATAATAATTATATGAATCAAAAAAAGTATTTTTCTGAAATTCGTGATATGATTCAACAATTAATAGATAATAATCTAGATTATATACTAACCGATTCATTATTAAATTATGTTGTACATAATGGTATATCATCTATAAGATTATATCAATTAACTCAAGGTACTACTGCTTGTATTAGATCTTTATCAAGATACTATAAAGAAATATATACGGAGTTTAAAAGAGAGAATAAAGAAGATTATATGTATTATATTAAGTTATTAGATAAAGAGACTAACGAAGCTTGTATTAAAGCATATAATTATATTCAAAACTTATATTTAAATTATGATCGATATCATTATCGTTTGTATGATGTAGAACAAATTATTTATATAGTTCTTGCATATTGTCATCTAAATAAAAAATTAAATGAATTTGATAATGTATGTGGTATTTTTATAAATAATCCATATGATACTTTAGATGATTTATATATTAATGACATAAGAGACCCAATTGGGTCAAGAATAAGTGATAATGATGAATTATTAATCGATAGAGTAATAACTAAAATAGAGAGTAAAAATACTTTAATAAAGTAAAAAGACAACCTGTAAAATGGTTGTCTTTTTTATTATATTCTTTACTTAATTTACATTGATTATAATACTATATTATGATAAATTCATAATAGAGGTAGAGTATGAAAGAGCGACTTATAGATAGACCATATCCATTTGGTGGATATGTTGAAAGTAATTTTGCTAATGATTATCAAGAATTAGTACGAAAATTTAAAACATATTATGGAGTGCTTAATTCTCAACAAGTATATTATATTAATC
>JAEEGL012598168.1_pt1 | contig 10840 bp, 5 predicted proteins | sample 9134231 | NCBI WGS metagenome assembly JAEEGL01 (sample SAMN16246548, study PRJNA631951) | gut metagenome | biome: gut microbiome; feature: rumen; material: fiber-attached | host: Bos | place: Iran: Karaj | collected 2018-10
CAAAACGGGTCACGTTGCCTTCCCCGTACTGACAGTCCGTCATGAGCAGAAGATCCGTCCCCTCCGGCAGGGAAGATCCCGGTGCCAGATAGGTAATGGGAATCTTAAGTTCCTCCACCATGAGCACCAGGTTACTCTTGGTGATCTGGTGCTTGCCGCTGTAGATGAAGGTAACGTTTTTCCCTTCGGAGCGAAAATACTGATATAAGCCATAACCGGAACCGATAGCGTCTGCATCGGGGTTGTCATGGCACTGAATGACGATATTGGAAAAAGCCGACAGGTCTTTAAGTTTCATGGGTCACATCCTCTCTGTAGGACAGTATCTCATATTTTGGCCCATCTGTCTTGTCATCCGTTTTTAAACTCCCAGCATACGGATCCTGCTGCCTTTCAATCCGTCCTTGGTCACTTCGATCTGCCGTTCAATGCGCTCTTTTAAGGGATCTACATGAGAGATGATCCCCACCAGTCGATCTTCACAGGACAGTTCCTGCAAAGCTTTGATGGCAGCAGATAGCGCCCCGTCATCCAGAGAGCCGAAGCCCTCATCCACAAAGAGGGTATCCATCCGGATGCCACTGCTCTCTGCCTGGATCTCATCGGATAATCCAAGGGCCAGGGCTAAGGATGCCTGGAAGGTTTCTCCTCCGGATAAGGTCTTGACGCTTCGCTGTGTATTGTTAAAATGATCCATGACCATGAGATCAAGGCCCGTATTGGACCTCTGGTCCGCTCCTTTTTTACAGCGGATCAGGTCATACTGACCCCCTGTCATGATAAAGAAGCGCACGTTTGCCCGCTCCAGGATCCGGTCAAAATAACGGATCTGGACATAGGTTTCCAGATTGATCCGGTCCTTTCCCGTAAGGTTACCGGACGCGGTGTCGGCAACGGGACCGATCACTTTCCATTTGGCATCGATGGCTTTGCTCTTTGAAAACTGCTTTCGGATATTATCCTGAAGGGTCCGGTTGTTCTCCAGTCTTGCCTGATAGGAACCTCGCTCATCGGTAAGGAGCTGCCGCTTTTCCGACAGTGCCCGGGTTTCCTCCTGCAGGGACGCCAGTTTTTCCGGGGAGATCTCTCCTGCTGCCGCAAGGTTTTTCTTCATCTCCTCCTGTTTTCCCGTAAGGAGTTTTACCGCTTCTCTCGCCTTGGCATCTGCCTCCTGGGCTAGCTTTAAATTCTCTGCCAGAAGCTTTGCCTTCTGATTTGCTTCTTCGATGGCTTCTTCCAGCATTTCTTCCTTCTGATCTGCCGGAAGCTTTGCTTTTGCTTCCTCTGCCTGTTTCTTCTGTTCCTTTGCAGAAGCATCCGCTGCCGCAAAGGCAGCCTTCCTTTCGGTCAGTTCGTCCTTATGGCGTTTTAACTTCTCCCGGTCTTCTTCCAGACCTTTTTCCAGACTTTCCTTTTGTTTAGCCAGTCCTGCAAGGTCCTTCGAAGCTTCCTTAAGTGCTTCCAGTTTCTGATCGTAAGCATCTTGCAGGTCATCGATGGCAAGGTGCATCTGCTCCGGATCTGCGGGGATATCCTCCGCTTTTTCAGCAGACAGAAAATCCGTCCCCCGCTTTATCAATTCTTCTCCCAGGGTCTTTGCTCTGGCCTGGGCTTTGGAAAGAGCATCTGCCATTTTACCGGCACTTTCCTGCAGGCGCTGCACTTCCTTCTCCTTTTTCTCAACTTCCTCCTGGGTAGGTGCTCCCTTGGTAGGAACCGCCAGATGAGGATGGGAGGTGGACCCGCAAACAGGACAGGGCGTTCCCTCTGTCAGGTCTTTTGCCATAAAGCCTGCCTGCTCATCAAAGAATAAAAGGCGCATATGCTTTAACAGATCCGACCCTTCTTCGAAGGTCCTGCGGGCGCTTTCATAGTCTTTTCCCGCAGACAGAGCGGCTTTCTGTTCTTTTGCAAACCGCTTATACATCTCTTCCAGTTCGCAGGCTTCCCGGATCCTGCCGGAATATTCGCTTTGTTCCTTTAAGTTCTTTTGCAGAAGGACTTCGGGACTGCCGATCTCTTCCAGCTTTTTCTGCGATCCGGCGATGGCCTCTTCCAGCTTTCCCACGATCTCTTCGCTTTGCTTAACCTGCTGCTTTAATTGCCGGGCGGCCTGCTCTTTTTCGGTTTCTTCCTTTAACAGCCGGTCATACTCCCGGAACGTATCCAGCATCTGACGCATCTTTTCGGCATCCTGCAGCAGTTTGTCTCTGCCGGCCGCTTCCTGCAAAGCTACCGTTTTCCGCTTGCTTGTCTGTTGCAAGCTTTCCTGCTGCTGCTTAAGGTGCTTATCCAAAAGCACCGCCTCTTCTTTAAGCTGCAGAGCTTCTTTTAAAGTATTTACCTGCTTTTCCATGGAAGAGAGCTGTTCATAGAGCGTATTTAATTCTTCCCCCAGAGCATCATTTTTGTCGGAATCTTTCTGAAGGATCGTCTCCAGGAGCTTTAGTACTTCATCGGGATCGATCCGATCATTTTTGCCGGATAATAGAGCTTCCTTCTGAAGGGCTTCCTCTGCATATTCTTCCACATAGATATCTGCCGCATACTGGCGTATGCTCTTTTGCAGGTCGGCATACTCTTTTTCCAGTTTCCGTGCGTCTTCTTTTAACAGGTTCTGAAAGCGCTCATAAATTTCCGTATGAAAGAGGCTGCGGAAAATGCGCATCCGTTCATCGGTACTTGCCAGAAGTAATTTACGGAAATCCCCCTGAGCGATCATGACGATCTGGCCGAACTGGTCCCTTGTCATGCCAAGAAGCTCCGTTACTTTATCCGTTACCGGCGAAGGCTTGCTGATCACGGTGCCATCCGGCATGGTAAGGTCCGCATCGGCATTTTCGGTGGTCAGGGAACCGTCCGCACCGCCACGCCGTTTAGGTCTTACGTAAGCGGGATTACGACGGATCCGGTATTCCTTCCCTTTTAAGGAAAAGGTAAAGTCCACATAGGTTTCCTGCTCCGGCAGAGCATACTGACTGCGGAACATCCGGGTTTCCCGGACGCCTCCGGAGGCTTCGCCGTAGAGAGCAAAGGTGATGGCATCAAAGATCGTGGTCTTTCCTGCGCCGGTATCTCCGGTGATCAGGTACAGGCCGTTTTCTCCCATCCTTGTAAAATCAATAGTCACTGCATCTGCATAGGATGCAAAGGCACTCATAGTCAGTTTTAAGGGCTTCATGTTGCATCCTCCAGGATCTTCCTAGCATAGGAAAGTTGCTCTTTCGTCATTTCCTGATGGTTCTGCAGTTCATACAGTTCCCTGAGGAAATCCATGGGCTGCCTCTTTTGCGGTTTCTCTTCGTTTTCCGTGATGAGGGAAGCAGCGCTTCTCTTATTTTGATATTCCAGGCGCATCAGATTGGGATAGATGAACCGCAGCTTGGCAATGGCCTGCAGGATCTCCTCCTCATCGGTAAGCGTGATGTAGTAATAATCCTTCCGATCTTTCTCCTCATAGAACGCAGGATCCGTCAGTTCGTTATAGGTACCGGTAAGCGCCACCACATCCCGCAGCGGTATAAGAGGGATCCTGGTTACCGTAGCGGCTCCCTTTTCTTTCATATCCACCACGGTCACGCTTTTTTCATGGCCGATCTCCGACAGAGAATACTTTAAGGGTGTTCCGCTGTAGCAAACCGTCTTTCTGCCGACCTGCTGGGCACGGTGGATATGTCCCAGGGCCACATAGTCAAAGTCTGCAAAAAGCTCCGCAGAGATATTCTCCACACCGCCTACGGTAAATTCCTCGGATTCCGAAGGGGACGCTCCCGTCAGGAACTGATGAGCCAAAAGAAGGTTTCGCTCCTTAGGATTAAACTGCCCTTCCTTTCGCATATGATCCAGTACCTGTATAAAGGCTTCCTCGTAAGTGTGCACTTCTTCCGTTTCATACAGGGCGCGGACCTGGGCAGGACGAAGATAGGGCATCAGAAAAATGTTCAGTTTTCCGTTTTCATCCTCCAGCGTAACTTTCTCCGGAAGGCCGGAAAAGACCGGGGATATATATACCTCGGCCTTTTTCATCACACTGCTTCCAAAGGAGATCCTCTGGGCATTATCATGGTTTCCGCTGATCAGGAACACCTTCCTGCCCTTGTCGGTCAGAGAAGTCAGAAAAGAATCCAGAAGGGTCACGGCTTCCGCAGAGGGCACCGCTTTGTCATAGACATCCCCGGCGATCAGAACGCCCTCGATGTTTTCCCGGATCACAATGCTCAGGATCTCTTTTAAGATATATTCCTGGTCTTCCAGCAGGCTGTAGCCTGCCAGCTGCTTACCCAGGTGCAGATCTGCGATATGCAGGAATCTCATGCGATATTCTCCATCTGTGCTGTGTACAGTTTGTAATAAGCGCCCTTCTTGGCCATCAGTTCGTCATGGGTACCGCATTCCACGATACCGCCGTCATCGATGTACATGATCTTGTCGCAGTTCTTAATGGTAGAAAGACGGTGAGCGATGATGAAACTGGTCCGTCCCTTTAACATGGCATTTAATCCGCGCTGCAGATTTCGCTCGGTCTGGACATCGATGCTGGAGGTTGCTTCATCCAGTACCAGGATGGCAGGATCCGACAAAAGCGTACGGGCAAAGCTGATCAGCTGCTTCTGTCCCTGACTTAACAGGGAGCCCCGCTCCTTTACTTCGGTTTCATAACCATCGGGCATACGCATGATGAAATCATTGGCGCATACCGTGGTGCTGGCTCTTACGATCTCCTCCCGGGTGGCATCCAGCTTACCGTAACGGATATTGTCCTCGATGGTACCGCTGAAGATAAAGCTGTCCTGCAGCATGATACCCATCTGGGAACGCAGGGAATGAAGGGTAACCTGCGAGATATCCTGATCATCAATGAGGACCCGCCCTTCCGATACGTTATAGAATCTGGAGATCAGGTTCACAATGGTACTTTTTCCGGCACCGGTAGGTCCCACCAGGGCTACGCTCTGTCCGGGCTCAACGGTAAAGGACACGTTCTTTAAGACATTCTTGCCGGGTTCGTAAGCAAAGGTCACGTTTTCAAAGGTAACCTTGCCCTTTATAGGCGCCATCTCCAAAGCATCCGGTGCATCGTCTACGGTCACCGGCTCATCCAGCGTTTCGAAGATACGCTCCAGATAAGCGATGTTATTGATAAAGTTATTAAAGATGTTGCCCAGGTTCATGATGGGCTGCCAGAATCTTGCTGCATAGGAAGAGATGGCAACGATGGTACCCAGGGTAACATTGCCCTGTCCGATGATGATCAGACCTGCAAAGTAAATGGCGGCACGGACAAAAACGGAAATGCCGTCGATACCGGGCCATACCAGGTTGGAATACTTAACGGCTTCCATCCATGCCTTCTGGCAGCGATCCGCCAGAATGCGGAAGATATCCGCATTCTCATCCTCTCTTGCGAAGATCTGGGTGATCCGGGCACCTACGATGTTTTCCTGTAAGTAGGCATTTAAGTTGGAGTTTTTATTGGAAACTGCCTGCCAGGCTTTCCGCTGTCTGTTCTTGACCCACATCATAAATACGAACAGGATGGGGACACCGGCCATGACCACCAGGGACAGCTTCACATCCACAATGAACATGAAGATGACGATGAAGATCAGGTTGAAGATCTCCAGGATCACGTTGATCAGACCGTTGGACAGCATATCGGATACGGAGTTTACATAGTTGACCACGCGGATCAGGATCTTGCCGTGGGGTCTGTCGTCATAATACTGGAAGGGCAGCTTTTGCAGGTGGGCAAAAATGTCTGTCCGGATGTCAAAGATGATGCTCTGGCTGACCTTCACCATGATCCGGGAGCGGATGGTGGCAAAGATCACGCTGGTCACATAGATGATCACCAAAAACAGTACCAGCTGAAACAGCATGTTCTTATCCTTATTGGGGATGGCCACATCCAGTGCCTTCTGGTTGATCATGGGCGCTAAGAGGCCAACGGCTCCTGCGATCCCGCTAAGTACCATGGCAAGGATCATCTTGCCGGCATACTTCTTAATATAGACGGAAGCCCGAAGGAGGTGTTTAAAGTCAAAAGGCTCTTCCAGGATCTCGTCTTCTTTATAAGTATTTCTTCTGTGATCTGCCATTACTGCGCCCTCCTTTCTGCTTCTTCCATACCCATCTGCAGCTGCACCGCTTCATAGTAGTAGCCGTGCTTTGCGATGAGCTCTTCGTGGGTACCTGCTTCGGTGATCCTGCCGTGCTCTAAGATCAGGATCTTATCCGCATTTTTCGTCGTAGAGATACGCTGGGCGATGATGATCTTGGTGCAGGGGAAATCCAGATGCTTTAAGCTGTCCTGGATATGTTTTTCCGTCTCCAGGTCCACCGCAGAGGTGGTATCGTCCAGTATCAGGATGGAGGGACGGATGGCCAGGGCTCTTGCCAGAGAGATCCTCTGCTTTTGTCCGCCGGATAAGCCCACGCCACGCTCGCCTACGATGGTGTCATAGCCTTCGGGCATCTTGGCGATGAATTCGCTGGCAGCGGAATATCTGGCATACTTGGTCACATTTTCCGAAGACAACTGGCTGTCGCCGTAGGCGATATTGCCGTCGATGGTATCGGAATACAGGAGCACGTCCTGGGTTGCCAGACCGATATTTTTTCGCAGTTCCTTTAAGGCAAAGCGCTTCACATTGATGCCGTCGATCAGCACCTCTCCCTCATAAGGATCGTAGAAACGGGGGATCAGCTGGATCAGACTGGTCTTGCCGCAGCCGGTCTCGCCCATGATGGCGATGGTCTCCCCGGGATTGGCGGTAAAGGAAACATCCGTAAGGATGGGTCCGTCTGCCTCATCATCCTGATAGGCAAAGGAAACATGCTTAAACTCCACCTTGCCCTCAAAGCGACCGGGATGGGCAATAGCTTCCTCCGGGTCATGAATGGAGGGTTCGGAATAATAGATCTCCATGACCTTATAGGAAGCGGCATCAAACCGCTGAAACTCATTCATGATGGAACCAAGCTGCCGCATGGGGTTGGCGATTGCCCAGGTAAGACCGGAAAAAGCCACAAACTGGCCCATGGTCAGCTGATCGTTTATCAGGAAGAGACCGCCTACGATAAGTAACACCACCGGCAGAAGGTTTGCCGCCGTTTCAATAAAGGGGAAGTAGGTGATCCAGGTTAAACTGGTCTTCTGGTTGGTCTCGGAGTAATCCCGGTTGCAGCGATCAAACTTCTCAATCTCATGCTCTTCTCTGGCAAAGGCCTTCACCACCCGGTTACCGGAGATATTCTCCTGCGCGTCGGTATTGAGCTGTGCCAGCTTTTCGCGGAGGAGCTTATGAAGAGGTGCCACCTGCTTCTTAAACAGGATGATGACAAAGAGGATGATGGGACCGATGGCCAGAAGGGCCAGTGCCAGTCTCCAGTCCATGATAAAGAAATAGATGGCGGTGGCTCCCACCAGGGCGCAGGCTTCCACGATCATACGCACGACCCAGGCCACCATGTGCCGCACCGCATCCAGGTCACCGGTAACGCGGGTCATGAGATCGCCGGTCCGGTAGGTTGCGTAGAATTTCATGTCCTGACGCTCGATCTTGTTAAACAGGTAGTTGCGCACACGGAACAGCACCTTCTGGGATACCAGCTCAAAATCCATACACACGAAATACACCACCACTACCCGGAAAAGGGTAAGGAGGATCATGATAAGCAGCAGCATGAAAAACCGGTCTCTGTGGTTTGCCAGGTTTGCTGCCGCTTCTTCGCCGGACAAAAATTCATCCACGATCCGGCTGGAAAAATGGGGAATGGTTAACTGCAGGGCATTGTACAAAACGGTGCCCAAAATACCCAGCGCATAGATGAAACGGTAGCCTTCCATCTGCTCCCAGAGCCATTCCAGTTTCTTTTTCGGAAATGTTTTCATAATGATAATCTTGCCTCGATCTGATCAAAATCTATGATACGTCTGGTACCGTCCTTTAAAACGGACTCTATCTTCCCGTAAGCTCCGGTTTGACCCGGATCGGTATATTTCATCAGCGCAATGGGGAATAATTCTTCGTCCGTAAAGTCTTCATGATCTTCTCTGGTAAGGGTCTGAGAGATCATCAGATAGGGTTCATCCCCGCCGTACTGCTTTGCAAAGGTCCACTTGGCATAGGCGATCAGGGAATCCTGCGAATCCGGGTTGGTATCCTTACTCTTTACATAACCAAGCTCTGCCGGTCCGTATACGGTAAAGGCCAGCTGTTTTTTCTCCCCGGTATGGGAAGTGCCCTTAAAGATAATGGCTCTGGCATCTTTTCCTTCTTTTATAACGACTTCGGTTCCGTTATCGGGAAAACCGTAGGAACCTAAGGTAAATTCCACCGGTCTTCTGTGAAGACGATGCTTGTCAAAACGCAGGATGCCGTTTGCCACAGGGGTATCCGCCAGATTGACTGCCTGGATCCAGTGGGTCTCCGTATCCAGCCGGTAATCGAAAAACTGTCGGCGATATAATACGCCGTTTTTCTCTCCTGCCCAGAAGGTGGCATTGCCATGCATCACATGGGAAGTGGTCACGTCCTTAAGGAGATACTGCATGGATTCCAACTCGCCTTCTTTGACAGTGCCGTCCGTATTTTCCGTCTGCGAAAAACAAGGCGCAGCTTCCCAGGGATAACGGGTATTAAAGCATAATTTGCTGTAGTTCCACATACCGTGGATGTCCCCGATATTTTTCACCACTTTGCCGGTGCGAAGGATGGTCTCTCCGTTCGCCTTGTGATTGGTATAGCAAAGCGCCGGCCCGTTTAAAACCGTCTGTTTTACTTCTGCATCCTTAAGCTGCTCCCAGCTGCCGTTATTTTCCTTAGCCGTCCAGAAGGGATGATCTTCCGGCAGGTGCAGGCACAAAAAGGCCTTCCCCAGCCAGAACGGAGATTCCGCGCAGCTGTAGCCCTGTACCAGGGGTGAAAACTGCCCGTAAAAGCCAAGGGTAGGGATGCCGTTCCATAAAGTATCGTCCCTTCCCAGAAACTGCATCAGGGAGCCGGAGGAGATCCGTCTTGCAAGACCGGGATCCGCCTTGGGGTTTCTTAAGAAGAAATTGCCGTCAAAGGCACTGGTTGCCGCATTCCGGTAGATATTGCTACGGCCGAACATATTGGTAAAACCGCCTTCGTCGAAAAAGTCCCCGTAGGTCTTCATCAGCTCATTGGAATGTTCTTCAATGGCTTTTGCCACCAGAGGCATATGGTCGTAGCCGTACCACACATTCCAGAGGGGGCCGTATACGTTAAACGCCCAGCAGGAATAGTAATCAAAGCACTGACCGTCCCGATACCAGCCGTCTCCCACGTAGTAATCCAGAATGGCCTGGGCATGGTCCGTCATGATCTCTTCGGAAATGGGGTACCCCTCTGCATGCAAAAAGGCCAGGTCCAGCATGTTAAACAATCGCCAGTTCTGAGGGACCGTATTGTTATGGCCGAAACTGGATAAAAATCCGGCGATCTTGTCCTTTTCTTCCTTCGTATAGGTGTCCCAGATCTCTCCTTTGCTGATCCACAGACAGATGACCAGGGCACAGGTTTCCACGGTCTGCTGGAAAGGACGGAATACATCCTGATGGCCGGTGATCTCCTGCAGTTCCTCATAGGTCCCCACATAAATGGGGTCCGTCCTGGTTACGGAGCGAAGGATCTGATTTTTATAGTAATCCCGCAGTTTGTAGCCGCAGAGTGTGATCTCCGGGTCATTATGGATCAGGGGCGCAGCGATGAACATGGTACGGGTCAGTCCTTCAAACATCTCTGCCTTACGCTCAGCGATCTGGATTTCCTCAGAAGCCTTTAAATGCGGATAGGTGATCTCAGTCTCCTTCCTGGGCATTACCACAGGATCTTCAAAAGTTTGAATGTGCTTGAATATACCAGTGAGAAGATACTCTCCAGCTTCGATCCAGCTTTGTCTGGTCAGTCCGGTGTAGGGACTTAAGGAAAAGTCGGTGGTTTTCGGAATAAATGTCATAAAAATGACCTCCTGAAAATGATAAATCGGTTCTTCCGTCTATATGAATTTTGCCACCACACGAAGTCAGTTTACAACCGTTTGCTATGAAAATCCACCAAAATAAAAAAATATTTATTTTCGCATAATTATTCATTTTACTTTGTGCTACAATGTTACAGATATACGTAGAAGCGTTACAAATACAAATGCATACAGGAGGATTTTCATGTCACAACGAACGGACATCCACAAGATACTCATCATCGGCTCCGGCCCCATCATCATCGGCCAGGCCTGTGAGTTTGATTATTCCGGAACCCAGGCCTGCAAGGCTCTTCGCTCCCTGGGATACGAGATCGTATTGGTGAATTCCAACCCCGCTACGATCATGACCGATCCGGAAATGGCTGATATCACTTATATCGAGCCCCTCAACGTCGACCGTCTCGAGCAGATCATCGCAAAGGAACGGCCCGATGCTTTACTTCCTAATTTAGGTGGTCAATCCGGACTGAATCTTTCCTCCGAATTATATAAAGCCGGTATCCTGGATAAGTACAATGTTCAGGTCATCGGTGTTCAGGTAGATGCCATCGAGCGTGGTGAGGACCGTATCGAGTTCAAGAAGACCATGAACATGCTCGGCATCGAAATGGCAAGAAGCGAGGTTGCTTATTCCGTAGACGAAGCCCTCTCCATTGCCGATAAGTTAGGTTATCCCGTCGTTCTCCGTCCCGCATACACCATGGGTGGTGCCGGTGGCGGTCTTGTCTATAATAAAGAAGAACTGCAGGTTGTCTGTGCCCGTGGTCTTCAGGCTTCCCTGGTACATCAGGTACTGGTGGAAGAATCTATTATGGGTTGGGAAGAACTG
>JAEEGL015505631.1_pt1 | contig 10840 bp, 11 predicted proteins | sample 9134231 | NCBI WGS metagenome assembly JAEEGL01 (sample SAMN16246548, study PRJNA631951) | gut metagenome | biome: gut microbiome; feature: rumen; material: fiber-attached | host: Bos | place: Iran: Karaj | collected 2018-10
CCAGCCAAGTTTTTATAGAAAAATACTAAAAATGGTTGACAAACTACCATATTTTGTTGTAAAATATAAGTTGTACGAATTAATGGTGGATTTGGTGTAGCTGGTTAACACGTCGGATTGTGGTTCCGAAGACCAAGGGTTCGAATCCCTTATTCCACCCCAGTATATTGGACTGTAGCCAAGTGGTAAGGCACCAGACTTTGACTCTGGCATTTCGGTAGTTCGAATCTACCCAGTCCAGCCACAAAAAAGCTCGAAACAATATGTTTCGAGCTTTTTATTTATAATTAATATTATAATTCTTGTATTGTATCTCCATTATCACCTAATGCTCTGAATGCTCTTAAGTCTTCGTTTTTCTTTGTAAAATACTCACCAACATTTATTCTTTTTCTACTTGCTTGAAGCCATCTATATGTATAAGAATGTTGATTTCCCTCATTCATAAAAGGTATAGCAAACATTGCACTATCAGGTTCTCCCAATAGTTGTCCAACTAATGCTGCTGCAGAATGAATATCACCACTATCTAAATTTAACTTATCCGGAACGATTATTCCTTCTTTTCTTTTTTGTTCTGCATATTCATTATATGTTACACAGCCTTTTTCTCTTAAAGCATTTTGTAATTTTAAAACCTCTTCCTCTGATATTTCCTCTGTGTCTCCCATTCTAGAAATAGCTTCAACGATTCTGTGATAAAATTCTCTTTCAGATAATCTGTCCTTTCTTATCATTTGTACTTCTTCTAATGCTAAATTAAATCTTATATTTCTCATGTTTTTACCCTCCTTTTAATAATATAAATTTTAGGCGAAAACTAAATTGTACAAAAAAAGACTTATTTAGTTTTCACTAGATAAGTCTCATATTTTAAAATAGAACCAGGTTAAACCGATTGTTGATTCTATTCCATATTTTATGGTTATTACTCCCTTACAAGATTAATTATACCATATTTTTAAAAAATAGTCAAATTATGTAAACCGATTATTTTTTTGCTTTTTCTTCTTTATTTAAATATTTAAATGTAAATGCAGCAATTGTAGCTCCAATAAATGGTCCAACTATTGATACCCAAACTTGAGCCAATGCTGTTCCACCCATGATAACTACAGGTGCTAAACTACGTGCTGGGTTTACTGATGTTCCTGTTAAATTAATTCCTAACAAATGAACAAATGTTAAAGTTAAACCAATAACAATACCTGCTACTGATGCTTTTTTCTCATCACTTGTTACTCCTAAAATTGTATAAATAAATACAAATGTTAAAACGATTTCAGTAATTAAAGCTCCCCACATATTTATCTCTAAGCCATAGCCTTCACCAAAACCATTTGTACCTAATCCTGTAACTCCTGCTTTTGTAGCTGATAATAAGCCAAATAAAATACCAGCTCCTGCAAAAGCTCCAACAATTTGACTAACTACATATAAAGCAAAATCTTTTGCTGACATTTTACCATTTATTAATAATGCTAAACTTACAGCTGGGTTAACATGGCATCCAGAAATATTTCCTATTACATATGCCATTGCTACAATTGATAAACCAAACGCTAATGATGTTGCAACTAAATCTCCTCCAGATACAACTGCTATACCACAGCCAAATAAAACAAGTACCATAGTACCTAAACATTCTGAAATGTACTTTTTCATAAAAGTATCTCCTTTCAATTAATCTTTTTAAGATAAACCTATTATATATTTTTTAATATAAAATGGCAATATTAATATCAAAAAAAGAAAGTAAAAATAATTTACTTTCTTAAAATATTTATTTACTTTTTATCTCCTCTTCTTTCTTTTTTAAGCTTTTAATAAGTTCAATTATTATCCATATTATTCCAATTGTAATACAAATATCAGCAATATTAAAAGTAGGAAAATTTATAAATTTAATATTTATAAAATCTATTACTTTTCCGTCTAACTAATCTATCAATTAAGTTTCCAATACCTCCAGAAAGAACCATAGTATAAGGATATAAATTTGATATTTTATCTTTTTCTGATACAACAAAAATCAATAATCCTATAATAATCGCAAATGATACCATAATAATAACACTAGAATGCTGATTAGCCATTCCAAAAGCCATTCCAGTGTTTTCAGTATAAGTTAACTCTAACATATTAGGTATTACAACTGTATTATTAATTAAAAATAATTTAGTTATTCTATCTATTATAATAATTATTAATCCCACAATAAAATACTTTATTTTCATCTTTTTTCCTCTTTAGTTTTACTGTTTTTAATACAGCAAAAGCCAAAAATACATCCACATATAATACAAGATGCAATTGCTAATACCTGTGATATTCTTACATTTCCAAGCATCAAGCTATCTGTTCTAATTCCTTCTATAATTGATCTTACTATCCCATATAAAAAGAAATATAAGCACGTCATTTCACCTTTAAATTTTCTTTTATTTCTTATTAACAATAATAAAAGAAAAATAAAAAATGTAGCTATTGATTCATATAAAAAAGTTGGATGTACCTGTATATATTTACCATTTTCAATAATGCCCATTCTAAATAAACTTGTTGTTTCTATGCCATGAGCTTCGCCATTAAAGAAATTTCCCCACCTTCCTACCGCTTGTCCTAAAGCTAAATATGGAGCTAAAAAATCTAATACATCAATTATACTTAATTTTTTAATTTTACAAAAAACAATTATAGTAATAATTGCACCAATTATTCCACCATAAATTGCAAGTCCACCATTTCTAATATTTACTATTTCACCCGGATTTACACTAAAATAATCTAATCTAAATAATACATAATACAATCTTGCAAATATTATTGACATTGGAAATAAAAATAAGGCAAGCAATAATATATCATCAAATTTTATATTATACTTGCCATCATCTTTTTTACAAAATAATAAACATAATACTATTCCGAAAACTATACAAACAGCATACCAATAGATTTTAGTTCCATTAAAATCTATTAGTACACTATTAATATTAAAAGTTAATCCTAATCCCTCAAAATTTATAGTTTTCATATTTTTCCTTTAAGCTACATTTCTTTAATTACTTCAACAGCCTTATCCAATTGAGTATCCTCTATACTCTTTTCTCCTGTTCCATCAATTTTAGAATTTGCAGTTAAATCAACTTCATAATCAGGTTTAATACCTTCTTTATTTATCTTATTTTTATTTGGTGTAATATATTCTGCAAATGTAAGTTTTAATGCACTTCCATCTGTTAATTTAAACATATTTTGCATTACACCTTTACCATAGCTTGTATTACCAACTACTACAGCATTTCTTTGATCTTTTAAAGCGCCTGTTAATATTTCTGATGCACTTGCTGAATATTTATTTATTAATACTACAATTGGAGATTCAGTATCAACTGGATTATTTGCAGTTACTTTTGCTTTTTCAGTATTATTTGCATCAACCATATAATAAATAGTTGAACCTCTATTAGTAAATAATCCTGCTATTTTTTCAGCTTCATCTACTAATCCACCTGTATTAAATCTTAAATCTAAAATGAATCTATCAGCGCCTTGTGCTTTTAATTCTTCCATTGCTTCTTTTATTTCGTCAGAGCATTTATTATCAAAAGTATATAAGAACATATATCCAATATTACCATCTATTATTCTACTTGATACATGATAAATCTTTATTTCTCTACGTTCTATATTTAGTTCAATAGTTTCTGTTCCTCTTAAAAATACGATTTTTACAGTTGTTCCACCTTCGCCTTTTATTTTATTTGCTGCATCTTCTGGAGTTTTTCCTATAAAAGATTCATCATTTATATAGGCAATAATATCTCCAACTTCAACTCCGCTTTCTTGGGCTGGAGTATCTTCAAAAACTGTAGCAATTTCAATATTTCCTGCATCATTTTTTATCATTTGAATACCAATGCCATAATAATTTCCAAATGATTGCATTTCAAATTCTTCTAAATCTTCTTTTGTAAAGTATTCAGAATATTCATCACCTAAGCCTTTTACATAGCCCTTAATTGTTTCAGTTAATAATAAATCTTTATCTATATCGCCTTTATAATATGCATTAATAAATCTATTAAATTTATTTAAATTATTTGTAATTGATTCAATTGTATCAGTAGAAATATCATTTTCTTTATTATTATTAACTCCAGTAACTATTGGCTCTAATGACATTACTCCTCTTTTAATAGTTAAAGCATAAGTTATTGATGAAGCTATTACAGTGGTAACACAAATAGCAACACAAACTATAATTATCATTCGATACCATAATTGTGTTTTATAATATTTAAATTCTGGTGTTTTTTCAATTGCTACATCTTTATTTTGTTCGTCCATTTTGCTCCCTTTATCAATATAATAGGCACCTTAAAACAGCGCCTATTATTATTTTTATTTATAAATAATTAATTAATTATTATGGTAAGAATCCCCATGGATCAACACATTCATGAAAACTTCCATTACCAACACGTACTTCAAAATGTAAATGTGGTCCAGTAACATTTCCTGTATGTCCACTTGCCATAATATTTTCACCTCTACTTACATATTCACCATATCCAACATATAATGTCGTTGCATGTGCATATAAAGTAAATATTCCAAGTTCTGGGTGATATAAAATAATATGATTTCCATATGCTCTTGAAAATCCTGCTTCAACTACTTTACCATTAGCAGCTGCATAAACAGGAGTATTATCAGAACATCTAAAGTCTAATCCAGTATGATATCCAAGTGACCACATACTTCCTCTTTGACCATATTGTGCAGAAGTTGCTACATGACTTACTGGATAGCTCAATCCTCCGCCACCAATAGCACCTGAATAATTAGCACCTTGAGCTGCAACATTACTTGGTATTTTAGCTTGTTTTAAAGCGTTTATTTGAGATTTAATTCTACTATCTGTTTGACGTAAATCATCTAGTTCACCATTTAATTCTTGCTCTTCTCCACTAAGTTGTTGAACTATTTTATTTTTATCACTAATTAATACACCTAGAGCTTCTCTTCTTAATGTTAATTTTTTATCTTCTTCTTCAGCTTCTTGTTGATCTGCTTCTAATTCAGCTTTTTGGCGTTCTAATTCTTCTTTTTGCTTTTGAATTTCTTTTAATAAATCTGTATCATGTGAAGCTAATTTTTCTAACAAAAAGTATTTTGATAAAAAGTCAGATAAACTTCCTGAACTTAATAATACATCCAAATATTGCGTTTTTTTAGCTTTATAACTTGCAATTAAACGTTTTTTTAGAAGCTCTTCATTTTCTTTATATTCTTTTTCTTTCTTTTCTACTTCTGCTGTTTTAGTTTCAATGTCTTTATTTAATTGTTCTAATTTAGCTTCTAAAGTAAATATTTCACTTTCAATGTCGTCCAATTGTGAATTCATATTATCAATTTGTTTCATATTGATAGACATTTCTGATTTTACTTTATTAATTGCTTCTTCTGTTTCTTTAATTTGATTTTGAATGCTATCACGTTCACTTTCTAACTCAGATTCCCTATCTGCATAAACAGACATAGCACTTGAACATATAAGCATTATTATCATTAGTATCGATAAAATTTTACTCATTCGTTTATTCATAGTTTTTCTCCCTAATTTACTACGACTTCTTCTGTTTTTGTGCCTCCGTATGATGTAATATAATCAAGTGGTTCAACTGGTGAACCATCTATTCTTACTTCAAAATGTGCATGTGGTCCTGTTGCATAACCTGTACTTCCTACTCTTAATACTTCTTCACCTTTATGTACAATTTGTCCAACATCTACTGAAATTGATGAACCATGAGCATAAAGAGTTTGAACTCCACCACCATGGTCAATAATTACCATATTTCCATAAGCTCCATTATATCCTGCTTTTACAACAACTCCATCATTAGCTGCTACAAATGATGCACCTCTTGGAGCTCCTATATCTGTTCCTGAATGAAGCTTATATACACCTGTTATTGGGTGAGTACGCATTCCAAATGGTGATGTAATTCTAGTATAACCTGGAACTGGCCAACCCATTATTCCACCTATATATTTAGCACTTACATATTTAAATGAAAGTGACCTGATTTCTAATTCTAAATTTCTTATTTCATTTCTGTATTCTTCTATTTCATTATGAAGTTTTGCATCTTCTTCATTTAACTCAATTACACGATTATTTTTTAATGTTTTAGTATTATTTAAAGCAACTTGAGTTTTTTCAATTTCTTCTTTATTTTGTGCTAAACTAGTTTTACATGTTTCTAAATAATTATTCAAAGATGTCATTTTATCAAGTTTGCCTTTAACATCTAATAACAATTCAGAATCTGCTTTTGCTAATTTTTCAATATAATAGTAATTAGATAAAAACTGTGATAAAGATTTTGATGCTAGTAATAAATCTAAATATGATGTATTACGTGTTTTATACATAGCAATTAAACGTTCTTGCAAAGAATCATTTTTTTCATTATATTCTTCTTGTAATACTTTTAATTCTTTTGACTTAGACTTAATTGCTTTATCTAATTCTATTTCTTCCATTTCAAGTTCTAATATTTTCTGTTCTTTATCAGAAATATCTTGTGATAGGCTTTCTAGCTCCATCAATTCTTTACTTAATTCTTCACGATTATATGAAATTAATGCTTCATTTTCTTCTATCTGTTTTTCTGCTTCATCTTTTTCAATTTGTAATTGATCTAAATTTGATGAATCACCACTTGATACATCTCCACTAGAAGTTGTACTACCACTTGGTCCTAAAATCTCTCCTACACTTCCAGTACCTTCTGATGGAGTAAAAATTTGAGTAAAAGGATCAACAGGAGCTAATGTATCATCAACTACATTTGTATTAGTATAGTCGATGCCTATATCAGTTCCATAAGGATTTTTATAATAACTATCTGGTGACAAAGTATCACTAACAAACCCACTTGAGTTTATTTCCTCTGCAAATACTACACATGGGCTTGTTATAATAACTATTATTAAAATTAAACTTATTATTCTTAATCCTATACTCTTCACTTTTTATACACTCAAATATCTCTTCATAGAAATACTTGAACCAACAATTCCTATTCCTATTCCTAAGACTCCATAAACAATAATAACATAAGTATAAAAATCTTGGAATCTTAATAAACTAATTCTCATTTTTGCTAATACGTCTGATGTTTCCAATCGAGTTGCAATATTATTATATAATAATCCGATTATAATCAATGTTATTATAGCTGCAACTAAACCAATAAGAATACCTTCAACAATAAATGGTCCCCTTACAAATCCATTAGTTGCACCAACATATTTCATAATTTCAATTTCTTTTTTACGAGCATGAACTGATAATTTAATTGTATTACTAATAATTGTTATACTAATAATTAACAATAATACAAATATTACACCTATAGCAATTCTTACACCATTTGCTATTTTCATAAGTGTTTCAATAGTTTGATCACTACTTGTAATATCATCAACATGTTCTAAATTCTTAATCTTTTGTTGAACTTCTTGATTATAACTTAAATCTGTTAAAGTTACTATATAAGAAGGTGGGAAAAAGTTGACTTCTTGAGTTAAACCATCTAATACTTCTTGATAGTCTTTTAATCCTTGTTTCATACTATCTAAAGCTTGTTGTTTTGATTTAAATGTAACCTTATTTACACCTTCAATTTGTCTTATCTTTTCTCCAAGTTCTTGTGCTTCACTGTCTGTTGTATCATTTAAAATAAACACTTCCATACCTTGTTGGCTTTGAACTTGATTCATTACATTATTTACGTTTTCGCCTATTGCAAAAAATGCTCCAAATAAAAACATCGCGCAAAACATTGTAAGCAATGATGTAACTGTGCTTTTAGTATTTTTAAAGCAATTGCGAAAGCCTTCTTTCATTATATAACCTAAACTATACCCCACTTTTATACCTACCTTTTTTATCATCTCTTACAATAACGCCTTTTTCTATTTGAATAACGCGTTTTTTCATTTTATCAACTATGTCAACAGCATGTGTTGCCATAACAACAGTTGTACCTCTAGCATTAATTTCATTAAGAATTTTCATAATTTCCCAAGCTGTATTTGGATCTAAGTTTCCTGTAGGCTCATCTGCAATAATCATACTTGGATTATTAACTAAAGCACGTGCTAACGCTACCCTTTGCTGTTCACCACCAGACAACTCATTTGGGAACATTTTAGCTTTGTTTTTTAATCCAACTAAATCAAGAACCATTGGAACTTGTCTTTTAATATGACGTGGAACAGCATTTACAATATGCATTGCAAATGCTACATTTTCATATACTGTCATATCTTGTAATAATCTAAAATCTTGGAATACAACTCCCATCTCACGACGAAGTTTTGGAACTCTATTTTGTTTTAGATGAGTTATATCTTTTCCATTTATAATAATTTTACCCTTGTCAGCAACTTCTTCACGTAAAATAAGTTTAATTAATGTAGATTTACCACATCCAGAAGGGCCAACAAGAAAGGCAAATTCACCTTTATCTATAACAAAGTTTGCATCTTTTACAGCTTCTGTACCAGTATTATATATTTTGGATACATTCTTAAATTCTATCATTAATGCTTTTCTCCCTTTTTTGTCAAAATATTTCATTATATCATTTTTATCATATCAATAGTATTATGAAAAAGCAATACTTTTAAGCAATCTGTAACATTTTAGTTACCTTATAAAACTTTCAACTTGTCTTACTATTGATTTACTATCTAAACCATAATATTTAAGCAATTCTTCAGCTTTTCCTGATTGGCCAAATGTATCTTGCATTCCAATTTTATGAAGTAATACAGGATTTTTTTCTATTAATACATCAGCAATAGCTGAACCTAAACCATTTATTACACTATGATCTTCTAAAGAAATTAAACATTTAGTTTCTTCACTACATTTTAAAATTACTTCTTCATCAATTGGTTTAATAGAAAGCATATCAACAACTCTTATATCAATACCTTCACGTTCTAATTCTTCTTTCGCAAGTAATGCTTGACTTACTTCTACTCCTGTTGCAAAAATCGTTGCATCTTTCCCATTGCCATGAGTAACTGATAATCCATCAAAAGTTGTTTTATCATTATAAATAATTGGAGTTGCAAGTCGTGCTAAACGAATATAAACTGGTCCTTTAGTTTTATATGCATGTTCTACTGCCCAAATAGTTGAATATTTATCACTAGGTGTTAATACAGTCATATTTGGCATACCACGCATTAAACCAATATCTTCTAGCATTTGATGAGTTGCTCCATCTTCTCCTACTGTAATTCCTGCATGAGTTCCACAAATCTTTACATTTAATTTTGGATATGCAACTGATGCTCTTATTTGATCATAACATCTTCCAGTTGCGAACACTGCAAAAGTAGCTGCAAAAGGAACTTTTCCGCTAGCAGCTAAACCTGCTGCTGTTCCTATCATATCGCTTTCAGCAATTCCCATATCAAAAAATCTATCTGGAAATTCTTTTGCAAAAATATCTGTCTTAGTTGCTCCTGATAAATCACTATCTAAAACAACTATATCTTTATTCTTTTTTCCTAGTTCTAAAAGTGCTTCACCAAAACTTTGGCGAGTTGCTATTTTTATTTTACTATCCATATTACTACCTCTTCTTTTATATCATTTGTAACTTAAAATTATCTTAACTCTCCTATAGCTTTTTGATATTCTTCATCATTTGGTGCTTTTCCATGCCATTTAACTTCATTTTCCATATAAGAAACACCTTTACCTTTTATAGTCTTACAAATTATACAAGTTGGTCTTCCTTTTATTCTTTTTGCCTCTTCAAAAGCATTTATTAATTTATTAAAATCATGACCATCAGCTTTTAATACTTCAAATCCAAATTCTTTAAACTTTTTATCAATTGGAGTTGAATTCATAACTTCAGTTATTACACCATCTATTTGTAAATTATTATTATCAACAATTACACATAAATTATCCAATTTATAATGACTTGAGCTCATAGCTGCTTCCCAAACTTGTCCTTCTCCTAACTCTCCATCTCCTAAAATACAATAAACTCTTGTAGGACGATTATCCATTTTAGCAGCTAATGCCATACCATTTGCTACACTTAAGCCTTGACCTAAAGAACCAGATGTCATATCAACTCCAGGAACTTTATTCATATCAGGATGTCCTTGAAGAGGAGATCCTAACTTTCTAAAACCTTCTAAATCTTCCTCTTTTATAAATCCACGTTCTGCAAGAGTTGCATATAATGCAGCTGAACTATGCCCTTTAGATAATACTAGTCTATCTCTATTGTCATCTTTTGGGTTAGTTGGATTTACATTCATCTCAACAAAATATAATGTAGTCATTATATCAGCAAGACTCAACGCTCCACCAGGATGTCCAGAAGAAGCCATATAAATCATTTCTATTATGTTTTTTCTAATTCTTTTTGCTTTTTGTTTTAGTTCTGATTCTAGTATTTTCTTATTTTCCATATCCTTTTTCCTTTCGTACAAAAAGGCTTACATATTAAACGTAAGCCTTAAATTTATTATAAGAAGAATAAAAACTTAGATGGTAAATGCCAAATAACTATTCCTGTTGAAATTACCCATACCCAAGCTGGCAAGCGGTTTACAAAGTTAACTGTAAAGCGCCAAGCATTAGATAATCCATCTCCGATTGTCTTAGCATTAAATATGTCTCTTAATCCAGATAAATCTAAACCGAATATATTTCGTAAGTCAACTTCCCAACCGAATAAATCAACAATATTTGGATCTCTATATGGTGCATCTTCAACCA
>JAEEGL017024984.1_pt1 | contig 10840 bp, 3 predicted proteins | sample 9134231 | NCBI WGS metagenome assembly JAEEGL01 (sample SAMN16246548, study PRJNA631951) | gut metagenome | biome: gut microbiome; feature: rumen; material: fiber-attached | host: Bos | place: Iran: Karaj | collected 2018-10
ATGCTCCTTCTGGTCCCAGGTCTCGTAATCGCTCAGACTGTCCCTGTATATCTGGCTGAGATAGTCGCCAGGCACACCATGACTGCGGCCTACGCTGCGACAGGTGACGGGACGGTTGTCAAGCTCCTCCTTTTAAAAAAGAAGCAAACTCGGGAGAGATGCTGGTGCCCTTGGCCTTAAGGGGATATATGCACAGAATGGTGTTCTTGTCATCCGGGCTGATGTACCTGCGGCGGCGCATGTGAAGCGTCAATAGGCGGTTACGCACTGGGTAGTCTGTAACCATCGTATACTCCGTGAAACCGTTGGGGCGCAAGGCCATAAGCTCTTCTGCAGTCCTCTCCTCCCGTTCATCGAGGTAAAGGTGAACCTTGCGCTTGTAGGGAGTGAACGATCCGTCAGCAGGAACCGGAGCATCCTCCTCGTCAAGCTTCACAATCTCAAAGTGGTCAAGAACTCCATCGGGTAGTAGTAAGGCAACTACTCCATATAGTAATTCAAGCTGTGCTGAGTCTATCTGCATCTTGTTCTTAAATAAAACGATGCAAAGGTACTAACCTTTATCCATTCAGACAAGAAATTCCTGTTCTATGTGTGGCTATGGATGGTCAGAGGGGTGTGCCACGGAAAAATCCGGGTGCGCCAAAAATTTCATTATAATCTCACACCTACAGCAGCATTGACGTACCAGTCGTTCAGATGACCGTGCATCGCATTATGCCTGTAGTTGAAGTTGTTGAACTGCCCATTGACATTGAAGAAGTATCGGCTCCAGTTGTAAGTGAGGGAAAGCCGTGCGGTGAAGTTCAGTGCCACGCGGTTGTTGCGCGAATGTTCCCCGGTGCTCTGTATTTCGTAATTGTCAGCGAACTCGTAGCCCTCCACCGAGATTCCTTGATCGGCTAATGCTTGAAGCATAGCATACTCAAACAAATACGTATTCGTCATCTCTTTGAAATTGGTGGAGTAAGTGTTGATGCGGGTGCGGTTCACCAGCGTCACCATCGGCATAGCCATCGCACTGATGAGCCAACCCTTGGCTGGCACGAAGTTGTAGGCATAGCCACCGCCGATGGCCAGCTGGTACTGGCGCAAGCGGCCGATGCCGTCCATCCAATAGATGGTTTCGGCATTCCGCTTGTCGGCATAGTCGAAATCAGCGTAGTAGCCCATCAGTCCCACGAGTGGCGACCCTGCCGAACGAACCTGGATGGTCTTCTGGTTGTAGGCGGCAGCATAGGAGAATTTCTTGTGGTTGAAGATGTAGAAGCCGTCGAAAATCAAGGTCTTGATGGAAATGGGCGAGGACAATTGTTCATCGAACGTCTCATCCAATTGGTGTGTCTCTCCCCAGTCCGTGTAAGTGACGTCACCCGTTTCCTCATCATAATGCCCTATCGACCTGCTTTTTAACGCTCCCGAAAAGTGATTCTCCATGGTGTTAGACTTGAACTTGTGCCAACGCAGGTTCAGGCTATACCACTTGCCCACACTTTTCAGCGTCAGGTTCTGGCTCTTGTCGCCACCGACAGGAAAGGAGTAGCTGACACTCAAGCCCTTGTAACCCACCTTGACACCTATCGAAGTCGAGACCTTGGTTTTGATGCGCGGGTCCATCGCCATGTCGCCCACACCCAGCAGAAACGGCATGAGACCCTCTCCGTCAAACAGTTCTCCTCCGTCAATCGTGGAGTGCATCTGCAAGTCGGTCTGCGACACACGACTCTTGATGCTCACTTGCCAGGGCTGCTTCGGTGCCTTCACGTAGTTCGTGTCAACCCCGTGAACGACATTCTTGTTCACAAAGGTCTTCACCTTTGTAAGCAGGTTACTTTTCTCGTTTTCAGTCTGAGCCGCACCGATGCCTGCGACCATCAACAGACAGCAGCAGGCAACGATTTTCCGGTTAATTAGATTCATCTCCTTGTATTGAGGGGTACAAGACATTATTGATATTGCGTAACGTTGTTTGGGTCTTCAATAGTAATGGTGCTACAGTCAGAATATTGGCCTTTACCGATGCTTTCTGCGCCTGAGCCTGCCGTGGCATAGACTTCAGTTGCAGAACTCTTGATGGTGATGTTGCCGCAAGTTGATGGAGTCCCTGTATCATATTGTGTAAATATGATGCTGGCACCACTGCCGATGCCAGCAGCTGAACCGCCACCAGTAGCCCAAATCGTACCACCTTGGATTACGATGTTGCCGCAGTCCTTATAATCATTAATGTTGTAAAGACCGCTACCAATGCCTGCACCATACTCCTGACCAAGGGCATAGAGCGTACCGTCACCTGTAATGGTCAGGGTGGAAGCAGAAGGGATAAAGATGCCGGGGTAACCAGTGCTGAAGCCTTTGGCATAGTTTGTACCATTGACGATGAGCGTAGCATTACCTAAGCAGCTGATGCCAGCGAAAGAACCTGAGAGGTCTTTGCTATAATTGATATCCACGTCCTGGAGTGTCACGGTGGCTCCTGCAGCAATCGAAATCTTATGGTTGGCTGCGAGTTTCCCCGTCAGCATGTCACCGTTCTGTGCTTCATAGCCAGCACCGATCGTAGCGAGGTCCTTTGTTTGTCCCTGTGTCATCGTGACGTTAAGAGGGTAAATGTTATTCGCTGCCAGCGTCAAGCTTGTCACATTCTTGTAATAGCTATCCGTGGCATTGCTGGCAACAAAGGAAAGTGTCTTGTCGCTGCTGACGGGTTGTATTGCCATATAGACAGGAGCGTCGGTTGCCGGACGGCTGACGGTATAGGTGTTAATACCGTCACTGACCGTAAGACCAGTAATACTGCCTGTAATTTCACTACCACTATTCTTGACTTTGAACTTACAGATAGCCAGTTGGTTCGCAAGCGCAATACTTGGCAGCGTAAATTCACTGCCGCTGCCTGTCATCTCCCCCGAGCCTTTGGCATAGTCCAGCTTACTGGAGAGGGTTGCCCAGGTGCCATCCTGCATACAGAGAGCGCTGTTATTGGTTGTTCCGTCGCTGTTGGCCATGTTGGCAGGATAGATATAATCTACACTGCCTGCCACAGGGTCTGTCAGCGTTACGGTAATTTTGGCATCCTTTCCTTCGTTGGTAATGTCACCCACTGTGAGGGCGTTGCTCACCGCCACCACCCGTTGGCTGCTCGTGTTCGTATAGATCACGGCAATCTGTTCGCCCACGGCGAAGGTCTTCACACCTCCTTCCGTCACGGCACGCGTATCGCCCTCCCCGTCTCTACTTACTGTCGTGGTAAGGGTGATGCTCTTTGAGGGAGTCGGCTGTGGGGCTGAGGGCATGCTTTCGTCCTCGTTCGAACACCCTGTGACGATGGCTCCCACAAAGAAGAGGGCAGCCATGCTAAATAAACTGAATGTTTTTTTCATTGCTTACTTCTTTCTGCGTGGGAAAATTAAATATCTACTTCATCATTTACAATATAGTTCTGAGTGCTGGCACCTCCATAGCCTTTAGTGTTTCCGCTGCCTGAGAGCAAGCACGTGCGGTGTGTCAGAACAACAATTTTTACTGTGGGATTTTGATATTCTTTTCGCTTCATCATATTCTTTATTTTACGACTTCTTTATTTCCGTTCTTGATAAACACGCCCTTTCTCGTCGGCTTTCCGTTCAGCTTGCGACCCTGCAGGTCGTACCAGACGGCATGGTTATTGTCAACCGTGATGCTGTTGATGCCTGAGCCTACACCGATGGTCAGTTGTACCAGACCATCTACGAATGAACCATAGGAACTATCGCTGGTGAAGTAGAAACCTGTGTCATCGATGTCGTACTCATTGCCGTCAATCCATGCCTTGAGGGCAATGGGCTTGTGAGTATCTTCGGCAGAGATGCCCAGCACCGTAAGGAAGTAATGGCCATCCATGCCCTTGATGGTGCCGCGGCACTCGCCATTGATGAACGCCGCCACCTCTGCATCGACTATCGGCTCGCCGTCCTTCTCCAGCGTGGCGAGGATGGTCATGTTGTCGGGATAGTGGTTGATGTTCTCCACCGTCCAGTGCCATTCGTCGTTAGCAGGAACTCTGCGGGCACGGGCAGAGGCTGTCATGGTCTGCTTCGGATAGTGGAACGTCTTGACATTAGTGGCCTTCGAGTGGTAGAGATAGCCATCGCCAGGCTTGATTTCCTGCAGCTGTCCTTCCCACGTGTAGCCATTGTACTCAGCAAAACTGGTGCGGTTCTTCACCATATCACCCTTTTCAGGGCTCAGGTCGGCGAAGGCCTCGTTGGGCGACATCACATAGCGTGCCAGCGAACCTATCCAGTTCCATTCCGGCGCAATGGTCTGTGGTGTATTATCCAAGTCTATCAGCATACCAATCCGGCTGAAGGAATAGCCATCATTCATGCGCACCTTATACATCTTACCCACCTCTATGTTGCGCAACGAACCATCAAGTTTGTCACGGTTCTTAGTCGGCTTGGCAAAGTAGTTGTGCTCCTTCACCTCCTCTATATATGGCAAGATGGCCTCATCGAAGACAGAAGCGATCTCCCATTTCTCTCCCTCGGCAGGCTTCAGATACAGGGACATCCAGTTCCAGCCCTTGTTCAGTTCGCGACGCTGCTGCACCAGTTCAGAAGATCTGAAGATGACAGGATGCTCATAGCTGCCGTAGATGGCATTGTCCTGGAATTCAATGGAAGCCGTCACCTCTCCGTTAGGCAGTTGGCAATCCACCAACGGATAGACTGTGCCTGTCGAGCTGTCATAAAGTTGGAAGATGACTTTGTGTTCATACTCATAGCTGGCATGTGGGTCGGGTTTCTCGATGGGGTTGCCATAGATGACCATGCTGACATAGTAGGCATCGCGCGTGGGGATGTATTCAGGATGGGCCACACCGATGCAGTTGCCCCACAGGTCGAAGGCACCGATCTTCGAGTCTTCATACTCCAGAATCTTGCTGCCGACAAAGATTTGTCCAGTCATGGTCATGGTACTGTTGTAGTTGCTCTCGTCAACCTCCCAGTTAGGAGCATCACCCATCACAATAAGGTTGAGACGCTGCGAACGCGTGATGTTCAGACGGTCCTTGACATAGATATAGGTTGTATAACGTCCGATGGGTACGTTGGCAGCGATGGTGAAGGTCACCGTCTTGCCCGCTGGTCCTACCGTACCTATCTGTTCGCTCACGGAGAGCCACTTCGGCAGGTTGACGAACTCGAAGCTTTCCTCGATATTGCTCTCCGAGCGGAGGAACACGTTGAAGGTCTGCTTCACGTCGCGCGGTTTGCTGATTTCGGTTTCTTCGAGTGTCATGCTCAGGGTGGAGAAGTCGCAGTGCAGCGTCCACTCCACAGGTTCGGACACGTTGCCCGAAAGGTCTTTCACGTTGGCGACGCGGAAGGTGAAGTCGCTTCCGTCCATACGTGGCAGGATGTCGTCGGGCAGTGAGAAGTAGATGCTGCGCTCAGAAGCGGTGAAGTTGTACTCCGTAGCATCCAGACGCATACGCTGCGAGACGGGCAGCAGGGCGGGCGCCGTAGCGCTCAGGTTGTGTTCCTGGTCAACACCCGTTGCCGTGAGCTTCGACACCTGCTTGTCACCGAAGTTGTAGGTAGTGAACTCGGTTGTTACGTTTCCATTCTTTGTGCGATGAATCGACTCGAAGGGGAAGTAACCGATCAGACCGGCATAGGTCGAGTCGAGGCGCTCGTGGCGGCGGTCATCGATGTTCTTGCTTTCCAGTGCGGCGTTCCAGATGCGCACATCATCGATGCTACCGCTGAAGCCCCTACCCACATAGAGGTTAGAGCCTGCCAGTGCCGGAATGCGCGATTCGGGCAGTGTCTTCACGGCGAAGCCGTCGATGTAGGCAACGGCTGACGAGCCACGGCGCACGTTGAGTGCCAAGTGGTGCCAGCTGTTGTCAACCAAGTCCTCGTCGCTCAGCAGTTCATTGTCCAGCTTCACCTCAAACGTCTCAACACCTTGCTCGTCAATGACGCGCTGACTGCTCTTCACGGCTAACTTGCTGTCCTTGAATCCAATCTGCAGGTAGTTCGGCAACTCTATGAGTGAAGCGTTGCTGTTGCTCTCCTGCTCGTCGGCGCGGAACCACAGCTCCAAGGCGTAGTTGTCGGTGATCTGCGGTGCGAATGTCGAGATATTGATGTCCAGCATTTCCTCTGGGGCCAGCTTGGCAGCGCGGTTGTCATTATTGATATACCAACTCTCATTCTCCATCAGCAGGAAGCGTGAGTGGGCCTTGTCATCAATTACATAACCATGTCCCTCATTCATGCGCCAGTAGCCTACGAGGCCGGGCATATAGGCTGCCTTTGACTTCGCGCGGTCATTATATAACTGCAGTACATCTCTGGTGTCGTTCCACAGCGTCAGGTCGCGCATGCGACCCTTCATCTGGTTGCCACCCACGGTCAGTTTACCACGCATGTCGATATCGTCGGTCACCACATCTTTCAGGATGTCTTGCGGACGATCATGGTCTGCATCGGCATAGATGGCGCTCAGCTTGCCCTTGTCGGTCACTGGATCGTGCTTGTAGCTCAGTGCCAGGTACATCCACTTGTTGGCAGGGAGCTCAACGCCCGATGTCACAATATGCGATGCGTCGGTTCCACCCACACGAACCTTGGCAATGCCGTTCTCCGTAAAGAGGGCCAGTTGGTTGGCATCCGTACCAATGCTGACAATATTACCGTCAGCCTGACGATACAGCCACAAATCCATAGCCAGGTCACTATTATCATACAAGAAGCTCGCCTGTGTGCTGATTCCGCTGCCTTCCAGTTGTAGCGCTACATCGGGATTGGTGGTCTTGTCGCCACTGAAAGCGGTATTGTTCAGGTCACCCGTAATGGTGAAGTTGTCGCTCTGGCTCAGCGCATTCACGTTAATGTCCTCGTTGAAGTTCACATGGATGTCGTTGCGGTTGATGAAGTTGACCGTGCCGATGGGCGATGTTGAGCCGAGCACCTTCGGACCCTTGATGTCCTGGGTAATCTCGAGGGCAGGTGTCTCGAAGGTCAGCTCCTGGGTGCCATACAATCCGTAGGTCTGTGCCTGCAGCTCGAAGACGCCGTCCTCGGGGAAGGCCACCACAGTGGTAAACAGATCGGTGTCAGGTAGCGGCACTGTGCCCTCCTGTGGCGTCTCGCCGCTCTTCACCTTCTGCCAGGCCTTGGCGATGGTCCACATGCTTGAGCCCTTGCGGCGGTAGCGCACGCGGACACCCTTCAGTCTGGCATCCGTGCGGTCCAGATTGGACAGTGTCACCACGAGTCCCTTGTGTTCCGCATAGTCCTGCGAGTTGACGGTGGTGTGCGACACAGCCATCTCGATAGGTGCTGAGGCAGGGATGAACTCTACGCTGATGAATGCCGGCTGGCTGACGGTCGATGTGTCTTTGGCCGACTTGAACACCAGCTTCAGGTCCTTGTATTTGTTGATAGAGCGGTTGCTCTGCGATACCAGCAGCGTCTTCTCGATGCTCTCGCTGCCCTTCAGCTTGAACTTGCGTCCGTCCTTGCCGTTGCTCAGCTTGGTGCCGTCCATCATCAGGATAGCACCGTCGGGGTTGCTGCCGTCCTTACACTCCAGCACGTATTCACAGGTGGTGTTCGTCTCGCTGGCGTTCGAGAGCTGCAGTTTGAACTCGGCTGCCGAGCCCGACGGCACATTGGTCACGTAGAAGTCGCTAAGCAGTCGCATCTCGGGTTTCTCCACGCGCATGGTAGCCTCGTCGAGCTTGGAGTCTGGTGAGTAGTATTTCGTATAGGTGGCACCCTCGTAGGGGTTGCTGGTCTGTCCGCCAAGCGTGCGGAAGATGGGACCCCACATACGGGGCGACTGGTACACGTTCACCGACAGGGCGGTGGTAGGCTCCGCGTCGCTTATCGTCCAGTCGATAGTGCGGGTCGTCGTTGTCGTCGTCTCATCACTATGCTGGGTTCCGTCTTTCACATTACAAGCCAAGGTGGCATAGGAGCCCATTTCGTTAACCAGAACACCGGCATTCGTCTCGTCGTTGATGATAGTCGTATAGTTGAAGCTGGAACCTATTGATTTCTTCTGTGTGTTGGCTGAAGAGTGGTTGACGCTGCTGCCGCCGGCTATGCTGTAGTTCTTCTCCAGATAAGTCTTCTCGTCGCCAAAGGCCCTCAGCTTGTCCTCCTCGTTCTTGGCTATCCAGTCCTGCCAGCCCTTGATCTGGCCCAGGCAGTATTGGATGGAGTCAACGAAAACACCCGATTTGTTGGAGCGGCCGTCGACGACACGATAGCTGGGATATCCGTCGGCGGCTTTACGCTCAGCCTCGGTAAAGGCCGGGTCGGCATTGCTCAGTCCATACCGCGCATCGCCCTCCTTATACTTGGTGTAGTACATCACCTTGCCCTTTATTTTCTTGGCCTGGTTGTCGTCCTGCGGGTTGTCCACAGTCACCAGCAGGCTCTTGGCTGCCTGCTTCCAGTTAGGAATCAGCGTCTGTTCGATATAAGCCTGCGAATAGACAAAGGTGGTGGTGAATTCACGGCCTACGCAGAGTGCATATTTCTTTTCTATCTTGTTCGAACCGTCCGGCTGCTTATAGACACCGATTTGGTCGCCCCTACCGAAGAGCAGATTGGTTGCTCGGCCTATATAGGTGTCGCCGTCGTTCTGGGTATAGGTACCTCCCGAGGGCGTCATAATCTTCTCCTTCACCTGGTAGGTCTCAGCCGAACTGGTAACCTTGACGGTATCATTTACATAGTTTTTGCCATTCTTCGTATTACCTATGACGCGTAATTCCAACTCCTCAAAGCCTAAGACGCTTATTTTACTCTTAGGTCCACAGCCGATATAATCGTATCCGGCAAAGGAGTCCGAGTAATGGTCGTGGTAGCTCTCAGCGGTACAGCGCACGGAATCTACGCTCCACGAGGCAACGCCCCTGCTGCCTGGCGGGCGGCGTACCACCATATCGACATAGTCGGGAGTATTGGTTCTATAGTTGGTGCCCGTAAGCACACCACCCAATACAATCATCTCAAGGGCTTTATTCTGGGGCTGGTTATTGGCGGGCTCGTTCTTGTTGGGTGCCTGCCATACCGTGGTGCGGTTGCCTACGGTGACACTGATGTTCAGATTGCGCACAAAGTTGCCAATGACGTTAGGATAGCCTACTGCAAAGCTGTATTCCAAATCTCCGTCCTTGTCGGGATGAGCCGTGATGTTCTGTGTTTGATAGACCTTACTTGCATGGAACCTCTGGCCATTCTCTACAAGTGACGAGTCACAGGACACTGAGGTCGAGGAGCTGGCCTCGTTGTTGATGTAAATCTCGGCATCCGTGGGAATCTCCTCTACCACCTTCTTCGTATCGACGTTGTAGTTGCTCTCCTTCACGTGGATAGACAGGGTATAGGTCTCATGCTGCTTGAACAGCGGATAGCCGAAGGAGTAGCTGAAGGAGTTGCCGCTGTAGTTGATGGCGTTCACGGTCTCGGTGGTGTTGTCCAGCTTCTTCGCCTCCACCTTTTCTTCACCGAAGGCATCCTTGTCCTTGGCGCCGCTCTGTGCCACCGTTATCTCCACATTGTTGCGCAGCTGGTGCATGAACTTGGCGATGTAGGCGTAGGTCTGCTTGTTGCCGTCCCTATCCAGCGTGTCGGCCTTGATGGCTGAGGCATTGCTGGCATAAATCATGGGCAGGTTGTCGGTGAAGAAGGGCAGGTTGTTGTAGCGTGCCTTGTCGCCTGCCTCGTCGTTGGGGAAGCGGATGTTCTCCACCCTGTAGTTCAGTGGCGGCAACATGGCCGAGAACTCGCCCGTCTTGGCGTCGGTGGTAATATATATATAATGTGTATTCGTATTGTCGGCCTCCGTGCCTGCGCCACGATAGGCGGTGCTGGCAATGCTGGTGGTGGCGCTGGCCACATTGATGGGCGTGGTGCCGAAGTTGCCCTCGCCCTGGTCGTTCACCACGTAGTTGAACGAGCTGTTGGCTTCGCGGCCCAGGCTCAGTTTCAGCACGGCCTGGCCGATGCGGTTCTCGCTGCGTCCGAATCCTAAGGGTGCATCGTGGTCAGCAAAGCCGCTGTTGATGCGTCCGGTGACGTTCACCAGCGTGTGGTCGAAGAAGTTCACCACCTCGGGTTTGCTGAAGGTATAGGTCTCTTTCTCGTTTTGTGGGAAGGCATCGAGCTTGTGGCCGTCGCGATAGGCCTCGATGCGGTGGTTGCCGATGGGCACGCTGATTTCGTATTTACCCTCGGTGTCGGTCATGATGGGGCCGTGCTTGCCTTCTACCACCTCGCCGTCTATCTTGAACACGACGCTGTCGACGGGGATGTTGGTGTTCTCATAGAATATCTGGCCCTTAACCGCAAATGCCGACTTGTCGCTGAAGTCGTAGTTGTTCTGCGTCAGCGAGTTGGCACTGATATAGGCCGTCCGGCTCAGCGGCTCAAAATTGTGTACACCCTTGGTCGGCGTGATGGTATAGCTGGTGCCTGAGCCTACAAACGGGATGCCTCGGATGACGTAGTCGCCCTGGTCGTTGGTCACGCCGTAGCGCGACAACTGGCTCATCGTGGGAATCAGCTTCGAGGACTGGATGTTCATACCCACCGTGGCGTGGCGGCCGTTGGGATAGTCGTTGGTACAAGAGGCGTCGAAGGCCAAGTTGCCGACAGACTCGTTCAAGGGCCAGTAGATTTGCAGCCCCTTTTCATATCCGCTCAGCGTGCGGTCGTTGTAGTTGCTCTCTTCCTTGGCGTTCAGCACGTGGTCCCAGACGCGCACCTCCGAGATGTTGCCGTGGAAAGCGGTCTCTGGTGTCACAAAACAGTTACCACCGACAGTGAAC
>JAEEGL010134517.1_pt1 | contig 10839 bp, 6 predicted proteins | sample 9134231 | NCBI WGS metagenome assembly JAEEGL01 (sample SAMN16246548, study PRJNA631951) | gut metagenome | biome: gut microbiome; feature: rumen; material: fiber-attached | host: Bos | place: Iran: Karaj | collected 2018-10
TAAGGGTTCCGGAAAAGTACCATCGTTGATAAAATTGGCTTCTAATGTAGTTGCCTCGTTAGGACATATCTCAGGTTCTCCCTGAATAGAAACCGGCGGGGCACACAGACGCACCTCAATATCATCTATAGCGAAATCATTACCGGTTGTACCTGTGGCATTATTAAAGATGGTTAATTGGATTTTGTCTAGTCCGCTCGGCACAGTGAAATTCATACCCACCAAGTGCCACTCAGCGGACTGTTTCCAGCACGTATTATCTCCGGTATAGGAGTCATCGTATGGGATGTCTCCGGTATCGTATGTCGCCAATTCGGCTCCTGTATCGGGATTGGTCAACACGAATTTCAATCGCGGATAAGAGTATCTTCCGGGACTGCCTACATACATGCCCCAAGTCATAACATTTGCAACATAAGCCGAGAAGGTCAGTTTGGAACCTTCGCAAAGTCCGTCAATAGTCGTCGAATAAAACGCTGCATGATCCCCAGCGCCGTCTATTTCCAGCAAATAGCCGCGTGTCAGGTCTCCAAAATGCGTGTGGTCATCTTGTAAATGCCATTGAGAAGTACCATTACCATTGCAGTATCCTTGTTTCGTCACCAGATATTTTCCCGCACCCATACTGCCAAACGCGTCAGTAGTTGCTTGCGTATAACTCATACCCGGCACAGCATTCTTTCCTACCCTCGGATCACTCACATCATTCCCACCGAAGTCCTCGCGGAAAAGCAGCGTCCCGTCCATACACAACTCCGTCTGTTGCGGCTCTTCCGGCAGCGACAAACTGTATCCTGACCCCTCGGCTGTTTTTGCGTAATGGATGATATGTGCGCTGAAACCCTCGCCGTATGAAATGAGCGCTCCGTTTTCGGCAGTAAACGGTATCTGATAGGCTACAAAACCATCTATTTCAACACGCTCTACTCCGCTTTGAGAAGCGCACGCACTTAGCATGTAATTGTTATATACAGTCTTCGTTTCGTCTGCCAGACGAGTTACTACTAATAAGGCAAGTGTATGAGGAGCATTTTCACTCGTTTGCGTCTTTCCCCAACGCGCCTCTGTTACCATATTATCTACCGGAGCTATTTCTATCATTGCGGGATCTCCCTTATCATTATTGGCAGAACTTCCGGGTAGGTATAAATAGCAACATACAGGTTTGGAGGTTTCTATATGGCGAACCACCAAATCGGAAGAAGCGGAATACAGCGTTTGTGTAAACCATTCGCCTGCATTCTTAACGTGCCGCTCCTTTGTCCCATTCTCGTCATAAATATACACTTCGGTGTTATCCTCGGCAACGGTTATCTTCCAGTCGCAGAGCATCAGTCCCGCGCATTTAGGAATAATAAACTCCTTGCCCCAACTGCTTATAGGACGAGCTTGCTCGAACACATTATCTGACCAAGTTGCATTTGTCGGATAGCGGGCTATGGTATTACCTTGAAAAACCGCAATCTTACGATCCGATTCCACCATAGTACCGGTAACATCATCCGCATAATTGACAGGTTGAAAGAGCAAAACTTGTCTCTCGTCGATAGGAAAAAGAGTCGTCTGTCCGGCCGGAATATTCTCATTCGTCGTCACACATGTCAAATCGATACGAGGTGTAATACGGACTGTACTTCCGGTTTCAACTCCTACAACTGTGAATTGGGAATATGTAGGCACATCATCAATCAACGAACCCGGTATTCCTTGAACCATATATTTCTTCCCCAACAAGCGCTTAGGAATGATTGCCGTTTCTGCCGAAGAAGTTTTTGCTATACTGTTAATATTAACATAACATGCTCCTGAAGCATGAATAGACACACCCTTCAAAATAGCATCTTCCATGTTATCTATAAAAACTACCTTGCTGGTTCCTTGAACTACATGAAGCGTGTTCTGACCATTATTAACAGAGGTCGAAAAAGTCAAATCTATATCGTCAGGTGCAGATATAGAAATGGCACATTCCCTAAGGTTGGTAGGAACATAGGTGTTAGGTCCCTTCCAATTCCAGTGGTCAAGAAGAGTGAAATAAAAATCTTCCTGCGCCGATATGTCCGCACTAATACTAAAGAGCATTAGCGCGGCTAGCAACATTCTATTTATAAAACACTTTACCATTTCTTAGTACACTGTCGGTTGTAGCGAATATATTTTTCCAACCTTTGCGGCTGCAAAGGTACAAAGATTTTTTGATATATGCAAGAATTTAATACAAAATTATTCAATTATGATGCTTTCAGGGGGTGCTGCGAGGGTGTAGTCGGGGTGCAAAATACCCTGAAAGATCCCCGAAAGCCTCGCACTTATCGCGTACTTATGACGCACTTATCGCGCACTTATCACGCACTAAATTTTGCATGTTATTTCATTTGTATTATATACATAGTATATAATACTAGAGAGATAATAAAAAATCAGGAAAAGAAGGAAGAAAGCACAAAAAAAGCGTCGCACAACTTTTGCTCGAGAAAACTTCCTGAGAATAGGATTTGAGGCCTGCTTGTCCCTCTGTAATCCGGCCACCTCATCGCTACCACTTTCGTGGGTCTCGGCGTAGAGTACCGGCGCGCCATTAGTGAAGCATTTGCACTCGGTTAGATGTTATTTGTTGAGTTTTCCGGTTCCTATGCGTTGTGCAACGCTGTATGTTATCTGCGCCAGCCCAGGGTCAGGACGATGCGGTGGGTGGCAGTATTGAGATCGTAGGGGTTGTCGACGGCATTCTCATGGGCATAGAGCTGCATGCGCTGCCAGCGGTATTGGTAGGCCGCTTGGACAACGAAATATTGTCCTCGATAGCCGATGCCTCCGGAGACGTATTGCGACCACCTGACGCGCTGGAAATACACATCCTGGCGGTGCAGCGTCGGATTCACATGCTGGACATTATTCGAGCGCGAGAAAGCACTCTCGAAGGCATAGCCGGCGTTGATATACAGTCCCGGCACAGGGATGATTTCAAGGCCCATGCGGAAACCGTGATTATCGAGGGCGTTCGCCTGATGACGATAGTCATACTGGAACGCGATGAGGGCGTAATAGTTCACCTGAAAGGCCACCGAGGTACTGAGGTGCAGCGGCTGATGATAGTCATTGAACTCTTTGTTCGTGATCCAACTGGTATTACGCACCGAGTCCGTCAGGGCTTGGAGGTCACCATCGGTACTGCGGCGCAGTTTGCCCACAGACGGCGTCTCGAGGCCAAAGCCCAGGCGCAACCAAGCGGTCGGACGATAGATGAGTCCCGCCGAGAGAGCGGCTCCTGCGCCGGTGAAGAGCAACGAAGTCCAGTTATTGTTATACCACGCTTTCTGCTGCGCATTATAGATATCGAAAGTCTCGTCATACTCCGCTTCGCCAGCAAAGGAGAAAGAATGGATGCGCAGCCCGAGACCGACGTACCACTTATGCGCGATATTCATCGCCCAATCGAAGGTATAGTTATTCACATAGCCCCACTCGCGCAGGTTCATCCAGTTGGAGGCGTTCATGCGCTCCGTACAATAGGGTATGCCGAGGTCGACGCCGGTGGATGCAAACAGTTCGCCGAGCGAAGGGATTCCCGCGAGGCCCTGGACATTATAGAAGCGGTTGTAGGACTGCACGCGGTGGTACGAGAAGAGGAAGTTATGCGCCTGCACACCTACCCCATCTACCGCGCCCGTCGGTATATGAATGACGATAGAGGCCTGCGGCGCCATGAAGAGGTTCGTTCGGCCACCGAGGTTCGTGCCGCGCTGGTAAACATTGTCGATGGCATCATCGAGGGTGAGCAACACTTCATGATGGCGGTACAAGCCCAGTCCGGCAGGGTTGTCGAGCGCCGCCGAAGGATCACCGCCGATAGCCGTCATCGCACCGCCCATACCTACATAACGCGCCGTACCCATGATCGACCGCTCGCCGAGACGCTGAGCGTCTTGGGCAAAGGAAAGTGAAAGGTAAAAGGTGAAAGGTGAAAGGAGCACCATCCACAATCCGATTATTCTATATATATACCTTTCAATTTTCATTTTTCACTTTTCATTTCTTGATACGGATGGTTACGGTGGTGTCTTGGACGTTGAGGTACTCGATGGACTGAGTAGTCGGAGTAGTCTGAGTAGTCTGATTAACATGCGTCACCGGAATACTCGGAGTAGGCAGTGTGCCGCTCTCTACCTGAGGCGAATAGTAGGCATCGTCGATAGGAAGGCTATTCGCAGTCGAGCAGGCCACGAAAGCCGCGGCTGCAAAAAGTAATATGTAGAGTTTTTTCGACATATCGGTATATCGATATTCCGGTATTCCGACCGATTAGATTTTGCGGAAACCGATGATCTCGCGGACCTCTTCGATGGTTTTCTCTGCGCGGGCAGCGGCTTTCTCTGCGCCGTCACGCATGACACGCTCGAGGAAGGCATCGTCGGACGAATACGCGAGGATGCGTTGACGTATCGGCGCCAGCAGTTTGTTGGCATCCGCCGCCATTTGCTTCTTCATATCGCCGTAACGGATCTCCATGCGGTTATAGAGGTCGTTATAGTACTCCGTCGCCTCGGGTCCGCAGAGCAGGTCGCAGAGCGTAAAGAGGTTTTGGATGACCTCCGGTTTCTCTTGGTTGAGTTGGGTCGGTCCTTGGTCCGTCACCGCCCGCATGATCTTCTTGGTCACCGTCTTCTCGTCGTCGCAGAGATAGAGGCAGTTGCCTTCGGATTTACCCATCTTTCCCGTACCGTCAAGACCCGGTACTTTGACTGCTTTATCGGCAAAATGGAAGGAGGCGGGTTCTTTGAAATACTCGACGTTATAGATTCTATTGAATCTACGGGCGAAGAGTCGCGCCATTTCCATGTTCTGCTCCTGGTCTTTTCCGACGGGCACTTTGTCGGCCTTGTGCATCAGGATATCCGCCGCCATGAGGCAGGGATAAGTGAGCAGTCCGGCATTGACATTATCGGGTTGCTTACGCACTTTCTCTTTGAAGGATGTAACGCGCTCAAGTTCGCCCAGATAGGCGTTCATATTGAGGTACAGATAGAGCTCGAGCACCTGCTTCACGTCGGACTGCACATATATCGGCGCCTTCTCGGGGTCAATGCCGCAGGCGAGGTATTCGCTGAGGATGGTCTTGACGGAATTACGGATGTTCTCCGGCGTCGGATGGGTCGTAAGCGAATGCCAGTCGGCGATAAAGAACATGCAGTCGTATTCGTCTTGCATCTTCACAAAACTCTTCACCGCCCCGAAATAGTTTCCAAGGTGCAGGTTTCCCGTAGGGCGTATTCCACTAATGACACGTTCCATAATTAAATCTCTACAGGTATTTGACGATAGATCGGTTGCGCGAGGGCCGTGAGGGTCGTGGTGTTCGCAACACCCGGAATCTCCTGGATCTTCGTATTCAGGATAGAGAGCAGGTGCTCGTTGTCATGCGCATAGACCTTGATGAGCAGGCCGAAAGCGCCCAGCGTATATTGGGCTTCTACCACCTCCGGAATCTTATCCAGCGCCGCGATGATCTGGTTGTACATCGAGGCTTTCTCCATCGTGATACCGATATAGACGCAGAGCTGATAGCCCAGCATCTTCGGCTGCACATGGTAACTGGAACCGGTGATGACGCCGTTGTCAAACATCTTCTGCACGCGCTGATGCACCGCAGCGCGACTCACTCCACATTGCTCCGCTACATCCTTGAACGGGATACGGGCACTCGTCGTAATAATCTTAAGGATTTTGCGATCTAACTCGTCGATTTTTTCCATTATTTTGGTAAAATGATTAAATTTGAGTGCAAAGATACAGTATTTTTTGGATATATGCAAATTTTTTTGTACTTTTGCCGCAAATTCTGTAACAATATGACACTTGACGAGTATATTTCTGCGCATTCGAGTCCTGAAAACGCCGTTTTGGAGGCCATCACGCGTGACACGCATGTTCATGTTTTGAACCCGCACATGCTGAGCGGACACGTGCAAGGTCGCGTGCTGAGTATGATCAGTCACATGATCCGTCCGAAGCGGATCTTGGAGTTGGGTACGTTCACGGGATACTCCGCGCTGTGCCTGGCGGAAGGGCTCGCCGAAGGCGGCCAGTTAGTGACCATCGAGCATAATGACGAACTGGAAGAGACGATTCGGCGCAATCTCTCGCGGTCTCCGTTGGGTGAAAAAATCGAACTCGTCATCGGGGACGCGAAAGAGATTCTCTCCGACCTAACGTTCGGAGCACACAACAAAGAAAATTTTGAACTCGTCTTTATCGATGCCGATAAGCGGGAATACTGCGCGTATTTAGAGGCAGTGTATCCGCTCGTGCCGGTAGGCGGGTTTATACTGGCGGACAACACGCTTTGGGACGGACATATCATCGATCCCGCATACAACAAAGACAAGCAGACGCTTGGGCTTAGGGCATTCAATGAGAAACTAAAAGAGGACGACCGCTTTGAGCAAGTCATCCTCCCTTTACGCGACGGACTGACCTTGATCAGGAAGATCAAGTAGTGGTCAGTTGCCCGTTTTCAGTTTACTGTAGACAGTTATCGAGCGCCGTCTTCAGGGCAGCCTTATCGAGGTGCTGACCAATGAAGACGAGTTTTTGCATGCGATCGCCGTATTGGTCGTCCCAGTCTTTGCGCAGTTGGGCATCATCCGCCATGAGTTGCATGAGTTCTTCTTTGGGCATGGTAGCAAACCACTCACCGGCTTTGCGCAGGTTAAACTGTTTGCCGGCCTGCTCGAAGAGGTAGCACATGTCATATTCTTCGGCAAAATAGCACATTCCTTTGCAACGCAGCACGTTCTTCGGCCAGTGCGCCGCGACGAACTCATCGAAGAGCCCGAGGTCGAAAGGTTTTCGCGCGTAATATACATAGGTGTCGATACCGAACTCCGCGAGGTGATCATGACCTTCATGGTCGTGGTGATGATGCTCGTCGTGATGATGGTGATGCGCGTCTTCGACTTCCTGAATCCAGGTCGCTGAAGTAGCGGTGCGGTCGAAGTCAAAAAGGTGGGTATTGAGCAGTTTGTCGAGGTCCACGTCGCAGTAGTTCGTCTCGATGATCTCCGCCTTGGGTTGGATAGCGCGGATGATGGATTTGATATGCGCCAGTTCGTCCGCGGTCACCTCTGCGGCTTTGTTGAGCAGGATGAGGTTGCAGAACTCGATTTGCTCGATCACCAACGCCTCGAGGTCTTCCTCTTTGGGCACATAATGCGCCAAGGTATCACCGCCGTCAAACTCGTCTCTTAGACGCAAAGCGTCTACTACGGCACATATACAGTCCAAAACGGGCAGTCCGTCCTGGGCAAACTGCGGTACCATTTCGGCATAACTACAGAGCGTCTGGGCGATCGGTGCGGGTTCGCAAATACCCGAGGCCTCGATGACGATATAGTCGTAGGCTTTCTGCGCCGCGAGGTCGTGGAGTTGCGAGATCAGGTCCATCTTCAGCGAGCAGCATATACAGCCGTTTTGGAGGGCCACCAGGCTGTCGTCATTCTGGCTTACTACACCGCCCTGTTGGATCAACGAAGCGTCGATATTGACTTCGCCGATATCATTGACAATGACCGCAAAACGGATACCTTTGGTATTCGTGAGGATGCGGTTCAAAAGCGTGGTCTTACCGCTCCCGAGATAACCCGTGAGCAGCAAGACCGGTATTTTATTAATCGTTAACATAAGCAGCGTAATCCGGATAGTATTTATCTACAAATTCCGATTGTCCGAAGCGTTCGCAGGTCTGGAGTACATAACTCAAGATAGCTGCTTCGCGATTCGTGGTCGATTCCATCACTTGACGTTGACGGCGACCGAGAGACTGCGCAAAGCGCAGGTACTCCACGCATGTGTTCGCTACGACGTCCATGATAGCGAGTGCTTTCTCATCCTGATGGAGGAGGAAATACATCTGCGCCATCGAGGCGGACGTATAGTCGTAAGGCACGTTACAACCCGGCAGTTGTTCCTCGGCGAAGTCGAGTACCTCGAGGGCTTTTTCGCGCTGGCCCTCACGGATGAGTTCTTCCGCCAGTTGGGCGAACATCATTCGGTGGGTGCGGCACATGCGCATGAGGTTTTCGTCGATATAGATGCCCGGGATATTCATGTTGCCGTAAGCGAACTTATGCAGCATGTTATCGTACATCTTCTCCGTGTTCACGCGGGGTTGTCCGTCGCGGCTGCGCGTCGGCGTGATCTGATAAGTGAGACCCGTCAACTCCATGTACGGCTCGAGACCCAGGTAATAGTCATTACCTACGGTCGCGCAGAAGTACATCGGTCGCTCCCATTTATTGGTTGACAACATTTCCATGATCATCATCTGCGAGCGAGTGTACATACGCTTCTTTTGGAACATGATCTGCTCGCCATCCGGCGTCTCCACGTAGAGTTGGTCGGAAGGCAGGTAGTTATCGCCTTCGCGGGTCTTGGTACGCGGGTCGTCCGAACGGAGGAAGTTAAACGCTTTCTCCACGGAGACAGGTTGTCCCAGACGGTTGTCCACGCGCGCTATCTCGTTCGAGCCGGGCATGTAATCCTTGTACTCCCAGGAGATAGGCAGCGCCTTCGAGTCGTAGTACGGGCGCTTCATCTGCGCGATGTACCAGTCGGTCTGGAGGTACGAGAGATTGCAGACGCGGATGTCCGTGCCGACCTCTTCCACCTCTTGGTTGTACCAGAGCGGGAAGGTATCGTTATCGCCGTTGGAGAAGAGGATCGCTTGCGTCTCGCAGGACTTGAGGTAGTTCGCGCCGAAGTCTCTACAGCTGTAGCGATTCGAGCGGTCGTGGTCGTCCCAGTTCTGCTGCGCCATGAGGGCAGGAACACCTAAGCAGAGTAGCACCGTTAAAATGGCTACGCCGTTTATCGCTACGCGGTTTATAGTGCCTTTGGCACGTTTAGAAAGGGCACTGTTGATCCAGTCGATGAGGGCCAAGACGCCGAGACCGATCCAGATACAGAAGGCATAGAACGAACCCGCGTAAGCATAGTCTCGTTCACGCGGCTGGTACGGCGTCTGGTTGAGGTAGAGCACGATAGCAAGGCCCGTGAGGAAGAAGAGCAGGAAGGTCAACGTGAAGTTTTTCCAACCTTCGCCTTCGCCCTTGGTGTTACGCTTGCCGCACTGCCATACGATACCGATGATACCGAGCAGCAGCGGCAGGAAATAATAGACGTTATGGCCTTTGTTCTCTTTCAACTCCGTCGGCAGCAGGTCTTGGTCACCGAGCATAGCATTATCGATGAACGAGATACCGGAGATCCAGTTACCTTTGGTAATATCGCCGTAGGACTGCAGGTCATTCTGACGTCCTGCGAAGTTCCACATGAAATAGCGCCAGTACATAAAATTGACCTGATAGCGGAAGAAGAACCGGAGGTTCTCTCCGAAGGTCGGGCAGTACTCCGTCTTCTGCTGGCCACAGTAATCATAACGGACGCGTTTTCCCTTGACGTTCGCCCACTCTTTGTAGGCCTGCACATGACTGCCTTGCGAAGAATACATGCGCGGGAAGAGCATGCAGAACTGCTTCATATACTGGTAGTCGGTCTTGTAGCCGGTGATGACATAATGGTCCTTCTCGCCTTCCACCTTCGGCGCGGGCGCATATTGGGCGTGTCCTTGTTTCTCAACGGGCACGCACATGTTACCCTCAATACGCAACTCGACGGGCGCGTTATAGGTCTGGCCGTAGAACAACGGACGGTCGCCGTACTGCTCGCGGTTGAGGTAGTACTTGAGCGAAAACACATTATCGGGGCTGTTCTGATCCATCGGCGTGTCGGCATTCGAGCGAATGACGAGGGCAGCGTACGAGCTGTATCCTATCAGGATGACGGTCAGCATCAGCACACCCGTGTTAAGCCAACGCCAGAGGTTCTTGCCTTGGTTCTCTGCATACTCGACATCCGAGCGGCGCTTGGTGTAGATGATCGCCCAAACGAGCAGACCTACCGTCAAGATGAGGCATACCCACATACCTGTGTTAAACGGACATCCGAGACCGTTCACAAAGGCCAACTCGAACCATCCGATAAGCGTCGGGAAGCCCGGGATAATACCGTAGAGGATGACGAGCAATACGAGGCAGGAAGCCAGGAACGCATAGATGAGGCCCTTCCACGAGAACGCGTAGCGACGGAAGTAATAAACGAGTCCGATCGCCGGAATGGTCAAGAGGTTCAAGAGGTGGACGCCGATACTCAGACCCATCAGATAGGCGATGAGGATGAGCCACTTGTCACTACCCTCTTCGTCCGCTTTCTCGTCCCACTTAAGGATGAGCCAGAAGACCACCGCCGTGAAGAGCGAGGACGAAGCGTATACCTCGCCTTCGACGGCCGAGAACCAGAACGTGTCGCTGAAGGTGTATGCCAGCGCACCTACGGTGCCGGCACCCAAGAGCGCGATACCTTTCCACAATTCATCGGGTTGCACGAGTTTCTTCGCGAGCGCCGTGATCGTCCAGAAAAGGAAAAGGATCGTGAAGGCGCTGGCCAGTGCCGAGAGGGCGTTGACGCACATCGCCACATGCGCCGTGTCGGACGCAAAGAGCGAGAAGAAATGGCCCATGAGCATGAAGAACGGTGCGCCGGGCGGGTGGCCAACATCCAGTTTCCAGGCGCTGGAGATAAACTCACCGCAGTCCCAGAAAGAGGCGGTGGGTTCCATCGTCAGGAGGTACGTCGCTGCAGCGATCGCAAACACGATCCATCCGCAGAGCGTATTCCACAATTTGAAATGTTTCATTTTATCGTTGTTTTTTGTTTTTAGGCCGTATTTAGGCAAAATCGGCTGCAAAGGTACGAATAAAAGTTGAAAGTTGAAAGTTGAAA
>JAEEGL010421565.1_pt1 | contig 10839 bp, 10 predicted proteins | sample 9134231 | NCBI WGS metagenome assembly JAEEGL01 (sample SAMN16246548, study PRJNA631951) | gut metagenome | biome: gut microbiome; feature: rumen; material: fiber-attached | host: Bos | place: Iran: Karaj | collected 2018-10
CGGAACGGGCGAAACATGCCGCCGTACAGGCGCTGGAACTGGATCTGACGAAATACGAGAAAGTACCGGGCGTCCTGGAACTGAGGGAAGCGATTTGCGATAAACTGAAAATGGAAAACGGACTGGATTATACACCGGACCAGATCGTGGTGTCCAACGGTGCCAAGCAGGCCATCATGAACACCCTGCTGGCCGTGATGGATCCGGGAGATGAAGTATTGCTGCCGGTGCCCTACTGGACCAGTTATCCGGAAATCGTCAAACTCTGCGGGGGCACGCCGGTGTACGCCGTACCGGTGGACACCGTGAACTATAAAGTGACTCCGGCGGATCTGGAAAAGGTCGTCAGCGAAAAGACGAGGATTCTGATCTTCAACAACCCCTCCAATCCGGCGGGCACTGTCTACAATGAAGAAGAAGTGCGGGCAATCGGGGAATTTTGCCTGGAAAAGGGTCTTTGGCTTCTCAGCGACGAGATCTACGAAAAGTTCTGCTTCGTGGATCCCTGTTTCAGCGTGGCCGCCACCAGCCCGGAGGTCAAGGACATTACCATCGTAGTCAACGGCCTGTCCAAATCCGTGGCTATGACGGGTCTGAGAGTAGGCTATACCGCCAGCAATACGAAGATCGCGACCGCCATTTCAAAGATGAAGAGCCATCTGACAAGCCACACCTCCACCCTGTCCCAGTGGGTGGGACACGATGCGCTGAGATACTGCGGAGAGGAGATCGATGCCCAGATCGACATCTACCGCCGGCGCCGGGAGGTCATGCTGAAAAAACTGAAAACATTGCCGGACATCACGTTCCTGGAGCCGGACGGCGCCTTTTATGTGATGGTCGACTTTGGGGCATACAGAGACAAAATCGAGTATAACGGATCCTTTTCCGTGGCACTGTGCCGGCGGATCCTGGAGGAGACGGAAGTCGCCATTGTACCGGGGATCGCCTTCGGTCTGGACAATTACGCCCGGATCGCCTACGTGCTGGAGGAAAAGAGACTGGAAGAGGGATTGGAGCGGATCGAAAAATTCCTGCGGTCCCTGAAATAAAGAACTTGCATTTGGATTTTCCTGTGGTATAATGATATGGCATTTGATTATGCTCTCTGCTCTGTGAGAGAAAAACAGAGCCGAAAAGTCCACAGGGAGGTGAAAAAAATGAAAAAGTACGAAGTTATGTTTATTCTTGACAACGCTCTGGAAGACGAAAAGAAGACAGAACTGATCGACATGGCGAAAGAAGTTATCGCTGCCGACGGTGAAGTCACCAAAGAAGACGTCTGGGGCGCAAGAAAACTGGCTTATCCGATCGAAAAGAAATTTGACGGATACTACGTAGTTCTCGAATTCAATGCAGGTCCTGAACTTCCGAAAGAACTGGAAAGAAAACTGAGAATTACAGATGGCGTAATGAGACAAATGATCATCTGTAAGGAAGATTAATCAGGAGGTACCTATGAACTGTGTAACATTGGTTGGCAGACTGACCAGAGACCCCGAGCTGAGATATACAGCCGGAACACAAATGCCGGTGGCATCATTCACACTGGCGGTTGACAGAAACGTATCCAGGGCAAACGCCGATCCTTCGACACCGACGGCGGACTTCATCCGCATCGTGGTGTTCGGAAAACAGGCGGAGAACTGCAGCACATATCTGTCCAAAGGAAGAGAAGCAGCCGTTCAGGGACGGATCCAGACCGGGTCCTACACGAAACAGGACGGCACAAAAGTCTACACCACCGATGTCGTAGCAGATCGAGTCGAATTTATCGGCGGACGGTCCAATAATGCGGAATCCGGCTATTCCGACCGGAGAACTTACCAGAACCAGGGCGGTTATTCCGGCGGCCCGCAGAACCAGGGCGGTTTTTCCGAACCCGCCGGCGGTTCCCAGGAGTCCGGCATCCCGGATGGATTCCATGCATATGACGATGATGATGACGACAACATCCCGTTCTAACGATCGTCCGGAGAAAACAGGAGGATAAGCAAAAAATGATGATGGATAAAAGACGTATGAATCGCAGAAAAAAGGTTTGCCAGTTCTGTGCTGACAAGACCGAAGCGATCGATTACAAAGACGTTGAAAAACTGAGAAAGTACATTACGGAAAGAGGCAAGATCCTGCCCAAGCGGATCACCGGCACATGCGCAATTCACCAGAGAGCGGTGACGACTGCGATCAAGAGAGCCAGAATGGTTGCATTACTTCCGTACACACAGGACTAATTCGCAGAGAAGAAGCGGGCCCGCTCGCTTCTTTTTGCTTTTTTACAGGAAAAAGGAGAGGAGACACGACCGGTGTTCAAGCAGGGAAGCAGGGAAATCATGAAATTTGCCCTCATCGGAACCATTCTGATGAGCGTGGTGGGTATTCTGGGCACCACCCTGCCATTGGTGGGGGTGCTTGTTTACCCGGCCGCCATCTTCTTCTTCATCTGCGGGAAGAAGAGCGGCTTCATTTTCACGCTGCCCTTCGTCAGCGCGGCCTTCATTTTCGCGGGTTTCGGGACTTCTTTCGTCACGGCCATAGCGGATGTGCTGGGGCCGGGGCTGGCCGCGGCCATGATGGGGGAACTGCTGAAGCTGACCCGTCCCCCGGGTGAGATCCTGGTGAAGGGAATCGCCCTGGGCGTGCTGTGTGAAGTGGGCACTCTTGCCTGCCTGAAGCTGGTGAGCAAGCAGTCCATCCTGGATGGACTGAGGGAAACCATGGATACCACTCTGGACCAGGCGACCCAGTCGGGGCAGATGACGATCCATGCGGCGGACATGATGCGGCAGACCTACGAATACCTGCTGCAGATCATTCCCGGCCTGATGATATCCTTTGTAATCATCGGCATATTGTTTATTTACTTCGAGGGGACGGCGCTGCTGCACCGTACCGGGGAGGAAATGAAGAACTACTTCCCCTTCCGGGAACTGTCCTTCCCCCGGCGGCTGATCCACGGCTTCCTGCTGATGTTTGTGCTGGGCCTGATTGCCGGCGCCACCGGCATCGTGAGCCGGGACGTGCTGCTGCTGAATATCTGTATTGTCATGTGGACGCTGGTGTGCGTCCAGGGGATCTCGGTGCTGGCCTTTTTGTGGCACAGGCCCCATTTCCCCCGCTTTATCTTTATCGTTCTGACGGTGATGATTTGCTTCAGCGTCGTGGGAACGGTGGTCTTCTTCCTGGTGGGAATGGTGGACCTGGTGTTCAACATCCGCAGGAGATTGGATGCAAAACAAAGGTGAGACGAAATGAAAGAGAGTTTTGAGGAAAAACTGAAGCGGCCGGGCTTTACGGTGATCGCCGTGCTTTGCGTGATCCTGGCCTGTATCCTGCTGTATTACAGCCGTCCGCTGGGAGTGATCGGGCTGATTGGGCTGGTGACCGGCCTGGTCTTTGAAAATTACTCCAAGAAGAGGACCAAGGAAGAGCTGTCCGATTTTATCGAAAACCTGGCAGGCGAGCTGGACGCCACGGTGAAGAAAAACATCGTCACCAACCCGCTGCCCATCTGCATCGTGGACAAAAAAGGCTTCGTGGAATGGTACAACCGCAGCTTCGGAGACCTGATCCAACAGGAGAACCTGCTGTACCGGGAAATCAGCGAAGTGCTGTCTTCCTTTAAATTAAAGGAAGTCCTGGATAAGGCAGCCGCCGGGGATCCCGTGCAGTTTACCATTCACGACCGGGTATACCGGGTGGTGACCGGGGACGATACCGGGGATGAAAACGACGACATGTTCGTCTTCTACTTCCTGGACATTACCGAATACGAAAACCTGAAAAAAACGTATAAAGACGAAAAGACCTGTTCGGTGCGGATCTTTATCGACAACTACGAAGAACTGATGGTCCGGGCGTCGGACGAAACCCGGTCCGTTCTGTCCACGGAAGTGGACAAGCGGATCAAGCAGTTCGCCAAAAAGAACATGGCGCCGCTGGTCAAATACGATGATGATAAATACTACGTGGTCATGGACGACAAGCACCTGCGCAACAATATGGAAGGCAAGTTCACGGTGCTGGATGACGTCCGGGAAATCGCCACCGACCAGGATCTGCCGGTGTCTCTGAGCATCGGTGTGGGCGCCGGCGGGAAAGACTTCCAGCAGAACCACGATTTCTCCCAGGCCGCGATCGAACTGGCCCTGGGGCGGGGCGGCGACCAGGCTGTGGTGAAGCGCAGCGACGACGTATCCTACTTCGGCGGCCGTCTGCAGACGGTGGAAAAGCGCAACAAGGGCAAGTCCCGGATCATGGCCCACGCCCTGGTCCGGATCCTGGAGGAATCCTCCAACGTACTGATTATGGGTCACCGAAATCCGGACATGGACGCCTTCGGGGCGGCTGTGGGGATGTTCGCCTTTGCCAAAAAATTCGACAAACCGGTGCACATCGTCATGGACTATGTGGGGGAATCCCTCATGAGCCTGTACGAATACGTCCGGGACAACGGCTCCTTCGACATTGTCGGACCGGAAGCGGCCCTGGCCATGGCGAAGGAAGATACCCTGCTGATCATTGTGGACACCCACAACCCGGTATACACCGAGAGTCCGGAACTGGTGGAAAAGGTCAGCAAAAAAGTCGTGATCGACCATCACCGGAAGATGGAAATGTCCATTCAAAACCCGGTGCTGTACTATATGGAATCCTATGCCTCCTCCACCTGCGAGCTGATCACGGAAATGCTTCAGTACATCGGCGACAAGAGCGTGGTGAGCAAGGTGGTGGCGGATGCCCTGCTGTCAGGGATCACGCTGGATACCAAGCACTTTACCTCCCAGTCGGGGGTGCGGACCTTCGAGGCCGCCTCCTTCCTGAGAGGCGTCGGCGCGGACACCGCCAAAGTCCGCAGTTTCTTCCAGGTGGATCCGGACCTGTTCCGGGTGAAGGCCAAGGCCATCCTGGATGCAGACCTCATCAAGGCCGGCGGCACCTGTGTCGCCCTGTCCAAGTGTGAGGGAAAGAGCGAGAACATCGGGCTGATCACCGCCCAAACGGCGGATGAGATGCTGGAGATCAAGGGTGTGAAGGCAGCTCTGGCAATGGGCAGCACGCCCCAGGGCGAGATCATGGTCAGCGCCCGTTCCATCGGCGACATCAACGTACAGGTCCTGATGGAAAAACTGGGAGGCGGCGGCCACCTCAACACCGCCGGAGCCCAGCTGAAAATGAGCATGGAGGAAGCGGAAAGCAGGATCCGGGAGGTTATCTCGGAGGAAATGACGGAAAGGAGCAGCAAATGAAGGTAATCATTTTACAGGATACGAAAAATGTCGGGAAAAAAGGGGAAATCAAGAACGTGAGCGACGGCTACGCCAAGAATTTCCTGATTCCGAAAGGTCTGGCGAAGGAAGCTACGGAGGCCAATATCCGGGAGCTGAAGCGCAAGCAGGCGGCGGATGCGGAAAAACGGGCCACGGACAAAGCCAGCGCCGAGATTCTGAAAGAACGGCTGAAGACCATTGAAGTCAAGGTGAAAGCCAAGGCCGGCGAAGGCGGGAAGGTTTTCGGAAGCGTCACTTCCAAGGACATTTCCGACGCCCTGAAGGACCAGTTCGGCATCGAGATCGACAAGAAAAAGATCGTGGTGAACAGCCCCATCAAAATGCTGGGGGAATACACGGTGGAAACCAAGCTGTACCAGGAAGTCAATGGGGAAGTGAAGGTCCTGGTGGAAGCCCTGTAGAGGAAACAAGATGAACGTGAAGGAAAAGGTGCCGCCCCAGAACCTGGAGGCGGAAAGAGCCATATTGGGGGCGATCATGATCGACCGGGATGCCATGCTGGACATTTCCGGCTTTCTCCGCCCCGAACATTTCTATAAAGAAGCCCACAAGGAAATCTACGATGCGGCCCTGTCCCTGTACCAGGACGGAGAGCCGGTAGACCTGGTCACCGTGGGGGAACTGCTGAAGCGCCGGAAACTGCTGGACGCAGCCGGCGGCAGAGCCTACCTGGGTGAACTGACGGGCGCCGTGGTCTCCACGGCCAATGTGGAGCAGTATGCGAAGATCGTGGAGGAGAAGTCCGCCCTGCGAAGCCTGATCAAGATTTCCTCGGACATCGTGGAGGAAGGTTATTCCTCGGAAGAGGACGCGGCGCAGATCCTGGAATCGGCGGAGGAAAAAATCTTCGATATTTCCCGGCGGCGGCAGCGGAAAACCATTTCCCACATCCGGGACGTGGTGGAAAAGGACCTGGTCAACATCAACGAGCTGTCCCAGATGTCCGGCGACCTGAGGGGTGTCAGCACCGGTTTTGCGGATCTGGATCGGATGACCTCCGGACTGCAGAAATCCGACCTGATCATTCTGGCGGCGCGGCCTTCCATGGGGAAGACGGCTTTCGCCCTGAACATCGCCGTGAACGCCGCCAAGACCGATAAAAAAGTGCTGATTTTCAGTATGGAAATGAGCGAGGAACTGCTGACGGAGCGTATGCTCAGCGCCGAGTCCCTGGTGGAAATCAAGCGGCTGAGGGAAGGGGACGTGGATCAGCAGGACTTTGCCAATCTGAATGACGGCGCCGACCGGCTGAGCAGGCTGGAAATCTACATTGACGATACCCCGGGCATTTCGCCCATGGATATCAAAAGCAAGTGCAAGCGGCTGAAAATGGAGAAAAAAGGCCTGGACCTGGTGGTCATCGACTACCTGCAGCTCATGAGCTTTGAGGAAAAAAAGACGGAAAACCGGACCCAGGAGATCTCCAAGCTGACCCGTTACCTGAAGCAGCTGGCCCGGGAAGTGGAATGCCCGGTGCTGGTGTTGTCCCAGCTGTCCCGCGGCGTGGAAAACCGGACGGACAAGACCCCGGTGCTGTCGGACCTGAGGGAGTCCGGCTCCATCGAACAGGATGCGGACCTGGTGCTGTTTCTGTACCGGGAGGAATACTACAAAAAAGAAGAATCCACCCGGCCCGGCGAATGCGATGTCATCATTGCCAAGCACCGGAACGGGCCGACCGGCAAGGTGGTCCTGAACTGGCTGGGCCGCTTCACCAAATTCGCCAACATGACCAGAGAGCAATAAAAAAAAGACCGGAAGGTCTTTTTTTTATGCCATCATTCGGTTCACCAGGCAGACGCATTTTTCGCCGTTGTCCAGAAAACCGGTGTCCTTGCAGTGTTCGCAGGAGTAGATCCGGTTCAGGTAATCCGCCGGATAGCCGGCGTCTTCCAGCAACTGCGCCTTTTCCCGGTACAGTTCCCGGCGGCGGGCGTCGCCGTCCCGGAATTCGTCCGTTTCTTTTTTTCCGGCCCGGACCAGGCTGAACAGCCGGGAGTTCAGGCTGCGGATCTCCGAGTCGATCTCCTTCGCCCGGGGGAATTTTCCGTAGATTTCCTCCCGGCGGGAAGCCGTAAGGGCTTCGTTTTTGTCCCGGATCTCCTGATAGATCCGGTCGATCTGGGCGCTGGTGAGTTTTTTCTTTCCGGTCGGGGTGAGCTTCTCGTTCTCCTTCCAGTCTTTCAGGATCGCATTGACGTAGTTGATATTGGGACTGGAGATGCCGCTGGTTTTTTTGCAGGCCTCCAGGATGGTGTTCAGGTCCAGCATGTATTCGTCCAGCCAGATGTTCATGATCCGACGCTCTTCCTCCGTCGGCATCCGGCCGATGAAGCCCAGGGCTTTGAAGATCCGCCGGTACTGGCTGTGGCGCCGGTCGTGTTCCGCCAGGTATTCTTCCAGGGAATCTTCCCGGAACAGCCCGTGTTCGTACCAGGCGCGGACGATGGCGGATATATAGCCGATTTCCGGCGCTTTCCGGCGCTCCTTGATGCAGACTTCGTAGGCCCGGAGGATCACTTCCGGGGACATGCCCCAGTCCTCCAGCCACATCTGCAGATCGTTCATTTCCCGGCTGCTGAGGGTCCGCCCCAGGGTGCTTTCCACTGAGCGGAAGAGCGCCAGGGCGTTCTGGGACCAGGAGGCGGCGTTGAGGCGTGCGATATCCTCTTCCTCGGGGAGACTGTCTTCCGCCGTGGTGGGTTCCAGTCCGTACATCTGCTGTTTGGGGCTGATGAATTCCAGGTCGAATTCCCCCGGTTCCCGGCCGCTGTAAATGCGGCGGAGCAGTCCCCGGGATTCCCAGTAGTTCCAGGCATCCATGACCTTCTGCAGGGGAAGGCCCAGCTCCCGGGCCAGTCCCGCATTGGAACACTCTTCACCGCTGCCGGCGTACATTTTTGCCAAAAGGTAAAGCTTGACATAGTCGCCGTCTGCCGTTACCATATATTCACTGATAAATAAGTTTTCAACCGCTGTATCCTTCAGGTACAGGTCGGTTTTTTCCCGGTAAATGTTCATCGTTTCCCCTGTCTTTCAATCGTTTCTGATCGAAGGCCCAAAAAGGGCTGTGAACCATTATACCACAGAATAAGTAAAGGAACCAACATGAAAATCAGCAAATCCTTCCTCTGCATCATCGGCATCATGATCCTGGTCTTCGGAAGCAGCGTGCTCCTGAAGGAATCCGCCGGCTATGAAGTCTCCTACGAGGGGACGCCGGTGGGCTTCGTGGAACAGCCCGGGGAAGTCCTGGATAACCTGGATCCCATCGCCATCACGCTGTCGGAGAAGACCCGCATGCAGGCGGCGGTGACGGAGGAACAGTTTGATTTTGAAAAGAAGAGAAAGGTCTTCCGGACCAAGGACGGCTGGCAGGATGTTGCTGCGGAAACGGGCGAAAAGTGCCGGGTGGACGTCAATGTGTACGAATGCCGGGTGAACGACCGGGCGGTGATCCGGACCAACGACATCGACCGCGCCGGAGAAGCGGTCCAGAAAATCATCGAGGATTATGAAGCCGCCAACCCAGAGGAGCAGTTTGACCGGATCGGGTTTGCGGAAAACGTCGTTTTTGCGGTCAGCCGGGACAAGCCCGTGGAGGAGATTTCCCCTGAGGAAATGGAAGAGACTCTTCGGGACAGCCTGACGGTGGAGACCGTGGAGCGAAAATACGAACAGACCGCTATTCCCTATGAAGTCCTGTATGAGGAAACCGAGACCCGTCCATTGGGTGAAAAATCCGTCAAGGTCAACGGCGTGGAAGGCGCAAAAGTCACGGAGACGACAGTGGTCCGCCACGATGGGGAGGAGGTCTCCCGCACCGAGAGCGAGGCCGTCCTCACACAGCCGGTCAGCGAGGTCATTCTGGTGGGAACCTATGCGGAATCCATTCCCTGGGACGGGGAGGAATTCATGAACCCCGTGAACGGCGTCCTCACCTCGAAGATGGGCTGGCGCTGGGGCCGGATCCACAAGGGCATCGATATCGGCGCTCCCATGGGGGAACCCGTTTATGCATCAAAGGGCGGCGTAGTCACCGCTGCAGGTTATAACGAAGGAGGGTACGGAAACATGGTGGAAATCGACCACGGGGACGGGACCTGGACCCTTTATGCCCACCTGAGCGCCATCGACACCGAAGCCGGGCGGGAAGTCCTGGCCGGGGAGTTGATCGGACGGGTGGGATCCACCGGCCGTTCCACCGGTCCCCACCTGCATTTTGAGATCATCATCGACGGCGTGATCGCAGATCCCCTGGACTACGTTCGCTACTGACCCGTATGTTCATACGGTCATATACGAACAATTAAAAAATTTTATCGGTAAAATGTTAGGAAAATTGAAAAAAAACAAGTATGAAAAGGTTTTCTATGTTACAATATATAATGGAAGACCTTTATTTGGTTTAAGAAGGAAGATTATATGACAAAAAATGAAGAAGGAGGTCAACGGGAAATGGAAACCAGGAGCGACTTAGCTTTGATCGAGCCGACTCTTTCGGAATACCGGGACCAGAAAGGCAGCCTTATTGCCATTCTCCAGAACGCCCAGGACATCTACGGGTACCTGCCCATGGATGTGATGGAGCACATCTCCCGGGAGGCACAGATCCCTCTCTCAACCATCATCGGGGTGGCTACGTTCTACACGCAGTTCCGCCTCCAGCCGGTGGGCAAACACCTCATCATGCTCTGCGACGGCACGGCCTGCCATGTGAACAGCTCGGAACTGATCTCTGCCGCGATCACCGACGAACTGGGGATCCACGACGGCGAGACCACCAAGGACGGCCTGTTCACGCTGAAGCACGTTGCCTGTCTGGGGTGCTGTTCCCTGTCGCCGGTGATGATGATCAGCGGACAGACCTATGGCGCACTGACGCCGGACAAGACCCGCCAGATCCTGAGGAAGCTGGCAGAGGAAGAAGGTGAAAGCGCATGAGAGTCATCGTAGGAAAGGGCAGCTGCGGCATCGCCGCCGGCGCCAATGATGTATATGAAAAACTGGAAGTACTGAGCCGGGAGAACCCCGTCGCGGGGACGACCCTGGGCATCACCGGTTGTATCGGCATGTGTTTCCTGGAACCCATCGTGGACATTTACCCCAATGACGAAGCCGAAGAATGCCTGCGGCTGGTCCATGTGCAGGGTTCCGACGCCCAGACCATCTGGGACGCAGTGGCAGGCGGCGAGCTGGACAAACTGGAGCCGCTGAAGATCAAGCCGGAAGACGAGGAATTCCTGACCCAGCAGACCCGGGTAGCCTTGAGAAACTGCGGCATCATCGACCCGGAGAGCCTGGAGGAATACATTGCGCGGGGCGGCTACCGTTCCATCCGGAAGATCCTGGAACAGAAGATCACACCGGAAGCCGTGATCGAAGAGATCGACAAATCCGGTTTAAAAGGCCGGGGCGGAGCGGGCTTCTCCACCGCTTTCAAGTGGAGAGCCGCACGGAATTCCCCGGGTGAGGAAAAATACCTGATCTGCAATGCGGATGAAGGGGACCCGGGTGCCTTTATGGACCGGGCCGTCATCGAAGGCGA
>JAEEGL010638042.1_pt1 | contig 10839 bp, 4 predicted proteins | sample 9134231 | NCBI WGS metagenome assembly JAEEGL01 (sample SAMN16246548, study PRJNA631951) | gut metagenome | biome: gut microbiome; feature: rumen; material: fiber-attached | host: Bos | place: Iran: Karaj | collected 2018-10
ATGCCCGGCCCTCCCGTGGCGGGCTTGGGAGCGCCGGGCATCGTCCCGGCCGCAGAAGGAACGGACACGGCGAGAGCGCCTTTGTAAAGGCCGGCCGGCGTTCCCTTCGGCACCTTGACGCGTATCCAGAAAGGACGGTTCTGTCCGGCGGGGACTGTCACGCCTCCGTCGGGAATCGCCTCAAGCACCTCCGGCCAAAGACCGGGCGCAGATGATTCGTCGGTGGGGTTGTCGATGTTGAGGAAAGTCACCTGCCGCATGTCGACCGCGGCCGACGGAATGCGCGCATTGCCGCAAACGAGGTCGCCCACGAGCCGCACGTTGACTCCGCTCAAGTCCCAGTCGCCGGCCTTGACGACCAGCTGCACGGCCTCCGCCTCGTTTGCCGCCGCCGAAAGGAAAAGGGCTTGGGCCTTCGCCTTAGGCGCGCGACGCCACGGCGCCACGCGCATCTCCTCGTCGGCGCGCCAAAGCGTGAAGCCCTCAACGGCAATGTCCAGCGTCTCGCCCCAATCCTCGTCATAGTAGTCGGGAGCAGGGACATCGCCGACCAACTCGCCCGTCTCGGCATCGACGTACTTGGTGGTGCCGGCGGCGCGGAAGGGCTCGCCGTCAATCGTTGCCGTGACGGCGGGGAAGCCAAGGGCAAGCGAGCAGACAGGTTCGCCAAGCGTCCGCACGAAGATGCGCCCGGCAGGAAGGAGATCGTCCGGGACGCGGCCGGGGAAGCGTCCCCTACCCTCGCAGATCGCCACTTCGCGCCAGTCCGCACCATCAGTGGAAACGGCCACGGAGACGGCGCCGGTCGTGAAGGAGGAAGTCGAGAACGTCATCTCGAAGGCGGTGAACTGGCGCCCCGCCACTTCGAACATGTACACGCACCCGGCTCCCGGCGAGTGACGCCATATGGTCGTGTTGTATGTCGTCCGCGTCCGCTTCAGGAGAGGGCGGACATGCGGCCCCTGAAGGCGTATGTTGCGCCGCATGAAGCGGTACACGTTGCCGTCGACGGCTTCCCCGGCGCCAAGTTCCACGCCGTTTTCCAACCGTGCATATTCGGCGCGGACGCGGCGGAGCGTCACATCACGCCACGATGCTCCGCCCGCCATGTTGTAGGTGCCGAGCCGGATTGGCGAAGAATCGGCGAAGGCCGGGTAGACGAAGACGCATGTGCGCTCGTTCGTCTTCCCGGCATCCACGGGGAAGTCCATGTTGAAGACAGTGGACCTGCCCGAAACAGGACCGCCGTTAAGCAACCCCTTGCCGGATGGCGTCACCTTGTAGGAAAGGGCGTAGAGCTCGTCTGGTTCCTGTGGGACGTCCTTGGCGGTCCATGACGCGCCATTCGTCGCCAGAACCCCGGCGAGAAGAGTGGCCAAAACCGGGATTGCCATCGGCTACCTCACTGGACTCGTATCTGGAAGAATTGGGGAGGCCGTTGGCACTCAAGGGCTCCGGCGTCGATGGCGCCAAACATGACGCGGGGGCGTCCGGCGTAGTCGGTTGCGCCAAGTAGGGGCACCATCCAGTCCTCGATTACGCCCAGATCCCGCGCCGGCGAGGAGTGCCTGATGTCGAACTCGCCGCCCGTTGCCGAAGGCTCAAATTTGATATTTGAACTCTGCTTGCAGCCCGAAAGGCCTTCGGCGTTGACGGCCACGTTGGACGCCGTAAAGACACAGTTCGTCAAATGAGGATGGGAAGCGCCGCGAACGTCCAGAGGGTTTCCGGCGGTGGTGTTGGCCGCGAGAATCGTGTTCCAGGCCGGACTGTCGTGGAGAGGGGTGTAGGAGGCGTTGTCGCAGACGTTCCCGTAGTAGGTGCAGTTCAGGACCTTCTTGCCATCCGTTATGGAACTTGAGCCGAAGGCGTGGTTGTAGGCGACGACGCAGTTGACGTTCGTGCGGTGGACCGTTGTCCCGCCGTAGATCGTGCCGATGTCGAGGTGCTGGGCGTTGACCGTCGTCGAATTATGGGCGAAGAGGCAGCGCGTCATGTTGCATCCCGCGATGACATAACCTGAAAGAACATCATGGTTGGTGATGACACAGTCCACAAGGTCGGCGTTCGAGATGATCGTCTTCGAACTTTTCTTGCCCGCGTCGTTGGCGTTGAAAACGCAGTTGGAGACGAGAGCGAGCGGCGAAGAGGCGTTAACGAAGAGGGCAGCGCCACTGGCCCAGCCGTGTTGTCTGTTCCGCTCGAAGCGACAGTTCAGCACGGATGCGGATGACGATCCAACGTAGATGCCGCCGCCTCTGTCCGCCGCGTTGTCCTCGAATACGCAGTCGATGCATTTGCCGGAGGCGAGATTGAGTCCGCCGCCCACGTTGGAACTGCTTTCGACGCCGATTGGGACGTTACCCCGGAAGAGGCAGTTCGAAACGAGCCCCCCGCCGGACATGTACGCGCCGGAGGCGCTTGCGGCGGAATTGTCATAGAACTTGCAGTTCACAAGAAAGCCATTCGCGCCAGACATGTAGAAGCCGCCGCCAGTGGCGGCGCCAGTGTTGTTTGTAAAGACGCAGTCCTGCGCGCCCAAGTCGGCGGTATCGGACCAGAATCCGCCACCATTTTTCGTGCCAATGGCGTGGTTGTCCGCGATAAGGCAGTTGTACATTTTCGCCCGCAGCACGCCGCCGGCCAGTCCCTTCGCGTAGTTGTTCGAGACCACGACGTCGCGGAGGACGAGGCCGCCATATGTGCTCCCGTAGATGCCGCCGGCGTCGTCGGTTCTGTATCCTCCTGTCACGGTCAGGTTGGAGACGGTCGTCGGTTTGGTGGCGTCAGTGGACCAGATATGCAGAACGCGCATCTTGTCTACATCGCCTCCCCCTAGAAGAATGGTGTCGCCTGGCGTTGCGCCGAGACCGGCTAAAAGACCGTTTTTACACGTGGTGTTGAAGTAGAGGTGTGCGCCGTATGGCTTGCCTGCAATTGGAGTATACACACCGCGCAGGTCATAGACGCCAGGCTCAAGCAAAATTGTAGCGCCCGTGTTGTTTGCCGCGTTAAGTGCCATGATGGCATTCGTCAGGGCTCCGACATCCCCTACTCCTCCCGGAGCGGAAATTCGATAGGTTGCACCGAACGCGGCGAGAGTTAAGGCCGCGAGCAAACCTGACAATGCGAGAGTTTTGGCGTAGTTCATGTTGGGTCTCCTCCTTATTTCTCATCCTCAAGAAAACAAAACTGCGCCGTTACCTTGACGACGCCGCCGACACCGGCGCGGACGAGGCACGAGGCAATACCGGCCTCGGTCGTCTCCATTGCGCCGATGATTTCGCACCCCTCAGCCTGGAAACGGATAGGACGCGCTTCCGGCACGACGTCCCCTGCCCCGTCGACGAGTTCGGCGTCGACGAAGACAAGGTCGCCTTCGACTGGCAAAACGCCTTCGTCACGGACAATGACGCGAAGGCCGATGGCCGGGCCCGGCGTCCGCAACAACTGTCGTGCAGCCTCGCGCCCGTCACGGAAACCGACAACCTCGATATCGCCATCGGGAACACCGTTGAACATGAATGGCGGGCAGGACAAGTGACGGGCATTGCCGCCGTCATAGGGGTTGCCGCCCGAGGTGTCCGTGCCCCAGAGAAGCGCCGTTTCCCAGTCCGGGGAGGAGGCCTGCTTGGCATTATAGGCCGTGTCGGGGCCGTCGTCGGGACGGCGGCGCGCGATCGGCGCGCCGTTTTGGCGGATTTCGACTTCGACGCAGTTCGAGAAGACCACGACCTTCGCGCCGTCGCGGACGGCGAAGAGCATCGGCTCCGCGCAGTTCTGGCTGCGGTAGAAGAAGAACTTCGGCTTGGGAAGTCGGAAGAGATCGACGGAACCCGAACGCTCGATGTCGGTCGAATAGCCCCTGTTGTAGTCGATGAAGCACCAGTCGTTCGTGCCGATCACGCCAGGGATGAGATGGGAGCGGTTGAGCGTCCACTGGTAGTTCCAGGCCTGTCCAAGGAGAGCGGCGGGACCATCGCCGCGCGCCCGGCGGGAGGTGCTTGCGTTTCCGCCGAAGCACCAGTCGCCGTACTCGCGGATGATGACGGGCTTCGTCTTGTCGCGGATGGCGCCGTGGTGGAAGAGAACGTCCCAGTCCTCATAGTTGCCGATGGAATCGCCGCAGGTGAAGCATTGGTCGCCGGGGTACTCCTCGTGGGCGGCGCGGTGGAGCGCGGTGTTGAGCCAGGAGGGCGGATAGGACTCGTTGAGCGACGTTTCCCAGAGGATGACGGACGGATGGTTGCGGAAGGCGCGGACCATCTCGCGGACATCGCGGATGGCGTGGTTGACGAAGGCCTCGTTCGTGGAGTAGTACTGCCAGCCGGGAATGGGCAGCATGACGAGAAGGCCGATTTCGTCGCTGGCGTCGAGAAAGGCGGGGTCCTGCGTGTAGTGGCTGAGACGGACGAAATTGTGGCCGGCGCGGCGGATGAGGTGCGCGTCGCGTTTGTTGGCGTTGGGAGTGAGGGCGTTGCCAACGAAGGGGTATTCCGAATGGCGGTTTGTTCCGAGCAACGGAGTCTTGACACCATTCAGAAAAAAGCCCTCGCGCGTGAAGCGGAGGGTGCGGATGCCGAAGCGCGTTTCGCGCCTGTCCTGGAGTTGTCCGTCGAGAAGGAGGTCAAAGCGGGCCGTGCAGAGGTTCGGGGCGTCCGTCGACCAAAGGGGCGCATCGGCGATCTCCAGACGGAAGTGGAACGTGTGGTCGTTGTTGCCGAGAAGGCTCATGGACGGGGCATCAGCCTCAGCCAGCACCTGTCCGTCAGGGGCAAGGACGGCAAGGTGTGCGGAAAGCGGACCGGCGGCCGGTTTGCCAAGATAGGCGAAGCGCTCCTCGTTGGTGTACTCGTTCACCACATGGCATTCCGCGACGATTGTCGCCGTACCGTCCGCAATGCCTTCCGTGCGGACGAAGACGCCTCCTCCGGCGGGGACTTGCACGGAGAGTTCGTCACTGATATGGACGCGGTCGTAAATGGCGAGCCAGGCATCGCGGTGGAGACCGCTGTGGTAGCAGTAGTCAAGCCCGTCAACGGGCTTGCCGGGGGGAACGTCGTCCGTGGGGCGGTTGTCGAGCTCGATGCGCACGATGTTTCGACCGCCAAAGCGCAGATTGTCCGTGAGCGGGATGACGAAACGCTGATAGCCGCCGAAATGGGTGAAGCTGTAGCGGTCGTTGACGAAGACGCGCGCGACCTGCATCGCCGCGCCGATGCTCATCTCGACGATTTTGCCCCGCCACTCCTCCGGCGCGTCGAAGGCGTAGCGATAGACGACCTCCTCGGTGCGCGGGCTCTTTATGTGAAACGGCTCCGGCAACGCCTGGTGCGGCAACCGAACAGTCTGGAACGGTGAATTGGCGCGGGAAAACTCCCAGCCCTCGTTTGCGTGTATGATGGTTCTCATGTAAGTCGGTGCGGAAAAACGCCTGGCTATGGTCGCGTCGCGAGTTCGGCGCGTGCGGCGGCGATTTCCTGCAGGTCGCCGATACGGCGGATTTCGTCGTTCACAACGCCTGCTGAATCCATGTCTTTCGCCTTGGTAAAGCGGGCGCGCAAATCCTTGAGTGAAGCCTCTGCCGCGTCGGCGGCCTTGACAAGTCCCTGCGCCCTGTCGATCTTGTACTTGGCGAGGAGGTCAAGATGGTTCTTCTGAAGGTTGGCCAGTTTGTCGAGACCGGTTACGATGTTGACGGGATATAGGGTGCGGTCGATTTCAAAGCGGTCGATTTCCTCCTTGGCGGCCTCCCAGCCCGAGAAGTCACCAGCGGACTGGTATTCCTGCAGGAGATGCGTCAAAGCCGCATTGTACTTGTCCGGCCATTCCTTGACCTGCTTCGAGTAAGTGGACTCTATGGAAGCCATCTCAGCCTCGAACTTCGCCTGAATCGGGACGAGATCCTTGAGGCTGCCGGACCGCAGAACGGCCACTTTGCCATCGGCGGAAGCCGCAGTTTCAGCGGCGGAGAGGAATGCCTCCGCCTCCTTGAACTCCGGCGCCTCGGCGGCGCGGCGCAGTTCGGCGTCGACCAGGGCGGCGGCGGCCATGTCGCCCTCTCGGGTGTAGGCGCTGAGGATTTCCGACAGGTCATTGAGATATTTTTTCGTGGCTGAAACGCGGTTCTTGGCGCGGGACGCCACGATGCCTTCGGCTGCGCCCAAGTACTTTTGCTTGAGGTCACGCAAGCCTGCCGGCTCGCCGACGACTGGGGCGCCGATGTTGCCGGAAGAGGCAAACTGCTTGAGTTCGGCGTCGACAAACTGCCATTCGTGGTAGTTTCCGGCCTCCATCTGGCGCCGTTCCAGCTCCTTCATGCCGGCGACGTACTGCTCCCGCCAGGCACTGTCGTAACCGCTGCTCGACTTGTCGATCTCTGCCATCTGTTCCAGATAGGCGCGGCGCATGTCCGCAAGCTTGAGGGGTTCTATGACGACCGCCTCGCCCGCTGTGACGTTGAAGCGCTCCGCCAAGTCACCGATGCCGTACAGGCCGCTGTACCAGCCCAAGGTGCGCACAACGGGCGATCCGTGTGCATAGAGCAGCGACGCCGGCCGGAAGAAAAAGGCCGTGAAGCGGGAAATGGGCTTCGGCTCCTTTGCACGGACAACTGCTGGAGGCGCGAGGATGTAGAGCAAGCCTATCAGGATGACTGCACCGACGGCGTAGAGGGTGCGCTTCACAACCCGACGGACGAGAATGTGGCGGCGCAAGGCGAGACAGTCGCGGTTGTCCGGGGCAACGGTGGCCAGAAGGTCGTCGCAGAGCCTGAGGGCGAAGGCGAAATCATGGTCGTTCATCGCGCGGCGCGCGCGTTTGAGGTCGCGCTTGACGATCTGGCCGGGAAGAAGCGCGTATTCCTCGGAGAAGAAGTCGGCGTTGCCGCTCAACTTGCGGTACTCCTCAATGCATCCCTTGGCGCGCTCGTAGTTTTCGGCGCGGATCTCCATCGGGATGATTTCCTTGAGCTGGTCGCGACGGGCCAGCTGGCTTCGGGCGTGGTCGCGCAGCTGGGCGATGTCCTTGACGATGGCGCGGCCAGACGGGCCGGCAGGGTCGAATCCCTGGGCGCGGGCGGAAAGCAGAACGGCTTTCTCGTATTCGTCCGAGTCGACGGCCGCGCGCATCTTGGCGACGAGCGAGAGCATGCTCTCGTAGACGCGGAGGTCGGCGCCGCACTTGCCGCAATATTGCATTCCAATGAAGTTGTCGCTGCCGCACTCGGGACATGACTCGATGCCGTCCCAGCCGCACTCCGAACAGAAGCGGATCGTAACGGGGTTGACGGTGTCGCACCACTTGCAACGCCAAGTGGTCTTCGCCGGCGAGGGCTCGACCTTCGTGCGGGACTGCACGGCAATCAACGCCTCGAGAAAAGCCCCCGCGCTCGGCCAGCGCTGTTCGCGGTCGGTTGCGAGAGCCTTGGTCAGCGCCTCGCGAAGGGAGGCCGGAATGTCCTGCTCGCGGAAATAGCGCGGATTCTGGCCGGTAATGGCGAAGTAGAGGAGTCCGCCCAGACCGTAGATGTCGGCGCGCTCGTCGGAAACGCTCGCATCGGTCTCCTGCTCGGGCGCGCCGTAGCCGAGTGAAAGGAGTTTCTCGCCGGGAACGGTCAGCTTGGTCTCGTCTGCCGCCTTGAGATGGGCCAAACCGAAATCGACGATCTTCGGTTCGCCTGTTTCGTCGAGCAGGATGTTGGAAGGCTTGAGGTCGCGATGGATGACGCCGTTCGCGTGAGCGTAGGCCACGGCCTTTGTGATCTTGACGAGAAGGTCGACGGCCTCGTTGACGGTGTACTGGCCATTTTCGGCAACTTGTCTGTCGAGGGAAACCGGCGCGTGAGGGAGTGCGGGGTCACCAGAGAGCTGGCGGCTGCCCGTCGTGGCGGCCGGTCCTGAGACATACTCCATCGCGATGTAGGGACCGTCGGCGTCTTCGCCTAGTGCGTAGATATGGACAATGTAGATGTGATGGAGGGCGGCGACGGCCCTGGCCTCGTTAAGGAATCGGCGGCGAAGTCCGGCGTTGGCGTTGGCCTGGGCATTTAGCCGCTTGAGGGCGACATAGCGGCCGAGCTTGAGATCCTTGGCCAGATAGACGACGCCCATGCCACCGCCGCCAATCTTCGCCTGAATGGCGTAGAGGGAATTGAGCGGCGCGCCGCCGGATGCGGACGCCGTGCCTGAGAGCCCGTCCAGAGCTACGGTGCCGCCTGCAGGATCAATGCGTTCGGTACGTCCCGCCTGGTCAGCTTCGGGAGGCGCGATTCGGGCTGTCTTGTCCGGACTGTTCATACCCATAATTATAGCACAGTCGCCTCTTTTACGCGTTGGACAACGCCCCAAATGGGTGACCGTCTTTTTCCCTTGCATACCGCGCAACGCATGCGTTATAATTTACGCATCCTTTTTGACTTCCCGCCATGAAAAAAGAAACATCAGCCGACAACAACGGCGGCCTCCAGGCCCACACGCTTTTGCTGGGCAGCGACCAGGATGGCAACATCATCCGCGTCCGCAAGACCAAGCTTCTCATCATCAGCGGCCCGCTCCAAGGCAAGGAATACCTCGTCAACAAAGAGGAATTCTCCATTGGCTCCGGCTCCCAGAACGACCTTGTCCTTGCTGACTCCACCATTTCCAAGCGCCACTGTGAAATTTCCGTTTCCGAAAACGGCTACCAGATACGCGATCTGGGCAGCACAAACGGCACATATGTCCAGGGCATCCGCATCGCCAGCGCTTTTCTCAATCCAGGCGCCGAATTCCAAATCGGCAAGACGCACCTAATCTTCTGCCCGCTGCAAGAGGCGCGGGAAATTCCCCTCAGCTCCAGCGAGGCCTTCGGCGCAATGCTCGGCCGCTCCACGGCCATGCGCCGCATCTTCCACCTTGCCGAAACATATGCCCCGACCGATGCAACCATCATGATCACCGGCGAGACGGGCACCGGCAAGGAAGTTCTCGCGGAGGAAATCCACAAACACAGTCCGCGCGCCCGTAAGCCCTACATCGTAATCGACTGCGCCTCAATGGCCAAGGAGCTGATCGAGAGCGAGCTTTTCGGCCATGTCAAGGGTGCCTTCACCGGCGCAAACGCAGACAGGCAGGGCGCGTTTGAAATCGCCGACGGCGGAACGGTCTTTCTCGATGAAATCGGCGATCTTTCGCCCGAACTCCAGCCCAAGCTCCTCCGCGTCCTTGAGAAGCGCGAAATCCGCCGCGTCGGCGACAACCGCATACGCAAAATCAACGTCCGCATCATCTGCGCGACGAACCGCCGCCTCGAGGAGGAGGTCAACGCCGGGCGCTTCCGCGAAGACCTCTACTACCGCCTTTCCGTGGTGCAGATTGAGCTTCCGCCGCTCCGCCGCCGCAAGGAGGACATCCCGCTCCTCGCCAAGAAGTTCCTGATCGACCTCCACGGCAAGAACGCCATGAGCCAGGTCCTCCACTTCGACGAAACCATGGAAGTGCTGAAGCGCCATGACTGGCCGGGCAATGTCCGTGAACTTCGCAACCTCATAGAGGTCGCCTTCTACGCCAGTGCGCGCCCCGTCGACCTCAGCGCATTCATGGGACTGGGGCGTTTCCTCCCGCAGGCATCGAAGCAGGAGCCCGCCGAGCCCGCCTTTACGGCAGACCGTCCCTTCAAGGACGCCAAGAACGAACTCATCGAAGACTTCGAACGCGGCTACCTCCAGGATCTTCTAAACCGCAACGGCAGCAACATCTCGCAGTCGGCCCGCGAAGCCGGGATCGAACGCGCCTATCTGCAGCGTCTTATCCGTAAGTACGACCTCAAATGATGTCGCACGTCCGTCGCATGGCACGGTATTTGCTTTATTACCTATAACTCTGCGCCCGTTTTTGGACGGACGCGCCGTTTTGACGCTTTTCGAGGAACTTCCCCATGGCAAAACCAAAAGTCGACAAGGAACTTGACCAGTACCGCAACCTGCTGGCGACACCGAGCACGTTCGAGGACGGATTCGGCTGGACGACCATCGCCGGCATTCTCTTCTGCGGCCTCATCATGACGCCCGGCGCAATCTACCTCGGCCTCATGACCGGCGGCAACATCGCCTCCGCCGCGACATGGGTAACGGTCATCCTCTTCAGCGAAATAACCCGCCGCGCCCTCAAGACGATGACCAAGGGCAACCTCATCATCCTCCTCCACGCCGCGGCCGTCATCATGGGCTACGCGGCGCTGGGCCCCGCAGGTTCGCTCGTGCACCGCGCCTACCTCGTCACCTCCGACGCCGCGCGCGACATGGGCATGCGCGACTTCTTCCCCACATGGTGGTGCCCGAAGCCCGACAGCCCCGCCATCACCGAACGCAGCATCTTCCATCCTGACTGGATCAAACCGATCCTCATCATGCTCGTGACGACCTTCGTCGGCCTCCTTAACAAGTACACTGTCGGCTACTTCTTCTTCCGTCTCTGCTCCGACGTCGAGCGGCTCCCCTTCCCCATGGCGCCTATCTCCGCCCAAGGCTCCCTCGCCCTCGCCGACTCCACCAAGAAACCCGAGGAACTCGAGAAGGAGGAGAACACCGTCGACGAGGAAGGCCACAAGCCCCTCTCCAAGTGGCGGATATTCTCACTGGGCGCGCTGATCGGCATCGCGTTCGGCTTCATCCAGGTTGGCGTCCCGGCCATTACCGGCCTCTTCCTCGACAAGCCCGTCTTCCTCATCCCTCAGCCCTATCTCGACACGACGACGATGACGGAGACAATCCTCCCCGCCACCCCGACCGGCGTCATTATCGACCCGGGCATCATCATCACCGGCATGGTTCTCCCCTTCTGGGCCATCATCGGCTCCTTC
>JAEEGL010864161.1_pt1 | contig 10839 bp, 11 predicted proteins | sample 9134231 | NCBI WGS metagenome assembly JAEEGL01 (sample SAMN16246548, study PRJNA631951) | gut metagenome | biome: gut microbiome; feature: rumen; material: fiber-attached | host: Bos | place: Iran: Karaj | collected 2018-10
CACCCAAATAGACTGATATATTCAGTGCAGTTATACAGGGCGTATAAATGGTTACAGCTAATAGCCCGAATAATCGTATACGTTGATTTTTCCCGTAAAATAGCCCTTTATCCGTATCGTTCAATAGGGCTTCGTAGCGATTATACGGCTTCGGTGATATTGGTCGGATGAAAATTCAAGCATATATTAACTCGACAAAGAAAATTGTTTTGCCTGATACCAAATTATGGGACTTATTATGGGCAAGAGCATTAAAACGAAACGAAATATGGATTAAAAATCCCATAGGGATTATTCGTAGAAAAGAAAGGAGATGGATGCATGAGTACAACAAACGCATCACACAAACCGGTAAATCCAATATCGCAGGAATTGAGGAAAGCAAAAACCGCACCGTATAGTCCAGAGAGTGCTATCGAGAGGTATATCAACGAAATCGCTGAAGTTTATGGCATGTCAAAGGAAGAGGTATGCAAACTTGCGATTATTAAGCTGGAACAGGAACGCATCAAGAAGGAAGAGAGTGATGGGAAAAATTGATTATGAGAAAATACGCAGCGAGGTTGCTAAAAGCTATAATAAACAGCTTCAAGATATGAGAAATAGGATAAACGCATCGGAAACAATGGTTGAACAGCAACGCGTCGAAATAAAAAGCCTTCAAAGCAAGAATGAGAAATTGCAGGCTGAGGTAAACGAGCTAATGAGGGTAAACGATATGACCAGCGATGAATTACGCCTGCTATTAGACCGTTCAAGAAATATTGAGGCCGTAAGCACCCTGTTTAAACTGTCAACAAAAATTGATTCTGCATATAAGCTTTGAAATAAATATTGGCTAACACTTGATAACGAGTCAAAACGTAGCAAAATCGCTATGAATTGAATGATGTGGAAACATTTTTATAGCAGAATAGATACGAAATACGGGAGCGAATAAGTAGTTCTAAGTAAAAACATAGCGAGATTGATATAAAAATAAACGGAAATAGGACTTTAGCTCCGAATATTATAGCTATCGTGCTACTAAAAACATTAAAACATAGCGTATGTGCTTCGAAATTTGGGGAAATAACGATATTGGGGGGCATATACGTGAAAATATATTCTGCATCGGATAATCGCCCCGAAAAACCATATATGGTTTGACAACCCCTATTTCATTCCATATTTACGACATCAGTTAATTGTAGGAGGACAGAACGATGCATGTAACAAATATTACGCTAGAGAAAAAGAATTCAAAGGGTTCGTTATCGGCAGCGACAAAACACAACGAAAGAAAGGGGAACGAAAAAGACCTGCCTAGTCACGTTGATACAAGACGCTGTCATTTAAACGAAACTGTAGTCGGACCTGAGCATCTAAATTTATATAACGAGATTGCAAATCGAATAACAGGAAAGAGTCTTTCAGAGTCGGTAACAGACCGCATGAAAAAGAGTGACCTGCATTACGCAGACGGGAAAAAGGTCTATGATAACGCAGTGCTAGCATTTGAAGCTGTCATGCAGTATCCGGGAGACTTGGTTTGGTCAAAACTAAATAAGCTTGGAGAACCGTGCCGAGTAGAAGGGCTAGAAGAAATCACAGATATCAAAGTTGACGACGTAAGAGCAGATGAACATGCTGATAAGGGATATTTTTTGTGGCCAAAGAACATGAAGGAATATCAGGAATGGGTAAAGACATCAGTAGAATTTCTGCAGGATAAATTCGGGGCAAATAATATTCTCCAAGCAAAAACTCATATGGATGAATCTGTTCCGCATATTCATGTAATCGGAGTACCCATTTATGAAAATGATAAGGGTATCGAGAAACTGTCATACACAAGGTTTGGAGTGGATGGAGCGAAAGAACTATCTCAGCTTCAGACCGAATATGCTGATTCGTTAAAACATCTTGGCTATCAGCGAGGCGAGGAATTTTCGACACGAATTGATTATTCAACTCATTATCAGTTCAGGGCCAGAGAAGCTGCATCACTTGATGCCGAGCTGCCAAAGGACCCTGTGAAAGCGAAAGAGGTATACAAAGATGCCATCGTACAGCTTGAGGCAGCAAAAATGGAAATCGAAAAAATACATGCTACGGGCAAGGTTGTGTCAAAGCTCCGTAAAAGAGAACAGGAGCTAAAAGACGAGATTAAAGCAAAAGATGCAACCATAGAAGATCAGACTCAACGTATACGACAGCTTGAAATTGAAAACTGGAGACGTGAATGCGAACTTAAAGGAATGCAGCTCCATCCGGATCAGGCAATGATGAATAATGTTTACGGAAAACTTCAGGAGCAATTGATTGACCTGGGAGAAAGATACTACGAATCAGTGGGAGTACGAGCTGCCACTCTCGAAAAAGACTCTCCAGAACGTATCCATAAGGCTCCTATTGAACTTGAGAACGATGGAAGAAATAGCTAGATATTGGTCGGCGTGTTTTTTGGACATATTTTATTCGTAGCGATAAACATTGCATCCGCGCGTAAAAAGGAGACGCGCAAATGAAAAACAAAATATTAGCAATGCTGCTTGCAGCAACAACAGTTGTATCATCAATGTTTCTTGGCGAAATAACCGCTTTCGCGTGTGAGGATGCAGAAATTGTATTAGCGGAATCTTCAGTAGAAGAAATAACGCCGAATATTGATGAAGATATTCCAGACTGCAATGGTGAACAGTTAGAAGAGTCAAACGCTGCCGATTTAACGGAAGATGCTGAAACGTTATTAAGTATTCCTTCCGAAACGAACGTGCAGAGCAAGGTTCCAGAAGCTGATATATCTGAGGAATCCACCTCGGAACATAAGCCTTGTCCGGTTATATCTTACGAGAATGATGTAATCACGGTCAGTGATGAGAGTGGTGAAATAATCTCTAAGGCTCAGTTATCCGAGGATAACGGTACGTATAGAGCCTTAATTACTGACAAGAATGATGAGATTGTAGGAGACATTAGAACTGTAATAACAGATACCGATGAAGAGAAATCAATAGAGTCAACGGATATCATTTCGGGTAATTTTGCAAAACTTACAATCGAAAACAGAATTCCAGCAACATGTACAGAGGCAGGTTCATTTGACCAGGTGGCATATTTTAACGGCAACGAGATATATCGAATGACTATTTATACCAAGCCTAACGGACATAAAGTTGACGTTGTTAAATACACCGTAATAAAAGAACCGACTTGCTGCAGCGTAGGTTACCGTAAGGTAGAAAAGTATTGTAGTTGCGGAGAACTTATTGAGGAGACGATAGAAGAGATACCGGTAATAGAACCTGTTCCGGGTGAGGAAGTAATTGAACCCGATACACCTGTAACTCCACAACCATCGAATTCTCCAAGTAATGACACCGGATCGCAAAAGACAGAAAGCTCGGGTGGAACAAATTCACTGACAGCGACTGTGGCACCTGTTGCGATTCAGCCGACAACTGTCTCAGTTCAAACTCGTGAAAGTGACGAAGTTTTTGTGACAAAAGAAGTTGATAAGAAGTCTATTACAATCGCATCAGCAGATATTTCTTCGAAAAAAACAGAAAAGAATGATAGCGTGGATGATGAAATCGTTACAACAAACGAAGATATATCAGTGGATGAGCCTAAAGATAGTACAAATATATCAGAGAAAGAGACCGTAACGATCGAGCCGATACCAGAAGAGATTGTTCCAGAATATATATCAGGAACAACATTTTCGGATAATCTGGAAAGGATATTCGAAGCTAGTCTTTTAATCCTGATACTTATACTAGTAATTCTGATAATTAGAAGAAAGAGGGCTAGAACGTGATAGACATTAACGGGACGGATTATCCGCCCCGTTTTTTTTGTAAAAAAAAGGAGCATAGCGCTCCTTAATCATTATCGTTTTCGTGATGATACTGGATTATTAAATTTTGAATTCCAGAAGAAATTATAGTCAATATTAGCAATATTGGAAGAATAAAAAAGAGATAATGTCTATATTCTTGAAATAAAAAAAATATTATAGCGCATAATCCGCAAGTAGCAAGAGCGATTATTCGTATTATGTTACAAATGGTAAATGCATAATTATTGTTCATATTAGCAACTCTTATCACTTTCTATTATTTTCTTTTCTATATCATCAGCTTTAAAAAACATGAAAATCAAATATATGGCAGCTGTAAGAGCTAGCAAGCCACCGATGATACAAAAAATCATGTATGCGAAGTCACATTGTGAAGTTCCTAAAAAATATCTATCTGAAAAAAGTGAAGTAATCTTGTCGATGATACTCATAACGATAAAATCCTCCTTTTTCAATATTTGTGCAAATTTATTGTAGCATAGAATATAGGACGAAACAAATCAGGATATAAGTTGGCGGAAAATCTTTCCATACTTAAATATAAACAATATAAAACAGGAGGATTTTTAGAAATGGAAAGAAACTTAAGAAAAAAGTCATTTGGAAGGCTTATTGGGGCAACGATTTTACTAATCGCCTACTTCGTAGCACTACTTGTCTATAATTTCTATTACATCACGCAATTAAATGGCTATTTTAAAGCGTTAAACATGGATCCAGATATGATATCCCAAATTAACGCAGCAAGAGTAACAGCTAACGTTACTTATATGTGGTATGAGATTATATTCGCTGGTATAGGAGCTCTTTTAATACTTTTCGAAGCGACAAGCATTATCAAATTATTGAAGACGTATGAGAATATTGCTTTTAAGGATTTGTTGACGGGTTGTGCGTCTAGAGAAGCCATGGAAGCCTTTTTTGACATGACCGAGAAAAAGAAGAAAGTAGCAAAACTGACTTATTTCTTATTTGATTTGAATTATCTTAAACAATTAAACGAGGAATACAGTCGAGAAAAGGGTGACGAATTCTTGGTTAAGATTTCCAAGATATTAAAGAATGTATTCAAAAACACTCCAGTGTATAGAATTAGCGGCGAAGAATTTGCAGTTATCTATACCGGCGATGAAGATCCTCAGAATTTTATTGACGCTATCAGAGACCACGTAGATTCTTTTAACTGGAAAAACAACGATACGGATATAGCATTATCCTTTGCAAAGGGATATGTCACAGATTCTTATGCTTACGATGACAAGAAATACCGTATCACACTGTATCAGAAGGCTGCTAGTGCCGTACACGAAGACGAATCAATGTTTAAACGAATCTTACCTGGTACAAAAAGAACAGATATCAAGGAAAAGGAAATAAGAATACGTCAGTTAGAGGAGAATAAGTGATGATAATCAGAATAGCTAATGATGATAAGGTACCAAAGTGTATTAGCAAGGAATTAACCTTTGGAATGAGTGACTTGGAACGTATGTCGCTGTTTGAAAATGGCGAAATTCATATTGGAACCATTCGTAGCATCAAAAATGGACTGTGTATCGAGATTGATGAGGTACTTCGAAATGGAAGAACAAGCTCTATCAAAACGCTTGATTATAGTAAGCCAGCTGATTTAAAACTGATTAAGATGGCTCTGGCAGCGGATTTTGGACTAGAAGAGAGCGAATACATAATTGAATAAATGAAAAAGAAAGAAGATCGTAAAGGTCTTCTTTCTTTATGCCAGCAATTTATTTAAATGTGCCTGAATTTCGGCTTTTTTCTTTTCTGGGAGTAATTGATACTTTCTAAAGAATTCTTCATCTCCATCAAGTGTAATTACAGGCTTTGTTTTTTCTTCTTTATGAGTTGCTTCGTATTTTTCCAAAGCATTTGCGAGTTCAATATCCCAGCTTCGACTAAAATCATTCAGAAAATTGGAAAGAGGACAAGCATTATTCAAAGAAAAATAGTCTTTTAAACTTTCCACTGTGGAAAAATTTGCAGATGTTAGTGTGGACAACAATTCATTATTGAGTTCTAACTGTACAATAGGTATCAGATGTGGCTTAAACCCCTTTATTTTCTAGGCTTTGAAGGGTGTTAATAAAAATTAAAGTCTGATAAAATTATAACATATGTTGCCTCAAAAAGTACAGAAGCTACGGCATGAGAAATTAACAACATGTGGGGTCAAGATGAATAATAACCATAATTGGACATTAAATGATAATGATGAGGTAATTACAAATGTAATTAAAAAAGATACATCATTATATTATTATTACATATCGTTGTCTTCATTGTTTGTGTTGAATGCATCGATGAATCGAAGAGTTACTAGGTTTTTAGAATACTTGAATAAATGCGAGATAGATAATTTATTTATAGGTCCTGAGATGATAGAACATCTAAAAGGAAATTGCGATAATCAAATTCAATCTCAGGAAAATGAAAAAGAAAAACTTAGCCGACTTCTTCCGAAGAAATTCGCAGATAGATACGCGGATGTCATTAATGAAATTTTTAAAATCAGAAATAGTAGCACATACCTTTCTTTTCCGATAGATATGTTGGTTGTATTCAATGAACGAGCTCCAGTAAAACATTTCGCTACCATTACTCAAGCGACTGGATGCAGCTCTGATTTCATAAAAATCAAAATAGATGGCAAATATAAAGCGACCCAACGACCTTGGTTAAATAGCAATGTATCTTCACCTGCTATTTTTTACTTAATATCTATAGGTATTTTAAAAGTAGATGATAAATTAAACAGAAACGTATCGCTTACGTTTTTTGGTGAGCAATTAGCTGCGGCAATAGAATACTCAATACGTCATCCTGAGAAAATCGAGAGCATTTTAAAACTCTTTAATGAATCGATGGATATATTTTTGCAGTCTCTGCCAACAGTATTTAGTATTTTAAGACCGCTTTATAAACGTCCACATAACTTGGTTGAAATTAATAATATACTAGCGGGTGCTGGCGAAACCAACACGATGTATGTGGATGAACATATGGCTTATACGTGTTGCAAGCAGAATAATAGCGTCAATCCAGAAATATTAGATACTGCAAAAATGTTTGGTTGTGATATAGAGCGATATCTGACTATGCTAGAGGATACTAATTATATTACGTCATTTGTGGAAGATGTTGAGTATGAGCATTTTGGCGAAATATTTTCGACACCAATAACAAAATATAAACTTACCGACAAAGGTACATATACATATGAACATCGTGACCAATACACGCAAAGAGTATCATATGTATTCAATAACAGTCAGGCAGATCTTACAGTAGAAAAATATATCGCTAGAAAGAAATGTGAAATCATCAACCTTTTGGTAAACTGTAAACTTTCAATAATTAAGCTTCAGGATGAATTGGCAGGATTAGGTTATTACTGCCTTAAATCCGACTGCCTGGATATGGTTAAAGATCTGTTAGCCGAAGGTTATAACATAAAAGCTGATATGTATGATAAAGATACAGGCGATGTAATTAAGTTTGATATTTTTGAATATTTGTTTGACGCGAATTTTGATTACTCTAAATTCGATTACAAACATATATGGTTCTGGTTAGAAAACACACGTATTGATGACGTATATATTGACCATTATGCATTGCCTGAACCACCATCTGTATCCCACAAGCAGGTGTTAACTTCTCAGCTTATGAAAACAGACCATCTATTTGTTCAAATTCAACGATATGAATCAAAGGCAAACAGTTATAAGTCATTTAGAAATGTATATCTGGCTAACTTGAAATATACCGTTAATCATGGATTACAGTTATGCAAAATTAAATCAGACTGTTTCTGTGGAACAGAGGACACCTTTGTTTATACTGTTTTTCTAAAGTGGGGTGGCATTTTTGACATTGCTTATTACTTTAAGCATGCGGTAGATTTTGACATTGAAGAATTCGATTCTCGATTAGAAAGAAGCAAACAGGAGGGAAACCTTGATAGACTTGTAAGAAATCACAAACTTGCAAATGATAAAAAAAATGATAAAAAACCATTCATAGTAATTGTAACAAAGTATGCCAATGAGTATTTTGAAGAAGTGGTTCCTTTATTGGAGAAGAAATATCATGCAGCTACTTTTGCGATTACCTACGAGGCATTATTAATTCATATGGAAAAATACCGTAATATGAAAATATTAAGATCTAGCTTATTCCATAAAGCAATTAGAAATAATGGCAACAATGATTAAGAAATAACTATAGGAGGTACCTTTCTTCATGTATTGACATGAAGTGTAAAGCGCAGTGAGCAAAAAAAAGAGAAATACTGAAAAACTTGATATGGATACAAAGGAGTTTTATCGCCATATTGGTGTTATGCTTGCTGATGCTAGGGAGAAAAGTGGATATACCCAAAACGATATGTTGGAATTCACAGAGCATTCTTCCAGAACGTCCATAAGTCATATGGAAAACGGAGCTTCTAATATGACAGCATACGAACTATACGTGTATTGTAAGCTTTGTAACCTTTCGCCTTCTGATTTATTTAATGGTGGAGACGGAACCATGAACGAGTTATTGGTACCAAAAGATATGGAAGAAAAAGATATAGAAATCTTACAATCTTTGATTCCTAAATATAACGATCCTTTATTTAAAAGATTGATTACAAGTAAAATCAAAGCAATTATCAGGTATATTAAAGAGATTGAAGATGAAATGACTGACGATGAATAATAGTAAATAAACACAATTGTTAATGACTATTTAGAGACTGAGATAATCGGTCTCTTTTTTTTTGCATTGTACAGAAAAAGAAAATAAGTACAACCATCGGCACAAATTAAAATGTGATGTATCTTAAGGTAAACTAATCACAAATACGATTATAAATGACTGAACTAGTCACATTTGAATGTACAGCTCACAAAACAAAAGGAGATTGCAAGAACAGCTATATAGACTAATCACATTCGTATGTGTAATCACATATATAATTATCAAGCGCGCGTTCAGTGTACTAAACAATTGGTTAATAATTATTTACACACTTTTCACATTTTGTTACAGTAATTGTGTTGATACAAGCGATTGAAACAACGCAATGTATTACAACCTGTTTATTCCGTTTGCTTGAGGCGGTCTGGCAGTTCTTAGCCATGCAGTCTCGGACCTAATTCTATGGACCTACTGTGGCTTTATGCAAAACGGATTTTTATTTTCTAAGAAAAGGAACATTCCAGTTCCGCCTATGATATTTGTTTCGAAATATCATAGAAATTCAGCAGTATATTTAATTGAATAGGGACATCGAGTTTTGATTTGGCAATACATTTTTTGTATGATAGATATTTTTTCGCTTCAAATTTCTGTAATCGATAGGATTTCTTATGCCTAATTTAGGATCATTAAATACATTTCGTATTGAAGTCTCCTTTTTTTTATTAGACAGATTCGGTTCAAACCATATTTAAGACTGTAATCAAAAACCGATGTCACACAAGCAAGGAGGAGAAAGTTATGGACAAGAAAATGATGATTACAGAAAACTTTGAGATGGCTACAAATGAGGAGCTTCTCGCAAAGAACGAAGAACTGTTTGAATTCCTAAGACAGAGTTACGGTGATGAATATCTCGTAAAAGATGCTGTCCTAAGCAGCTTTGTTCAAATCAACGACAGAATGTTGACAAACATTGCTTTACAGTTACCGTACAAGACGACTACTACATGCGAGTTTGAAGATGCTTTACAGATTGTAAAACTTGCATTTGTATTGGTCGTTGAGGAAATGGCAATTACGTCAACAAACTCTTTTTCGGATTCGTACATTTTTTTGAAGACACAGCAAAAGAGTAAACGTATGTTAATTGCAGCATATCAGAATGGTGGAATGGGCTTGAAATACGGGGCTTATCAGCGTGCTATTAAGAATGGAACGCTTCCTATGTTTGTTAAAACTGGAGCCTTTGAGGGCACATGTGATGAAAATGTGTTTGTTACAGATTCGAGTGTCGAGAAAGAGGTCGTTGAAAAAAGTACTAAGGAGGCATTCATTAAGGCTTTGAATAAAGTGATGCCATCAAACATTTTAAATGATGACGAGAGAAGCATCATTGTGAAACATGCGGTAGAAGGACAGACATTTAAAAGTATTTCAGAACAAAGCGGTATTAATTACAGCACAGTTAAGTATATGTATCAGAATGCTATAAATCGTCTAGCCAAAGCCATCCGCAAAGAAACAGGTTTATGTAAAGCCGACCTTGAATTTTAATGTAATTCCGTAAAAAAAAACGAGACTTTCATTTGAAGGTCTCGTTTTTATTAGTTGGAAGAGTTTATTCCCATACTTAAATATAAAGAAAAAGAAAGGAATGAAAGGCAATGTCAGTAAAAATTGGATTATTTAGTTTAAAACCACAGGTGGGAGTAACAACGACATCAATACACATTGCAAACTATCTGGCTGCAAGTAATAAGTCGGTAGCCATTGTTGAGTATCCAGGTAATTCAAACCCCGAATTTGGTACAGCTAAATCTATGGATTTTGATGAAGCAGGTACATACGTGGCTAACGAAGTCCGTTATTATCCGGCAGAATGCCACACGGAGCCTGCGGAAGATATCATCATTATCGATTATGGACATGTAAATATTCTATTTGATGATTTTGCACCAGATTTAAACAAATTATATTTATGTACACAGACATCAGAGGATGCGACAACTTCTGTAAAGGATTATTTGACAGGACGAAGAATCAATCCAGATATAATGGTATTTTCTTGCTCGAAAAAAGCACTGAGAGAGTTCCTCGATGAGGGATATAAGGCAGTTCTTGTAAGTGATAAGCAAGATGAACGGGTTGATTATAATCTGGCGATGGCAGTATCTCTGATACTACGCAGAAATCAAATCGAGCCACCTGAATACCATAAGGATTGGATTTACGATAAAGTACGCTTCCATTATGACCCTGCTGAAGAACAGGTAGAGAAGAAAGGA